>Ga0209612_1002612_pt1 | contig 12741 bp, 6 predicted proteins | sample BioC12SIPDNA_FD_185746 | JGI IMG/M metagenome (GOLD analysis project Ga0209612, IMG submission 185746) | Anaerobic biogas reactor microbial communites from Washington, USA - Biogas_R1_B C12 SIP DNA (SPAdes) (version 2) | ecosystem: Engineered > Bioreactor > Anaerobic > Unclassified | place...
ACTACCTGGACATGGCAGAGCTGGTTGCCCAGCATCCCGGCATGACTGCCTCCTTCAACCTGACCCCGTCTTTGATCCGTCAGCTGGATGATTTTGTCAACAATTCAGCCAAGGATCTTTACTGGACACTGGCTGAAGTCCCTGCAGCCGAGTTGACCCCGGAACAAAAGACTTTCATCCTGACCCGCTTCTTTGATGCCAACTGGGACCATATCATCGCGGTTTTTCCCCGCTACCAGGAATTGCTCGATCTGCGTGATGGCACGGACGAGGACGCGATCGCTGCGGCTGTCGAAACCTTCACCGAGCAGGATTTCCGCGACCTGCAGATTTGGTTCAACCTTGCCTGGGTCGATCCTGATTATCTTGCAGCAGAACCCTTCAAAGCCCTGGTTGATAAAGGCAGAGACTTCAGCGAGGAAGACAAGGTTGTTTTGTTTGATGGCATCACAAACCTTATTGCAAAAGTGATCCCTACCCACAAAGACCTGCAGGATCAAGGTATTATCGAAGTTACCACCACTCCCTACGCCCACCCGATCCTGCCTTTGATTTTTGACAACAGCCTGGCATTAGTCGGCAACCCCAAGGCGATCATGCCCCAGGAAGCTTTCATCTATCCTGATGACGCCGTCTACCATTTGCAGAAAAGCGTTGAGATGTACGAAGAGCACTTCGGCAGGTCTGTACGCGGACTGTGGCCCGGCGAGGGTTCAGTAGCTGAACAGATCGTACCTTTGGTGAGCGAGGCAGGCTACCAGTGGATGCAAACCGGCGAACCCGTTTTGGTTGCTTCGCTTGGCATGCAGGGCGACCGCTTTGCCCGCGATGGTTCCGATACCGTCACCGACCCAGACACGCTCTACCGTCCCTATTATGTTCAGGGCGAAACTGGCGAAAAAGTGGCTGTATTCTTCCGTGACTGGGTCATTTCTGACAAAGTCGGTTTCACCTATTCTGGCATGAGCGGTGAAGACGCCGCACAGGATATGGTCAACCGCCTTGAAAACATCCGCACCAGCCTGGAAGGAATTGAAGGTCCCCACATTGTCACCATCGTGGTCGACGGTGAGAATGCCTGGGAAAACTATGATAACGATGGCAAGGAATTCTTCCATGCCCTCTACACCAAGCTGGCTACCAGTGATACCCTCAAGACGATCACACCCTCGGCTTATCTCGAACTCTATCCAGAGCAGCGCGAACTACCGGAACTCTTCCCGGGTGCCTGGTTTAGTGCCAATTACGACACCTGGATCGGCGAACAGGAAGAAGCCGAAGGCTGGGATCTGCTGGCAAAAGTGCGCGCTGATCTCAAGCAATATGAAGACGGCACACTTGATGCCACCCCCGAAGCCCTGGCAGAGGCACAGGACTTCATGTACCTCGCAGAAGGCTCGGACTGGTTCTGGTGGTATGGTACCGACCAGGATTCCGGGCAAGACAGCTACTTTGACGAAGGCTATCGCGCCCTCCTGAAAGGTGTCTATACCTCGTTGGGTGTTGAATCCCCAACATTCCTCGATATTCCCATCATCCAAACGCAACCGATCAAGGCTGAAGTCGCAACTACTGGTGAGATGACTCCTACTGTTGACGGAAATCTGAATAATGAGGAATGGGAACCTGCAGCCAAGTATTTTTCAAACGACGAATCTGTCATCGGAACTTTTGCTTATGGTATGGATCAGGTTAATCTGTACATTGCTTTTGATTTTACGATCCCCGATAACACCTACACCTCCGTGCAGATCTACCTCAATGCAGTTGGCGATAGTGAAAAATCCATGACCACTTCTGAGGATGGAAAACTGATCTCGCCGGCTTCACGTATGATCGATCTACCCTTCGACCGCAGCCCGATAAAGTTGTACATGGCAAGCGAGCAAGGCTGGGTGGAATCCGGTGAAATTGAGGGAAAAGTCATTTTAAATGGTAATCACGTAGAAATATCATTGCCAAAAACAATCCTGGGAGAGGTAGGAGCGGGAACGGTTGTGCCAGCCCAGGTTGTCTTACCGACCAATGAAAAAATTCAAATCAATCAATCGGCACCAATCGGCATCCAGTATTTCAGCTTTGAACCGCTCTCCTCACTCTTAAGGGTTGAAGATCCTGCAGGGGATGATTTTGGACCCGGAACCTATACCTATCCGACGGATGGTGTCTTCAAGGCGGGCGATTTTGACCTTACTTTCTTTGACCTCTCCAGCGATGGCGCTTACCTGTACTTCACCTTTGGTATCAAGGCAGAGATCGCCAATGGCTGGGGCTCGCCCTCAGGCTTCTCCGTCCAGACATTGGATTTGTACCTGGACAAAGACCCTGGGGCTGGCACCGGCTCGCGAATGCTTCTACCCGGACGCAATGCTGCATTCCCGCCTGAATATGGCTGGGATATCGCCCTCTGGATTGAAGGATGGACCCCACAGGTAGTGGTTTTGGATGCTGATGGTTTGCCTGTCAACTATACCGAAGCAACCAGTGCAATGAAGGTTTATGTCGACAACAGCCAAAATGCAGTTGTGGCCAGTGTGCCGGTGGAATTTTTCGGCGAAGGTGAGCCGGAATCCTGGGCGTTTGCGGTCGCCCTGCTTGGGCAGGAAGGCTACCCCGCAGCAGGCGTCTGGCGCGTCCGCGACGTCAACCAAAAAGCGGAAGGCTACCGCTTTGGTGGTGCCCCGGCAGACAATAACCATACCCGCATCATCGATCTGCTCATTCCGGAAGGAGCGGAGATTGACCAGCAAACAGCTTTGAGCACCTATCCCTCCTCTGCCTCCCCCGTTGATGGTAAAGGTCCGGATGATTTTGCCATCATTCCAATGATCACAGTGGATAGTGCGAACTAAGAGAGACTCATGAAACAAGATTTTTACTTAACCACAACCCCCAGGCCGGACGTTGAGCTGACGCTTGATGATGGACGCATCTTCACCGGAAAACGCGGGGCGAAATTAGAAAAATTTGCCAAAGTAATCCAGGGAGAAGACCAGCCCCAGATCGTGGGCATGGTTCTGGATGGCTCACTGCGTGAGCTTACCTATCCATTACAAAAAGATGGTGTTGCCAGCCTGATCACCATGGCTGATGCGGATGGCGCTCGCATTTACCGGCGCTCGCTGGTCTTTCTCCTGGAGGTGGCATTCAAGCACTGTTTCCCCGAAGGATTGCTGACCATCGATCACTCCGTCTCTTCAGGCGGGTATCACTGCCAAATTCATAATCTGAACGGTTTTGACCGAGCTGAACTCGCCAAACTTGATACTTACATGCAAAAATTAGTACAGGACGATATTCCTTTTGTTCGAGAGACAATCCCGCTTCAGGAGGCGATCGATTATTTCAACGCTGCCGGTGAGACAGACAAGGTCAGCCTGCTCAAATATCGTCAACGCCCGGATCTGGTACTCTATCGTGCCAACAACGTGCGCGATTACCATCATGGCTATATGGTCCCCTCTTCGGGATATCTGAAATGGTTCGAACTTGAACTGGTGGATGAAGGCTTTGTGCTTCGTTTCCCGCGGCGTCATACGCCCAATGAGATTGAGCCCTTGGGTAAATTCCCGACCCTCCTGAAAACCTTTAAGGAATATGGCGAATGGTTAAATAAATTAGGGATCCCATCGGTAGGCGCGCTAAATGATGCCATTCAAACCGGGCATATCGATGAAGTCATCCTGGTTTCTGAAGCTCTGCATGAAATGCAGATCTCAAAGATTGCAGATCAGATCTACGATAACCACGACAGAATCGGGGTCATCCTGATCGCCGGTCCCAGCTCTTCCGGGAAGACGACCTTTTCAAAACGGCTCAGCATCCAGCTGGTTGCCAGGGGCGTCAACCCGTTTGCCCTGGAAATGGATAATTTCTTTGTCGATCGTTCCAAAACTCCTCTCCTGCCCAATGGAAACAAGGATTATGAATCCTTACGCGCCATGGACCTGGAACGTTTGAACCACGATGTTAAGGCTTTGCTCGCTGGTCAGGAAGTTCAGCTTCCTCATTACAACTTTATTTCCGGGATGAGCGAGGATGGAAAAATTGCCCGTTTGAGCAAAGGCGATATCGTCATTCTGGAGGGGATTCATGGCTTGAACCCCAGCCTTCTGCGGGATATTGACCCTGCCAATACCTTCCGGATTTACATTTCCTGCCTGACCCAGCTCAACCTCGATCGGCATAACCGCATTTCAACTACCGATACCCGCATGCTGAGGCGTATTGTGCGCGATGCGCGTGACCGCGGCTATACCGCCAGCCAGACGATCGCGAGGTGGGAGTCGGTGCGCGTAGGTGAAAAACGCCATATTTTCCCGTACCAGGAACATGCCGATGTGATGTTTAACTCCGCCCTGGCGTACGAAATTTCCACCTTGAAACCCTTGGTGGAACCACTCCTGCGCCAGGTTAGTTTTGGCACGATGGAACACATTGAAGCAAAACGTCTCTTGAAGTTCCTGGAATGGTTCCTGCCGACCACAACAGAATATGTACCGGATAACTCGCTGCTGCGGGAGTTCATTGGAGGATCGATCCTAACCGATTTTTCCATGTGGCAAAGATAGGCACGATCTCTCTCGATCAAAAAAAGGCTGCCCATTTTTGTACTGCACCCCAAAAGTTGGACAACAAATCCAACCGAGGAGGTGCAGTTTTTTATGACAAAGTTTAGTATTGAAGAAAAGCGAAAAGCAGTTGAAAGAATCAATGAAGGGTTTAGCATAACGGAAGTAGCCAGCGAAACCGGAATAAGCAAGCAGGTCATTCGAACGGTGCTCAATCATGTAGAGAAACATGGCTGGGATGCCTTGAGTCAACACCGATACGACTGGAGAGCTGAAGAGAAATTGGCTGTTCTGCGGTGTATGGAAGCCAATCACTGGAGTTGTGAAGAAACTAGCGTACAATTTGATATCAAAGGAAGTTCCACTGTGTGGAAGTGGGCTAATCGATATCAGAGGTATGGCATGGCAGGATTAGAAGGAAAAAAACGGGGCAGACCAAAGAAATGGCGGCCGCCTGATGAAAGCATGACGCGGGAGGAGCAATTAGAAGCCGAGAACCTATACTTGCGCGCGGAGAATGCCTACCTAAAAAAATTGAATGCCTTAGTTGCGGAGAGAGAAAAGCAAGAAGCAGAGAAAAAACAACGGTCGTCTCGCAGCTAAGGCAAGAATACCCACTGGAATTGCTTCTGAAGATAGCTAAAATTCCCAGGAGCAATTATTACTATACCGTCAATCAACTCAAAGCCAGCCCAAAACATGAGGAAGAACGAGCTGCTATCCGTGCCATCTGCCAGAAACATCGAGGACGCTATGGATATCGCAGAGTGACCCTGGAACTCCGAAATCAAGGCTACCAAACCAACCACAAGTTGGTGATGAAGCTGATGAAGTCAGAGGGACTGACCTGTCAGTTGAGAAAGAAGCGTTATCGCTCCTACAAAGGGTTGGTAGGGAAAAAAGCCCCCAACTTGCTCAACAGAAACTTTAAGGTTACCCAACCAAACCGGAAATGGGTAACGGATGTGACAGAGTTCAAAGTGTTAGGGCAAAAGATCTACCTCTCTCCAATTCTGGATTTGTACAATGGGGAAGTGATTAGTTATAGCATCAGCAGCTCTCCTTCTTTCCGTGCAACAATTGAAATGTTGAATAAGGCTTTCCGGCGTTTGCCAGAGAAGGTGTCCTTGATCTTACACTCAGACCAAGGCTGGCAGTATCAGATGAGAGCTTATCAAAGGCTCCTGAAGGAACGGGGTATTCGGCAAAGCATGTCCAGAAAAGGCAATTGTTACGACAATGCTGTAATTGAAAACTTCTTTGGATTACTAAAGAGTGAGTTTTTTCGTAACGAAACTTTCGATTCAGTTGACGCTTTCAAACAAGAATTGGAAGATTATATAGAGTATTACAATGTTGATAGAATAAAGGTTAAACTAAAAGGACTGAGTCCTGTGGCTTACAGAACTCAGTCCAATTTCTTTACTTAATTTCCGTCCAACAAACGGGGTGCACTACATTACCCCCCCTCTTTAGATGAGGTAATCTCTGTTCTTGCAAGGTCTCCTGACCTTGCAAGGGCTCTGACCGAAGGGTTTCAGCTATCGCTGTCAAAATCAAACATTTCCACTGGGATAAACTCTTATAGGGCGTGGCAATCCGCCTTCATGAACACCCCCACCAATTATTTAATGCGCGTAGCCATCAATAGCTGATGAACAGATTTGCACTTGAGTAGGTGAGGGCATATCTTATCCCCCTGGCTTTAATTATTCCTGGTGCTTTCTGCAAAAACTTTATAAAGGAAGAAATTAGGTACAAAAGAGGATTGAAAGTAGAGAAAATTGTTTTATTTAAATGAAAGAAAACTATAATAGTATTTACTACCGTCATAAGGTCTATTCAATATCCGCAAAGGGATTAAGGAGTACTTCCACCCCGTAAACAAGTCAATCGATTTCTGTCAATTCCCATTGATTCCATTGCACATTCAAAAGTTTTGGAGGTTTTTCCCATGAAAACGAAGAATTTAGTTTTGGTGATGCTTTCTATCGCAGTTTTTCTGTTTATCAGCATAGGTTGGAACAGTGCTTCCGCAAATTCTACTAGTTCTCAAACCCAGGGCAGCATTCTGTACGTCAAGCCAGGAGGCGTTGGCGGATGCTCCTCCTGGGGTGACGCCTGTGACCTGCAAACAGCAATTTTTAACGCGACAACTGGGGAACAGATCTGGGTGGCAGCTGGCACATATAAACCCACTGCATCCTCCAATCGTGAAGCCACTTTTCAACTAAAGTCCGGTGTCGCCATTTATGGCGGCTTCCCTGCTGCCGGTGGAACGTGGGAACAAAGAAACTGGCAAACCAACCTCACCACGCTCAGTGGAGAGATTGGGGTTGAAACCACAATTGGAGATAACAGCTACCACGTGGTCACCGGCAGCGGGGTCGATGCTGCTGCAATTCTGGATGGTTTTACTATTGTGGCTGGTAATGCCAATGGCAGCTCTCCACATAATTGTGGTGGTGGGATGTACAACACAAGTGGAGCTGCCACGCTCAGCAACCTCACATTTTCTGCCAATTCAGCTTCATTGGGTGGTGGGATGTACAACCACGAAAACAGCAATCTCACGCTTGAGGATGTTGTCTTCTCTTCTAATATTGCCTCAGACTCCGGCGCGGGGATCTATAACACCAACAGCAATCCAACTTTAACAAATGTCGATTTTTCTAATAACCTGGCTACCGTAAATGGTGGGGGAATATTCAATCTAAATAGCAGTGTGAGTCTTAGCGGAGTCAGCTTTACTGACAATAAAGCAGAAGGAACCAACCATAGTACTGGTGGAGGTATGTTCAACTCAGGCAGCAACCCAATCTTGTTTGATGTCACATTTACTGGTAATTCTGCTTATCTCTTTGGTATCGATGGTGGGGGAGGTATGTTCAATTTTGAAAGCAATCCCACATTAACCAATGTCACCTTTTCTGAAAATACAGCATCCAGAGGTGGCGGAATGTCTAACAAGGAAAGCAGCCCCATTTTAACTGAAGTCACCTTCTCAGAGAACTCCGCGTATATTGAGGGCGGCGGAATGAATAACATGAACAACAGCAATCCAACCTTGAATTCCGTCAATTTCACCAGCAATACCGTGTACGGATACACCACGAGCAGTGGTGGTGGAATGTACAACAACACCAGCAACCCTGTTCTGACCGATGTTATTTTTGAGTCTAACTCTGCAAGTATGGGTAGTGGGAGCTATGGTGATGGTGGTGGTTTATTCAACAATAACAGCAACCCCACCATAACAGAAACTGAATTCGTGATCAATTCTGCGGCAAGGGGCGGCGGGATGTTTAACTTAAACAGCAATCCTTTGTTGAGTGATGTCGTTTTTTATGGCAATTCTGCAACTGGAACCGCTTTCGACTATGGAGGCGGTGGAATGTATATCTCAGGCGGCAGCCCATCCCTGAGAAATATTCTATTCAATAACAATGATGGGTCTCGCCGTGGTGGCGCGGTGTACATTCATAATGGCAGCCCGATCTTCAATACCGTGGAAATTTCTGAAAACTCCTGTACGAATGATGGTGTTGGAGGTGGGATTTTCATTGGAGGGGGCAGTCCCTTCCTCGCTGACGTATCTATTTTGGATAACACTGCTGGTTATGGTGCTGGAATCTACATCGGGTCGTCTACTCCAACATTAATGAATGTGACATTTGACAGTAATATCGCCCATGTTCATGGAGGCGGTATTTTTAATTCTTCCGGCAGCCCTACCCTGACCAATGTGACTCTTTCAGGCAATACAGCCGCTTTTGGGGGAGGTATGTTTAACGACTACAATTCTGTTAATACTTCCTTGATTAATGTCACATTTGTTGAAAATTCAGCCTCTTTTTCAGGTGCTTATGGTGGCGGGATTTTGGACTATGGTGAAGGAACAACTTTGACTAACGCCATACTTTGGGGAAATACCCCCGACCAGGTCCCATTCAACTCAGTAACGATGACCTACAGTCTCATCCAGGGTGGTTACGCTGGCGAGGGCAATATCAGTACCGATCCAGAGTTGAGCTCTTTAGCCAATAATGGTGGTTTTGTAGCTACCCACGCTCTCATGACTGGCAGTCCGGCAATTGATTCGGGCAGCCCTTCGGTTTGTCCGATTGTAGATGCACGGGCATATATCCGCCCGGTTGATGGAGATGGGGTCAATGGACCGCGCTGCGATATGGGTGCTTATGAATACGACTCTTCTGTAGCTGCCTTTTCACTGACCGTAGACACCTTGGGGGGTGGAACTGTCACAAAAAATCCCGACAAACCGAGTTATTCATGGGGAGAAGAGGTCATCCTGACTGCCTCGGATGGTCCAGATTGGATTTTTGATGGGTGGGGCGGCGATGCCAGCGGTATGGACAACCCGCTTAGAGTGACGATTTATAAAAATACGCATATAACCGCCAGTTTCTGGCTTGACGCGTGGACAATTACCACCTCAGTGGTACCAGCGGACAGTGGAAATGTGAGTCTTTCGCCCGACCAACCAACTTATCATTTTGGAGATGAGGTTACGCTTTCGGCAACACCCAACCCCGGCTATTCATTCCTGAGTTGGACTGGAGATGCAAGCGGAACACAAAACCCACTAACAGTGACGATCGATGGCAATCTTGTGATCAATGCCAACTTCACGCGAGATGAATACTTTTTGGATGTGTCTGTAACTCCTGAGGGGAAAGGATCAGTGACAATCTCACCATCAAAGCCCTTTTATTATTATGGAGATCAGGTAACGCTAACCGCCACTGCAATTTCGGGTTGGTGGTTTGCAAACTGGAGTGGGGATGTTTCGGGAGTTAGTAACCCGCTCATATTGTCCATTACTGGCAATACTCACATCTCGGCAAACTTTTCAGACCAAGTAAAAATCTACTTGCCTCTGATTACCCGCTAATCTTTCAAACTGCAAGTTTCAGAGAGGACAACAACTGTTGTCCTCTATTTTTATCTCGTGTAAGCAAATCGAATGATTGTCTTGTCTTGATATTTGCTGGGGGATACCCTTACTGTCTTACCCAGGGAATCCCATCCGGGTCTTGTGTAGAACCGGCAGCATTTGGTTTATAAATGCTGGTGTTGTTGATTTGCGCTAAACTAAGGGAAGGACCCAAAAGGCATGAAGTGGAACTTTTGGCATGCTTGGAGCGTCAGGATTGTAATCTGAAAAATATCAGGGCTATTGAGGTTGTCTATGAGACGAGAGAAAAAGCCAAGGAATCAAGACAAAAAACCGCGTAAAGGCTACTTCAAGTGGCTTTTTCAAATGTTCTATCAGCCCCGGGCCACGCTGACCAAGGTTGGCACTGAAGATGTCTCGAACAAACTCACACCGTTGCTCTTCATCAGTGTCATGGTGGTTTTAGCGGTGCTGATCGCCGCACCGGTCAAAACCCAGCAGCTGCAGATGGGCGCGACCTTACCGGAGGGCTTCGAGTGGTGGTCTGAGCAACAGCAACAGCAATACCTGGAGGCGCAAGCCAACCAGGCATCCCCGATCTTTATGATCCTCTTTCCGGCATTGTCCGGCATCCTGGGATACCTGGTATTCAGTATGTTGATGGCAAGCATTCTCTACCTGGCGCTCACGCTGGCTGGCAGCCGGGCGCCCCGACTGCGGATCGGCAACCTGGTCGCCTGGGCAATGATTCCCTTCGGGCTGCGCGAACTGGTCAAATTTTTTGTCATTGGTTCCAGTAAAAAACTTGTTGATAATCCCGGTCTTTCCAACATCATCAAAGCCGAGGCTGAGGGAGTGAGCGCTTATTTACGCGGCATTTTGGGGAGTATTGACCTATATTGGCTGATTTTTATAATTTTTCTGATCATCGGTGCTATCCTTATCTCTGGGCTTAAGAAAAGTAAAGCCATTCTCACTACCATCATCGCCGTGTTGATCATGCTGCTGTTGCAGGGTCTCCCAAGCCTGATAGGCAGCCTTTTGGGCGGGCTGGAAGCTGGTGGGGCAGGGTTCTATTTTTAAAGGAAGCGTCTATGCCGGATAACTTTGTTCAAACAGTCAACCTGCGCAAAACCTATAACATGGGTGAGACGGAAGTGCACGCCCTGGATGGGCTGGACCTGGACATTCCTGCCGGTTCTTTCACTGTGATCATGGGTCCCAGTGGTTCCGGCAAAAGCACGCTGTTGTATCTGGTGGGCGGACTGGACTGGCCAACTTCGGGTGAAATCCACGTGGATGGGCAAGCAATCGGCACCATGGACGAGAACGCGCTGGCAGATTACCGCCGGAATAAGGTCGGGTTCATCTTCCAGAGTTTCAACCTGATCGCCAATATGAGCGCGGAGGCGAATGTAGCCTTCCCCCTGCGTTTTGCGGGGATCAAAAAGAAAGAACGTGTCGTACGAGCTGAGGAGTTGATGGACAAGGTGGGGCTGAAGGACCGCATTGGCCATAGACCCACCGAGCTATCCGGCGGTCAGCAGCAGCGCGTGGCAGTAGCACGTGCATTGGTCAATGACCCGCCCCTGATCTTGGCGGACGAACCAACCGGCAACCTGGATTCGACCAGCGGACAGGTTATCATGAGTATGCTGGACGAGCTCTGCAAAGCCGGCAAGACCATTCTGGTCGCCAGCCACGACCCGCGCATGCTTAATTATGCCACCCACCGCATCTACCTGATAGATGGGCGTATGGTGGAAGAAAAACAATATTTAGAATCAATCTCGATCAGTTCATAGAGGTACATGATGAAACGAAACACACAAATCTTTATGGTGATTACCCTGATGCTCTTGCTGGCAGGTTTGCCGATCATGTATGCTGGCGCACAGTGGGTGGATCCGCCTGCAGATACGTCGGCCACCCCCGTACCCTGGAATTACGTGCCGGAAAACCCGGCTGTCAATCCGCCGGGGTGGGTGGAAGAAAATATTGTACAGCAGGTAACTGAACGCCCAATGCTTTACGTTGCCAGTTACGATACCAGTGGAGGTAACAAAAGTGTCAATCCTTATGGTAGCTTTGGGCTCACTTTTACCATTGGCAACAATGGCAAGGAACACGCCCGCAACATCATATTAACCTTCAGCAGCCAGGTATTCGACCCATTGGATGGCAGCGTGATCAATATATGGGAAGTGGACGCACTTAACGCCCAAAACGAGACCCGCACGCACCAATTTAAAGTCAACGATATGTCCACCTGGATGTATTCGGGAATAATCACGGCGGCTGTTTCTTACATGGACCCGGCTGGAAACACTTATTCTGAGGTTTTTACCTTTACCATCACCATCAACCAAAGCGGGACCGGGCAGGTATCTGCCACGCCGACCCCAGCCGTGGTGGATCGGGCTCAGATGGTGGTCAATAATTACAGCACCGATATCGATCCCCTCCAGCCGGGTTCCACTTTCAAGCTTACGCTGGATGTCAACAATGCTGGCAGCGCCCTGGCTCGCAATGTCTCACTGGTTTATGGCGGCTCCAGCATTACCACCAATCCCGAAGGCACACCCCAAGCCGGTGGCGTCAGCGGCGGTACTGGTGATGTCTCTGTTTTTGCACCGATAGGAAAATCGAATGTTGTTCTACTGGGTGATGCAGCTGCTGGCAGCAGCCTGAGCCCTGAACAGGAATTTGTGGTCAACGTAACTGCCCAGCCAGGCGCCTACCCGCTCAAGCTCTCGTTTGTCTACACGGATGCCAAGGGCAACCGCGTGATCGATGACCAGGTCATCACCCTGCTGGTGTTCTCGCTGCCACAACTCGAGATTTCATTCTACAACCCGGTGGAGGGCATGTTTTACGTCAATCAGATGGGCAGTCTGCCCATCCAGATAACCAACCTCGCCCGCAAACCAGTTGTGTTGGGCAATGTGGTGGTGACATCCGAAGCCGGCGAGATGAGCAATAACTCAGTACTGGTCGGCACGCTTGACCCGGGTGGTTATTTCACCGTTGACCCGATGTTCATGCCCTTCCAGGAAGGCTCTGCCATGATCAACCTGGAGATCCGCTATACGGACGATTTCAACCAGCTGCGCACCTACAATGGCCAGCTGCAGGTGGAGGTCATGCCCGAGATGCCGATGCCCGAGCCTTACCCAATGCTGGATGAGAACGGAAACCCGGTCTTGGACGAAAATGGTAACCCGATCATGATCGACCCAATGAACCCGGAAC
>Ga0209612_1002614_pt1 | contig 12732 bp, 5 predicted proteins | sample BioC12SIPDNA_FD_185746 | JGI IMG/M metagenome (GOLD analysis project Ga0209612, IMG submission 185746) | Anaerobic biogas reactor microbial communites from Washington, USA - Biogas_R1_B C12 SIP DNA (SPAdes) (version 2) | ecosystem: Engineered > Bioreactor > Anaerobic > Unclassified | place...
CGACGAGCGGCGGATGGCGGCGGCGATCACTTCCGAAGGGCCGGCCTTGGACAGAAAACACTCCACACCGGCCTTGAGCATCCGTTCGCGGGTCGCATCCTCTTCGAGCATGGACAGCGCGATGACCCGCACACCAGGCCACTGGGCTCGGATCTGACGCGTGGCCTCTTCCCCGTCGATGATCGGCATGACCACGTCCATAATCACGACGTCGGGCTTCAGTTGTGCGGTCAGGGTGATGGCGTCGCGACCGTTGCCCGCCTGGCCGACGACCTCGATGTCCGATTCCTCCTCCAGAAGGGCGGCCAGTCCGTCGCGCATAACCTTGTGGTCATCCACCAGCAGGATACGGAACTTGTATGTGGTCACAAGCCGATCTGCCGCCTGACGAGGCATCGGCACACTGGAGACCGACAGGATCGGCACCTCAGCGCGACGAGTCTCCGCTTCGCCAGGAACACTCTGCGGGATCGTCAGAATCAGGCGACTGCCGTGGCCCGGGGCGCTATGCACCGTCAGAGAGCCCCCGAGAAACTGAACGCGCTCGCGGATGGTAAAGAGACCGAACGCGCCCTGACTGGCGCTGTCGAGGCACTTCGAAGCGAATCCGCGTCCTTTGTCGCAGACGGCCAGACGGATCGATCCATCGCCTTGCTGCACGACGATGGCCGCCCGCCTGACGCCGGCGTGCTTGACAATGTTGAAGAGCATCTCCCTTGTGGCTTTGTACAGAAATGTCTTGAGCGCCTGCGACGGGAGGTCCACGCCGGGATCGACCTTCAGCCGCACGCGCAGTCCGCATGTGACGCGGATTTGTTCGACCAGCCACTGAAGCACCTCGGCGAGGCCACCATGGTGCAGCACGGGAGGGCTCAGTTCGTGGGACAAGCCTCGCGACTTCTGGATCGATTCGGCGATCAGATCGGTGGCCTCATCGACGATCTCGCGGAGTTCGGGCGCATCCTTGATCTTGCGGGCCAGGATGTTCAATCGGAGCTTGGACCCGACCAGCAGTTGCTGCAGATCGTCGTGGAGCAGCTCGGCCAGGCGTCGCCGCTCCCGATCCTCGGCCTCGGACAACTCCGTCGTCAGACGCTGAAGCTGCGAGGTTCGCTTCTCCAGCTCGCACATCGCTTCCTGCCGTTCCGTCACATCCTGCATGTTCAACACAAGGAACCGAACCTGCCCGGCGTCGTCGAGCAGGGGAGTCAACTGCCAGTTCCAATAACTGACCCCCCGCTCCGGATGCTCGGCGTAGACGAACGGCTTGGCGAGCGCATGGTACAGTTGTCTCGTTCGAACCACCTCCTGAAAGATCGCCTGATTCTCCGCATTGGGGTACAGGACGAAATGGTTCTTGCCCACAAAACCATCCGGCTCTCGCTCGTCGATTCTGGCATAGGCGTCGTTCACCTGAACGAAGTTGAAATCGCGGTCCATGAACGCCAGCGGTGTGATGGTGTGTCGGAAGAAGCCCTCCAGCAAATGCGATCGTTCGCTCAGGTTCTTCTCTACCCGTCGGCGTCGGGAGACCTCATCCTGGAGTCGGCTGACCGTGTCGTTCAGTTCCTTGGTCCGCGTTCGGACCTCCGCGGCCAACTGATCGTTCAGTCGGCGCAGCGTCGCTTCCATGGCCTTGCGCTGCGTCACGTCGTACAGTACGCCGAGCACACGGACGCCCTGTCCCGTCTCATTGCGCATCACCTTGCCCCGCGACGCCAACCAGACGATCTTCCGATCGGGACGAACGACACGGAACTCCGCTTCGAAGTCACCGGGGCTCGCCAGGGCCTGCTGCATTCGAGCCTTCAGTCGTTCCCGGTCTTGTGGGTGCACGCGTTCGAAGAACGCCCCGACGGTCGCGGCCGTCTGCCGGTTCATCCCGATCAGGCCATAGACCCGCTCGTCCCAGAAGCCGTGATCGTTCTCGACATTCCACTCCCACAGACCCATCCGCCCTCCTTCGAGGGCAGCGCGCAGCCATTGCTCGTTCTGCCGCAGTTGCTCGGTCTGCGATCGAAGCTGCTCGGTCTGCCTCCGCAGGCGTTCGTGCGTTTTGTGCAATTCCTCTGCGGCCTGCTTGCGCGCGGTGATGTCCTGCACGGTCCCGAATCCACCGAGCACGGTCCCATCCTCGTCGAACTCCATCTCGGCCTTCTCGTGGACCCACTTGACGGCCTCGCCGACCACGATGCGGTGTTCGATGTCATAGGGCGCACCGCGAAGGGCGGCGGTCCATCGCTCGTTCACGGACTGTCGGTCTTCCGCATGGACAATCGATAGAAACCTCTCATAGGTCAGTGGCGTTCCCTCCGGGATCCCGAACAGGCGGTAGGTCTGAGCGGACCATCGCAGCTCGTTTCGGCCGACGTCGAGTCGCCAGCTTCCGGTGTGCGCCACCGCCTGGGCGCGGTTGAGATCCTGCCGGCTCTCATCGACCTCTCGGCCGGCCCGGCGGGCCTCGGTGACATCGCGCCCGTAGAGATTGGCATAACCGGCCGCCCGGATCGGGGCGATCGCAAAAGAATAGAGAATCGAGCCACATCGCAGTTCGATCTCACCGCGATCCCCCGTGGTCAGGGCCCGCTCGACGGCCCGGCGGACGTTGTGAGGGACACCGCCGCCGACTGAACACGACCATGTCTTCACAAGGACGTCGCCGGCCGCGTTCGCATACAGCAGTGTGCCGTCCGAGCCGATGCGCAATACGGGAAACGGATTCTGTTCGGGGAACAACGCCACTTCCTGAAGGGACAGCCCGGTCGGCGTGGACGGGCCGACCCCCGGCCGTAGCGGTGCGACTTTGCCCTGCCGTGGCACGCTTCCGGCGACCTCTTCCGTCGAACCCTCGGTCATAGCGCGATCCTCGATGCTCCCTTCAACGAAACCCCGTGCGCTTCGCCCGGCGTCCGCCCCTCAACGCGACGTCGTGGTGGTGTTATAGTATACGACACGGGTCGTCCCTGGAAAAGGGCCTTTACGGCGTTTCTCTGTCCTGATGGAATATCTGTGACGACAGAGTTCCGGCTGGTTTTTCGGTAAACGCCGGAAGGTGGCGGCGACTCTATAAGGGTAGAGATCTCGACGGCGGCCGCCGGGCCATGGCACGAAACAACTACTTTGCAGGGTAAGACGATCTTGTCTGACAGGAACTTTGAAAACCTGGTCCATGAATACGGCCGACAGGTCCTCAACACCGCTCTGCGCGTTCTCGGCGACGCGAATCTGGCGAACGACGTCCACCAGGAAGTCTTCTTGTCCATCTGGCGTCGCTGGCCCAGCTACAACGGGCAGACCAACTGGCCCGCCTACCTGTACCGTACGACGGTGCGCAAGGCCCTGGAGGCAGCACGGCGGGCCAACGGGCATCGCCGGGAAGTCCCGGCCGAGCGGGAGTGGGACGATCGTGGGCCCGACGGCGACATGCGGGCCGACGAGTTGCAGAGCAACCTCGCCGCCGCCTTGGCAAAGCTGCCGGCCCACCAGGCGGATGCGTTTGTCCTGTTGCGGCTGGAAGGGCTGGCGACAACCGAGGTGGCCGCGATCCTGGGCTGTTCTCCGCAGACGGTCCGCGTGCATTTGCACAGGGCCTTGAAGAAGCTCAGCCATGAGTTGAGGCCCTACCTGGGCTGATGGAAGGTGGAGTATGAATCGCCATAAACAGATCCACAAACTGCTTCCGGCATTCGTTTTGGGCGAACTGGATGAGCCGCAGGCGTCGCAGGTGCGCGGCCATCTGGCGGAGTGCTCGGCTTGTCGGCAAGAAACGGGGCGGCTGGAGAAGCTCCTGGCCCACGCCGCGTCTGTGGGCGAGCGGTCGGTGGATCGGCAATTGTGCGAGTCGGCAGGGCAAAGGGTCCTGTCGGCCGCGACCCGAGAACAAACACAACGACCGCGCCTCGGACTCGACTCCGGCGGCGCGAGAATATGGAGAATCGCCATGAAGAGTGGAGTTACGAAAGTCGCCGTCGCGGCCCTGATCGTCCTGGCCGCGGCCCTCGCGTTGTACACATTCACCGGCCCCGGCACAACCAACGTCTACGCCCAAATCGTCGACCGGCTGCACAACGCCCACACTCTGACGTTCAGTATCGTCAACCGGACCGGTGTCGAGAGCATGCCGACGGTGCGCACGGAAATCGCCTTCAAAGAGCCGGGGTATATGCGAACCTCCACGGCCGAAGGCATCGTGACGATCGTGCATGATGGGGGAGGCGAAGTCCAGGGTCTGAACCTCATTCCCGTCCAGAAGAAGTACAGTACCTTCGGATTCAGCCACGCGCCGGATATGGAGAAGTCCGATGGGGGGCCGTACGTCTCCCTGGAGAAACTCCGGGCCTTGCCGGATCAGGCCGATGAGGCCCTGGGATCCAGGCAGATCGACGGGCGGACCCTCGAAGGCTATCGTGTTCACGACATCGACACGATCACCACGGTGTGGGTGGACCCGAAGACCGGTGAACCGGCGCGCGTGGAGATGGTATTTCCCGCGGCGCCGGGCATGGACATGATCCTCAGTGATATCCGGGTCGACGTTCCGCTGGACGACTCGCTCTTCAGCCTCGATCCGCCGGCCGGATATGAGCCCATGGGCGTTGGCCTTCAGGCCGACATCGCCGAGGTCGGCGAACAAGACTTCGTCGAATTCCTGCGGCTCTGGTCGAACTGGACGGTCGATCACACCTTCCCGCCAACCGTCGGCGGTACGGAGATCGTGACGATCACCTTCCAGATGGCGCGAGAGGGCAAGTTCGTCGGACCGACGGCCCCAGGCTACGAAGACAACCAGCAGCAGGTGATGTACGACGGGATGCTGTTCATCGGCAAGCTGCCGACCGGCACTTGGCGCTACGCGGGGCAGAACGTTGCCTTCGGCGACCCGCAGACGCCGGTCTTCTGGTACCGCCCGGAAGGTTCGTCCACCTATCGGATGATCTATGCGGACCTGCATGTGGCCGACGTCGCGCCGGAGGATCTGCCGGACTGAGTCGTGTGTGTAACGTCGCCGTGAATCACGGGCCGGGCCTATGCGTCCGGCCCGTTCCATTTTCTCTCGCCCCCCTCCACCTGGTTTCTCGTGCCTGCCTCCGTCGCACGGCCAACGGTGCGTTCAGGCTCATCTTCTCAAGTCCGGGCCACGCAAGTGTGGTCTTTCGGGATTTTTGTCGCAAGATCGAGACGAGCCTCACCATATGGTGAAAACGTGGATCGGACCTCGGTCTTTTTTGGGGTACTGGCGATGGAAACGGAAAAGGACAGCTATTACGTGGAGCGTTGTCTGGATGGCCATCCGGACGACTTTCGCCATCTGGTGCGGCGGTATCAGCCGGTCCTGCTGGCCCACCTGGCCGGCAAGCTGGGCAGCAGGGACCGCGCCGAGGAGGCCGCCCAGGAGACACTGGTAAGGGCCTACTTCAACATGAGCAGGCTCAAGGCGCCCGAGAAGTTCTTTTCCTGGCTGCTGGGCATCGCCGAGCGTGTGGCGATGGAGCAGCAGCGAGCCGAGGGCGTCAGGCGGCAGCGCGAGTTGGTCCGGACCTCCTCGCAGGAAGTGTCGCCGCCGGAATTGTCCGAGGATTACGGCCTGGAGGCGGCCGTCGCCGGTCTGGCCGAGCCCTATCGACAGGTGATCCTGCTGCGTTACTACGGGCAATTGTCCTGTGCCGGGATCGCCGACCAGCTCGACATGCCTCTGGGCACGGTCACCAAAACGCTATCAAGGGCCTACGCTCTGCTGCGCGAGGCAATGCAGCGGCGGCGCGAAGTGTATGAGGTGTAACCATGAACTGCGCAGAATGCAAAGAACAGCTTGTGCTCCATGTCGAGCAACTGCTGGATGACGCTCAGGAACGGCAACTCGCCGAGCATCTGGAGCGTTGTCGGTCGTGCCAGGCGGAACTGAGGGAGCTCGAGATCCTTCAGGGGCGTCTGGTCCGCAACGGCGAGGCCGCGCGAAGCGACCTCGAAGATCAAGTGATGAACCGAATCATTCGCGAACAGAACGTCAGGCTCAAGAGCGCTGCGCAAGCCAGCGCGGGCCTGCGACTAAGGAGACTACTCATGAAAAGTCCAATGACCCGAATAGCCGCGGCCGCCGTCGTGGTCGTGTCCTGCGTGCTCGCTTTCTCGATGTGGAGAGACACCGGATCCATTGTCCTGGCCGACGTGCTGGCTAAAGTCGAGCAGATTCAGGCCTATTTGTACAGGGAGAATGCCACCACCCACGATCAGAATCAAGGGGATCGGACGCTGGAGGCAACGGTGCTCACGTCGAACGAGTACGGCGTGAGAACCGAACAGACGACGGTAAATGCCGCCGATGGGCACCAGACGCGGTTGCTGTCGTACCTTCTGCCCCGGAAGAAGAGCATCGTCATCCTGAACCTGACCGAGAAGCAGTATGGGCGCAGGGAACTGGACGACGCGACCCTGGCGAATATGAAGACCGACAATCGCGATCCACGTGAGATGATCAAGAGATTTCTGGCCTGCCAGTACAGCGAACTCGGAACAGCGGTCATCGACGGAGTGACGGCGCAGGGGTTCGCGACGACCGATCCGGCCTACCTGGGCAACACCGCCGAGAATCTGTCGGCTCGACTGTGGGTGGACGTTGAGACCTGGCTGCCGGTGCGATACGAACTGGAGATGGATGTTCGCGAGGGCGTACGCATCAGCGTCGTGCAGGAGGGCTATCAGTGGGACATTCCGGTCGTGGCCGGTGATTTCGAGCCGGACATCCCCGCGGACTTCACGGCCGACCAGATGGATGGCACGCCCATGCCGTCCTACAGCGATCAGGGTGTGATCGAGGCGTTGCGCATCGCGGCGGACTTCACCGGGCGGTATCCCGAAACCCTCGGTCACGACGCTCTGCAGCAGCTTGTCAAGCAGATGACGGAGGCTCTGAACACGAGCGATCGCCCGGCCGTCCAACAGTTCCGCGAGGAGCTTAAGAACGCCGGTTCCCGAGAAGCGGCCATGCGGGTCAGCCAGGGACGCTTCATGAAGCTCATGACGCTGACCATGTTCCCCCTGATGCTGGGCGGACAGGGAGCCGAACCGGTCTACCACGGTGATGTGGTTACGCCGAGCGATGCGGGGCTGCCGCTGATGCGATGGAAGGTCTCCGATGGGCAGTACCGCGTGATCTTCGGCGACCTGCACGCCGAGACGGTCACAGCCGATGTGCTGACCCAACTTGAAGCGGCTCTGCCGCAGTAGTCGGCTGAGCGGTCGTGTGCAAACACGGGCCGCGTCCAAGTGGACGCGGCCCGTTTTCTTCATTTCCGGCATACGCAAAGAGCCTTTGCCGATAGAAACACCTGTGCTGCAAGGGGGAATAGACCCACGACAATCGACTGATCCCCATCGCCGGGTGCTTGGATGCTTCGGGCGGACGAACCCGGCGTGGGCGACGCTTGACAGGAGGGGGGTGGATGGAATAGAATCGGTGTGTTGGTCGGTTCTGGTATGTTCCGCCTCGCCCCGAGAATCGCGTGCGGCGTGCAGTTGAGGCGGAGGTTTCAAGGCTATATCCGCCTCGGCCGGTCATACAAAGCACTCCCGGGCAGGCTGGAATGTTGGCGTGTGGGCGCGCGAATGCCCCAACCGGGCCGCTCCTACGCCTCCACGCATGTACACTCCGACGGCAACACATCAGTTAGAGGAGGACAGACATGTCACGCAAATCGGTTTTCCTGATGGTATGGCTCTTGGTGGTGGGTGTGGCCGCCGGCAGTGCGCTGGCGGAACTGATCGCCTACTATCCCTTCGAGGAGGGCCAGGGCACCACCGCGGTCGACGCCACCGGCAACGGCAACGACGGCACCCTCAACAGCGGCGTGCAGTGGGTGGCCGGCTACGATGGCGGCGCGGTGCATTTCGACACGGGCGGTGAGAGAATCGTCATCGGTCCGCTGGACCCCACGGCCAGGAACAACGCCATGACCCTGGCCGCCTGGATCAACTGGGAGGGCCAGGGCCACAGCATCGCCCAGCAGGGCATCATCGGCAAACGTCTGGGCTGGGATCCCGGCACGGGCGTCAAGTGGTTCTGGCAAACCAACCCATCGGGCGACCTGCTGTTTCGCGCCGATGACGCCGGAGGGGGCACGGGTTTGTGGTGGGGCAACACGCTTCTCGTGTCCTATGCCAACGAATGGACTCATGTCGCCCTGACCTGGGACAGCGGCGCCGCCATACTGTATGTCAACGGCGAAGAAGTCAGAACCGGAGACGTCACCTTTCGCGATACCGCCGACGACACACCGATGACGATCGGCTGCGTGGATTCGACCAACACCGAGACGTTCGTCGGGGCCATCGACGAGGTGCGGATCTTCGACACCGCACTGGCCGCCCAGCAGCTACAGCAGGTGATGCTCGGCGATTTCACCTCCAGCGCGGCTCCTGTCCCGCCAGATGGAGCGACCGACGTCGCACAGGATGTGATCTTCTCCTGGTCGCCCGGCGACTTCGCCGCCACGCACGATGTATATTTCGGAACCGTCGCCGCCGACGTCGAGGCCGCCAGCCGGGCCAATCCCATGGGCGTGCTGCTCAGTCAAAACCAGGCCGCACTGACGTACGATCCGCCCGGTTTGCTCGAATTCAGCGGGACCTACTACTGGCGGGTCGACGAGGTCAACACGCCGCCGGACAGCACCATCTATAAAGGCAGGGTCTGGAGTTTCACCGTCGAGCCCACCGTCTATCCGATCGCCAACATCAAGGCCACGGCATCCGCGGCGGAGGAAGACTCCGGGCCGGAAAAGACAATCGATGGTTCCGGCTTGAACGCCGACGATCAGCATTCCATTGAGGCTGTCGATATGTGGCTGGCCTCCCCGGAAGACGGGACACCTGTCTGGATTCAGTACGAGTTTGACCAGGTCTACAAGCTCTACGAGATGCAGGTCTGGAATTACAACGTCCAGTTCGAACGCGTCCTGGGCCTCGGGCTCAAGGACGTTACGATCGAGTACTCCCTCGACGGCGTCGAGTGGACGACGTTCGGCGACGTCGAATTCGCCAAGAGCACATCGCGGTCCGACTACATCGCCAACACGACGGTGGACCTGCGCGACGTCACAGCCCGGTTCATCCGGTTCACAGTGCAATCCAACTGGAACATGGGCGCGATCCAGCAATACGGGCTCAGCGAAGTTCGCTTCACCTATCTGCCCGTCAAGGCCAGGGAGCCCCGGCCGGCCGCCGGTCAGGCGGACGTGGCCCTCGATGTAACGCTCGACTGGCGAAATGGGCGACAGGCCGCCGCTCACGAGCTGTATTTCAGCGCCGACCGCGCGGCCGTGGTCGCCGGCACGGCCCTGATCGACACGCTCGACGAAAGCCGCTATACCGTCAGCGGTCTGGACTTCGGGGCGATCTACTATTGGAAGGTCAACGAGGTCAACGAAATCGGGCCGAGCTACTGGGAAGGCGACATCTGGAGTTTCTCGACGATCGAATTCGCGATGGTCGAGGATTTCGAGAGCTACACCGACGACATCGATGCCGGGCAGGCCATCTTCGACACGTGGCTCGACGGCTGGGTGAACAATACCGCCTCGATCGTCGGCTATCTCGAAGCCCCCTTCGCCGAGCGACGCATCGTCCACAGCGGCGGCCAGTCGATGCCGCTACAGTACGACAACGCGAACTCACCCTTCTACGCCGAGACCCAGCGTGCGTTTGAGACGGCTCAGAACTGGACCGCCTACGGCGCTGACACCCTGGCGCTGCATTTCCAGGGCCGGCCGGAAGACAATGCCGCGGACACGCTTTACATTGCCGTCGCGGACGCTGCCGGCAGGATGAGTGTCATAACGCATCCTGCGGGCGAGGACGCCACGCTGGTGGCCGACTGGCAGGAATGGCGAATTCCGTTCAGCGATCTGTCCGGCGTCGATCTGAGCCGCGTCGATACCATCTACATCGGCATCGGCGACCGTGCCAATCCGACAGCCGGCGGTGCGGGAACGGTCTATATCGACAGTATTCAGATCGGCCATTCCGGCTCGTCCGATCCGGGGACCAGCGGCCTGGCGGCCTGGTACTCGCTGGAAAACGGCGCCGAAGACGGCTCGGGCAACGGACGAGACGGGACGGTGATGGGTGAACCGGCGGCAGTCGATGGACCAGAAGGTCTCGGCGCAGCCCTGCTGTTCGACGGTACGGGCAGCCAGTACGTCCATCTGGGCACGTGGAATCCGTCGGCCGCGACCGGACAGCTCTCCGTCGCGCTCTGGGCCAGGTGGAACGGCCTGAGCGAGCACTACCAGGGTCTGATCGCCAAACGCGACTCCTGGGCGATCGACGACATGATGTGGCAGGTCGAGGCCAATCGCGACAGCGGCGTGGTCAGCTTCTCCCGCAACGAAAGCTATCCCGCCAGCGGCAATCCCGTCCTGCCGGTCGACGAATGGACCCACGTCGCGGTGACCTTCGACGGGACCACCGCCAGGCTCTACGTCGATGCGGAGATGACCGGCGAGGGAGCGTTTTCCTTCGGTTCCGATCCGGAGGCCGCCGTAGTCTTCGGCGCCTCCCAGGGCAACGGCGAAAACCCCTTCAACGGCGCCCTCGACGAGGTGCGGATTTACGACCGGGCCCTCTCGCCCTTCGAGATCAACCACCTCGCCGGCAAATAGCCGCCGTCCGCAACAGTCCACGATCAGGGGGCCTGTACCCAACCGGTACGGGCCCCCTTCCTTTGGTTCGGTGATGAGGTTGCACGCATAGACCTCGCCCTCGTCTGCGTGTTGCGGGGTTCCTGGCACGTTTGCGGCCGGGCCGGGCCGGCGAACATACGGGGCAGGCGGCCAGCGGATGCCGGTAACGAACAAGGGGACTGCACCCGGCGGAAAGCTGGATGCAGTCCCCTGAAGATGCGAACTGCTTCGCCTCGTTCGTCATCGCAACGAGGGTGGTACCCGACCGCTTAGCGCGTCGAGATGGTGATGTCGTCGTAATAGACCGACGACGCACCGTTGCCGAACAGATCGATAGCGCCGAGCGTGCCGTTCTCGGTGTCGTCCCAGACGGCGCTGACGATGAACTCGCCGTTGTAGTACTTGTCGACCGTGTTGTTGTCCAGGTCGATGACGTACTTCAACTCGACCCACTCGTCGTACACGATGGTCGCCTCGCCGCCGTTCATATAGCCGATGGTTCCACCGGCCAGATCAAACGTCGTCTGGATCGACCAGTCCTGATTGGCGCCGTCGTCGTAGCTGTTGAGCAGGATGAAATACGTGGTGCCCGACGTGCCCGACGGGATGTACTGCATGGCGGAGAACTCGATCACGCCACCGGCCAGATCGAACTCGTGGACGAGGTCGGCGCTGCCGACGACCTCGACCGCATTGGCGCCGCTGAATGCAAGCGCATCCGAAACCGGTGCGCCGGCTCCGTCGGTGTTGTCCCAGCCCTTCCAGCCGTTGACGCCGTGCAGGTCGGTGCCGGCCTCGTATGACTCGAAGTCCTCGACAAACAGATCCACCGCCGGTCTCCCGATCAACTCGACTTCGGCGATCTGCATGCTGTTGGCCGAGGCGGCGTCACGAATGGCTGTGAACAGAACGCGATAATACGCATACGCAACCGTGTTGACGAACTCGATCGGCGTGGCGTTCTGCGTGAACCGCGGCCAAGCCTCTTCCGCGGCGAAATCGACGATATCGCCGGCGGCAATCAGCTCGAACGGGCCGTCGATGCTCTCATTCGAGCCATACAGCTCGAAGGCGACCGGGTCGCGCTCGGGGGCATCGTTGGCCGTCGTGAACGTCAGACCCCGGACCACCGTCGCACCCACCATCGGGGCGACCGTGAAGCCGGTGGCCTGGGTTGCGCCCTTGAAGTGCAGGTACTTCGTCGCGGCGTTGTCGTCGATCGCCAGATTCGGAGTCTCGGCGCCGGGCCATTCGCCGTCGTTCGGATCGCCCACCACCTCGTCACCGGGGGCGGTGACATCGGCCAGGATGCGCGCCAGATAGGCGTCGGCGTGAATCTTGATCTGCCCGTTGGACAGGGCAGCGTCATAGATGGCCACACCCATAATCTCGCCGTCGAAGTCGTCGAAGAACGGATCGGCGTCTTCGCGGTCCTGAGCGCCGTAGCCGATGCCTACCGGGCCGGACAGCGTGATCGCCGAAGCGATGCTCGCACGATAGACGCCGTTGACATAAAGCGCCGTCGTCCCCGCCGCTTCACTGGAGACGAAGATCAGATGGGTCGGCACGCCTGGGTTGGTGGCCACGCCGTAGTCGTAGTCGGCCACACCGAAGACGGTCGCGCCGTAGGTGCCCGTGTTGTTCCACTGCTCATACTTGAGCCCCGCCTGGATGTCGCCGAAGTCCCTGCGGCCGATCAGGCACATGCTCGCCTGCGCCTCCAGCGGATTGCTCTTGACGATGAACTCATAGGTCATTTCCCCGCCGAAGGCGCCGATATCGTAAACACCATCGGCAACGTCTGTAGCGAAGAAGCCCGGACCGGCCAGCGCGACGACACCCGCCCAAGCCTCGGGGGAGGTCAGAACATCCGGAATCACGGTGAAGTTCCAGACGATCCCGCTGACGATCGTCTCGTCGGCGGCCACCTCATCGACCTTCCAGTAGTAGGTCGTCTCGCCCATCAGGGCCTCTTCGATCTGAACGCTGGTGACCTCGAAGCGGCCCAGGTAGGTGCTGACATCACCGGCCGCAACCAGCTCGGCATCGGTGCCCA
>Ga0209612_1002635_pt1 | contig 12669 bp, 8 predicted proteins | sample BioC12SIPDNA_FD_185746 | JGI IMG/M metagenome (GOLD analysis project Ga0209612, IMG submission 185746) | Anaerobic biogas reactor microbial communites from Washington, USA - Biogas_R1_B C12 SIP DNA (SPAdes) (version 2) | ecosystem: Engineered > Bioreactor > Anaerobic > Unclassified | place...
GAGGGCTATATGATGAATGAAACCCCTCCCGATGACATGATCACAGAGGTTTTCCCTGAGACAGTGCCTGAGGATATCCCTGAAGATTTGCTTCCGACTGAAGCGGAACCTTTGGAATTAACTCAACCAGAAGAACAGGTAACAATAACTTCTGAAGACCTGCCCAGTGAACCGCCGGTATTGTATGGCATCAACCCCGAGTTAACCGGCACTATTGTTGCGCTCCGCCCTGACCCTTCAGAATTTTCTGCCGAGGTTTCAGCCGCGCAAGCACCCAGTGAAGGTGTGTTGAGAGAACCCCTCCCTGCTGCACAAACATTAAAAATAGCCTTGTTTACCATGGCGGTCCTGTTCGCGGCCATCTGGTTCTTCCTCAAGGTTAAACGCTAAGAAAGCACTAAAAACAAAAGAAAAAGAGTGCGGTGTGAAAGCCGCACTCTTTTTACGTCTTAAAAATTGGTTCTATAGACCAACTGCCTCACGCAGTGCGTCAGCTTTGTTGGTTTTTTCCCAGGTCAGGTCCAGATCATCACGCCCAAAGTGACCGTAGCTGGCCAGCTGACGGTAAATGGGGCGCAGAAGGTCCAGATCGCGGATGATCGCGCGGGGGCGCAGGTCAAAGACCTCGCCAATTGCATCTGCAATTTTGTCATCATCAATCGTGCCGGTGCCAAAGGTCTCAACATTGATGCTGAGCGGTTCGGGCACGCCAATGGCATAAGACAGCTGAACTTCACATCTGCTGGCCAAACCTGCGGCCACCACATTTTTGGCCACCCAGCGAGCGGCGTACGCGGCAGAGCGGTCAACTTTTGTCGGGTCTTTGCCGCTAAAAGCGCCTCCACCGTGGCGTCCCATCCCGCCGTAGGTGTCAACAATGATCTTGCGCCCTGTCATGCCGGCATCGCCCATTGGGCCGCCAATCACAAAGCGTCCGGTGGGGTTAACGTAAATTTTGGTCTCTTCGTCGATCAATTCCGCCGGGATGATGGGTTTGATCACATGTTCAAGCACGTCAGCGCGGATGCGTTCATTGCTCAGTTCCACATCCTCAAACTTATCAGCGTGCTGACTGGAAATGACAATCGTGTGCACTCGCACAGGCTTGCCGTAGTGGTATTCCACGGTGACCTGGCTTTTTCCGTCCGGATACATCCAACCCAGCGTGCCGTTTTTGCGCACTTCCGCCATGCGGCGGGTCAGTTTGTGGGCGTAGTAGATCGGCATGGGCATCAGTGTTTCGGTTTCATCACAAGCATAACCGAACATTAAGCCCTGGTCCCCCGCGCCGCCGGCAGCGATGTAGTCTTCGCTATAAGTAAAGTCTTGTGTTTTGCCGTTTCGGTCCACACCCTGGGCGATATCAGGCGATTGATTGGCCAAGGCAACCAAAACGCCGCAGGTGGTGCCGTCAAAGCCTTTTTTACCGCGGTCATAACCGATGTCGTTGACCACCTCACGCACAAGCGCGTCGATATCCACATAGGTTTGGGTGGTAACTTCGCCATAGGTGAGCACAAACCCGGTTTTGATGGCTGTTTCGCAAGCAACCCGGCTGGATTTGTCTTCCTTGATCATGGCATCCAGGATCGCGTCGCTGATCTGATCACACATTTTATCGGGATGACCTTCAGTCACCGATTCTGAGGTGAACAGATATTTTGCTGATTTCATAAAAGTTGTTGTCAATGTAACCTCCTCAGGTCGTAAAAAATGCCCCTGCAAGTGAGGGGCATTCCGCGTTGTGATGCATCGCCTCTCATCTTCCAGTTTTTTCTGCCGGAATTGGCACCATACGCTTAGTTGGTTGCCGAGGTTTCAAAGGGCCGGTCCCTCCACCTCTCTGGATAAGAGCGCCGCAAGGGCTGTTCAATTAGCTGATTTTATACCATAATGAGCTCAGAATTACAAGTGCGCGCTGATAAGCTTGCTGTACAAACCAGGCGCGCTGCTGATCCACCAGCCATGAGCAACAAGTCGGGTCTAGTTCTTCGTCAAGAATTCGCATTCACGCTCCAACGCTCTATAAAAAGCCGGATTATGAATCTACAGGCACGATTCCCACAGCCGCTAATGATACAATTGGAATTGTTTAAGTACCACAAGTTTTATGGAGGTAACCTTGATAAATGAATTATTGAGAGACGCAAAAGTTCGCATGCAGAGCGCTTTGGACGTGCTGAGTGATGACCTGGTCGGCATTCGCACCGGACGGGCTTCACCTGCTTTGATTGAGAAGCTGCAGGTTGAGTATTACGGTTCAGAATTGACCCTGATCCAGCTGGCAACCATCAGCGTGCCTGAATCGAGACAACTCCTGATCAGACCCTTTGACGGTTCTTCCCTGAAAGCGATCGAAAAAGCTATCCTGGCTTCTGATCTCGGTCTCACCCCCAGCAACGACGGCAAGGTCATCCGCCTGAATTTGCCCCCTCTGACCGAAGAGCGCCGGCGCGACCTGGTCAAAATGGTCAACAATCGCCTTGAAGACGCCAAAGTGGCTATCAGGAATATCCGCCGGGATTGCCTCAAAGATATGCGCGAGTTTGAAAAAGAAAAAATGATCTCCGAAGACGAACTCAAGCAGGGTGAAGATGAAATTCAGGAGCTTACCAACCAGATGACGGACCAGGTGTCTGTGATCGGTAAGCGCAAAGAAGAAGAAATCATGGAATTCTAAGGTGTCCGCAAAATCTGACATAAAAGTGCCTCAACACGTTGCCATCATCATGGATGGCAATGGGCGTTGGGCTAAAGCCCGCGGGCTTCCGCGCCTGGCGGGGCATCGCGCGGGGACAAAAAACCTGCGCCGCATCATCCGCGCCGCGGCCGCGATGGGCATCAAACACCTCACTTTTTACGCCTTTTCAACCGAAAATTGGAACCGCCCTGAAGATGAGATCAGCGGTCTGATGCAGTTGCTGGCTGAGTTCATCGAAACCGAAATCCAGGAACTGCACAAAGAGGGCGCGCGCCTCTTGCACATCGGGCATCTGGATGGGCTTGGACCAGTGTTGAAGAAAAAGGTTGAGGATGCCATTGAACTCACTAAAAATAACGACCGCATTGATGTGGTCCTGGCTTTCAACTACGGCGGGCGGGATGAGATCATCTGCGCCGTCAAAAAACTGATCGAGGCGGGCACCCCCAGTGACGCGGTCAACGTGCAAAGCATGAGCGAGGCCATGTTCACCGCCGGGCTGCCGGACCCAGACCTGGTCATCCGCACTTCCGGTGAAATGCGTCTGAGCAACTTTTTGACCTGGCAGACTGTCTACAGTGAGTGGGCTTTCCCGCACGTCTACTGGCCCGATTTCACTGAGGACCATCTCAAACAAATCATAGAAGATTTTTCCAAACGGGAACGTCGTTACGGCGGTCTGAGCAAAAAATAATGCTTAAGCAGCGGGTACTATCGGCTTTGGTCTTTGTGCCCATCTTTCTGGGGATCGCTTACCTGGGCGGTCTGATTTTCGACCTTTTCCTCATGGCAGTTTTAGGCTTTGCTGGTTTTGAATATGCCAGCATGCTAAAAAAAGCCGGCTACCAGGTTTCACCTGTCCTGCTGATTGGCTCGATCCTGGCTTTGACCTTGCTCAGAATGCTTTCAAGCTTAAGCGTGGAACTCCTCGCCTGGCCAGTCCTGCTGGCTGGCTTGGCCGTCTTTGCCTTATGGAAATTTGAACACGCCGATGAAAACGCCTTCCAAAGTCTGGTTTTCCAGTTTTTTGGGGTCATCTACCTTGGCTTTTTGGGAGCCTACGGAATAAGCCTCAATCACCTGGGGTCCAGCGGCAATTGGCTGGTTTTGGTGACGATTGGCTTGGTCTGGTTGGTGGATGCCGGGGCTTACCTGATCGGCACGCGCTTTGGTAAAACGGCCATCCTGCCCCGCCTGAGCCCCAAAAAGACCCTGGAAGGCTTTGTGGGCGGCACGCTGGTTGGCTTGCTTGCGGGCATCCTGATCGCCTGGGTTTTGAAAGGCGTTTTGCCCGAACTCGGTCTTTTCAAAGGCGCTTTGCTCGGCTTTTTGCTAGGGCCGACCGCCTTCTTCGGAGACGCGCTGATGAGTTTGTTCAAACGCACCATGGGGGTCAAAGACGCGGGCAAACTCCTGCCCGGTCACGGCGGCGTCCTCGACCGCCTGGACTCCATGATCTGGGCCACGGTCCTTGGCACCTATTTCTTCATCCTCCTCGGCTTGTAAGCAGATTTCAAAAAGAATTTCATACATCATCACCTTCACACAAGATTTCTTTGAATCCATAGACCTTTGATGTAGTGGCGACGCATGCGTCGTCTTAACCCTCTGGTTAGCGCAGGACTGCCCCGTTGGTTTTGAACGGGGACTTCAGACCGCGCTACTGTTCTAACCTGCCTGCCCGAAAAATCCGATCGTGCCGGCGTCCACGCCGAGCACGTGATTTGACCGTGAGGTCTCCGGATCCTATTGTTCTCGCCGGTCTCCCGACCGTGCGAGGGGTTTGACCGCCAGGTCTCCATATCTCCCTGCTCGTGCCGGCATCCGCGCCGAGCACGTGATTTGACCGTAGGCCTGCCCCGAGTATCTGTTCGCGGGGTCTCTGCTTGTTCCCGCCACCCTGCCCATGAAAATCGTCTTGGTAAGGGTAACCCCCTGTGGTTACCCGGGCAGACACGGGGGTCTGCCCCTACATCCGCGCACCGATCATACCAACCGCCGCCGTTCTCTCCCGGGGTTCTTACACTATTTACACTATTTACACTGTTTTTTAATAGTGCTAAAAGGCAGTTCCACTGTAAAAACTGGTATCAGGTCATCGCGAGCTTCTTTTGCGAAGCGATCTCAATTATTAACGTGCCGTGCCTGCCCTCAGGCTTTGCCCACAAGTATAGCACAAACGTTCTATTTTGTGAAGGGGAAAAAATGTCACATAACCCCCTCTTAAGAGGGGGAATTGAAGGGGGTGGAGGGGGACGGCGACCTGTCCCCGCCGTGGATCGGACGGGTAAGCCGGGGGGGGGTGGACTGCTTGTCTGCCCTGTATGCTTGTTTGTAGGGCGTTCCAATCGCTAGCGTGATCGGACTTAACTTTCTATCAATTTTTCCATAAAATAATTGGATTCGGTTACAATTATTTTACTATCAGATTTAGCGTATGAGAGGGGTTCCGTGAAAAAAAAACTTGTTAACTTCCTTGTATTTGTCCTTCTTCTTTCTTTTGTTTTTCAGTCATCATCCGCATCAGCAATATCAACCACGAAGGTTATTGATCCTGAGCCCCAAGTGGTGAGCGATTCAGTGGTACTAGCTGAAGCTCCGATTCCTGAGACGCCCGAGCAGCCTGATACTCTTGAACCTATGATTCCTTTAGAGCCTTATTTACCTGAGCATCGTTTAGATTCAGAGGATCGCTATGCGGAGATGCTTCTGGATCCGGACTTGCCGGAAGAAATCCGAGCCCACCTCATGGCGCAGACAGAACCAGTCGAAAAACCTGAATACGTCCCACCCACTCCAGAGGTGATTGCAGAGACTCAAAAACAGGTCGAAAGCTTTAGTTGCGCTGATATCACTGATGTGCGTCAATTTGAATGTGAAGCCCTAGTCTCATTCTACAACAGCACAAACGGAGCTGGTTGGGTCGAAAAAACCAATTGGCTGACAAGTAATAATGTCGGCGATTGGTATGGTGTGTCCATAAGCAATGGACATGTATCTGGTCTTAGGATGGATAATAACAACCTCAACGGCACTCTCCCGCCTGATCTAGTAAATCTGGGTTGGACACAGGAAATAACTTTAACCGGTGACCATCTGACCGGCCCGATCCCAGCCTGGCTGGGCAACCTAGGTGGTTTGAAGATTCTTAACCTGTCGTTTAACCCGTTTGGCGGAATCATACCGAAAGAACTGGGGTACCTGTACAGACTGGAAGTACTCGATCTCGGATTTAACGGGTTAACTGGCAGTATCCCACCCGAGCTAGGCAACCTTTCCAATCTTGAGGAGCTTTCTTTGCATGACAACCATCTTACCGGTTCTATTCCACCTGAACTAGGCAACTTGACAAAATTAGATCACCTTAATCTAAGCGTTAATTCGCTGACAAATACCATCCCAGCTGAGCTGGGTAAATTAACGAATCTAGGTTCTCTTTTCCTTTATGAAAACCAACTTATAGGTCACCTCCCGCCTGAGCTAGGCAATCTATCCAACTTAACTAAGCTTTTGCTATGGGACAATAATCTCACCGGCCCAATCCCGTTGTCATTCGTCCATCTACCATTGCTTGTCTTTTATTTCGGATCTAACTCACTGTGTGAGCCACAGACTGCGGAGTTTCTCGCCTGGAAAGCAACAGTTGCGTCTTATGCATTAAATTCTTGGAGTGGCACTAATATAGTTTGTGTCGAACCAGTTACTGGATCCTGGTTAATCATGTATTACTTGGATGGCGACAATAATCTCTCGAGCACATACCACAAAATATTTAATCAAATTGAAAAAGGTGTTGGCAATGCAGAGGTAACAGTTGTAGTTTTGTGGGATGACATTGGAGGGGATAATTCATCATATTATAAGATAATCAATGATGACGACCCTATTGCCCTAGCAACATACGAGCAAGGAGTAAACAAATGGACAAAGGGCGAAGTAAATATGGGCGATCCTAAAACACTGTCTGATTTTCTTGTATGGGCAACCACAACATACCCTGCAGAGAACTATGCATTGGTCCTAGATGATCACGGAAGTGGTTTGGGAGGGGGCATGGTTGATGATACTTCAAATCATGATAAGCTCTCTCTTTCAGAAATTAAAACTGCAATTTCATCAGCTTTTTTTATTGGTGCTAAGCTTGATGTCCTGGTTATGAATGCTTGCCTCATGGGACTGATCGAAAATGGTTATCAATTTAAAGATTTAGTTTCTTATTATGTCGCAAGCGAGGACCTTCAAACCACATTCTATGATGGTTATGCAAATACATTGGACAAAATATTAGTCTCATCAACTCCTCAAATGGTGGCAATTGCATTCGTCGACGGGTATGCTGATGAAATGGAAGCTAAGGGACTGAGTTACACAATGTCAGTTGCGAACTTGGAATACTCGGAAGATTTAAAATCAGCACTCTTTGGCTTTACGGATAAATTATTTTCAGAGTTATCGGAGTATGCAAATAAATTATGGGATTACCGTAATTTGTTTGTCCAAAAATTCCCAAGCCAACTAATACCTGCATTGCTTTCAGGTCAGATTTACATCGATCTACGTCACTATGCTGATCTTGTGTTTGTTTCAGATCTGTTCGGGTTGGAGATTAATAACGCTGCCTTAGAAGTTATATCGCGTGTTGATGAATATATTATCTACAACCGCAGCTCCCTTGAGCATGCTTATGGCGCATCCATTTTCTTTCCCAACCTTCGAAGTAGCTATTACGATGGTGATAATAACGATTTTGCTTTTGGGACGATTTGGGATAATAAAACAAATTCAATTCTTGGTAGTTCGACTCAGACAGTTAGTGGGGGTTGGGGAAATCTTCTCGTAGGAATTTTTGAGGTGGTTGATCCTGGTGGTCCAGATAACCCAAATGAACCCGACCCAGTTGCAAAACCGATATATTATGAGCTGTACCTTCCATCAATAGTGCGTTAAAGAAGCTAAATCGATTGTCCATAATAACCTCAGGCGACCACCTGAGGTTATTAACTCAATTCTGAGAGAATTCCACCCCCTTTTTGGCCAAAACCCTTAAATTACCCCAATTGCTACATCCAACCCTTGCTGAACATGCTACATAGCACATATGTTCTATTTTTGGAAGGGATTGATGGATGAGAATCAGGAGAACGGCGATAAAAAAGCGGCATCACTGCCGCCCAAGAACAAAAAGAAAAAATGTCACATAACCCCCTCTTTATGTACAGACTGGTGAGATAGTTGACAACCGTTCGGAGACATCGCTGACACTTCTTAGAATTAGGCATGAAGGAGAACGATCATCATGCCTTGGAAAGAATATACAGCGATGCAAACAAAGGAACAATTTATCAGAGAAGCAAAGATAGGAATCCTGTCTTTCTCTTCCCTATGTGCGAAATATAAAATCAGTCGCCAAACAGGCTATAAATGGCTGAATAGGGAAAGGCTGCTTGGACCAGCAGGATTGATAGAATTATCCAGAAGACCAAAGCGAAGTCCAAAGCAAACAACAGCAGAGGTTGAAGCAGAAGTACTTCGAATCCGCAGTGAGCACACTGATTGGGGAGGACGGAAGATCAGGAAAATCATTGAGCGGGAAGGCAAGTTCACCATCCCCGCAGCCAGTACGGTTACAGCCATTCTGAGACGCAACGGCAAGTTAGACAAAGAGCAGTGTGAGAAAAGGGGAGCCATCACTCGTTATGAATATGAAAAGCCAAATCAGTTGTGGCATATGGATTTCAAAGGCAACTTTTTGCTTCTGGATGCAACACTTTGTTATCCACTAACCATTATTGATGACCATTCACGCTTTCTGGTTGGTCTAAAAGCTTGTCCTGACGAGAAGGCTCTGACGGTGCAAAAGCATCTAAGTGAGATCTTCAAGAAATATGGGATGCCAGAAAGAATCCTGATTGACAATGGAGCCCCTTGGGGAGATGATGAGGATAGCCCTTATACCTTTTTGACTACCTGGATGATGGAATTGGGAATAGCAATCGCACATTGTCGGCCATACCATCCCCAAACCAATGGCAAGAATGAAAGATTCAACCTAACCTTACAAAATGAAGTCATTACCAAACAAGGATTTGAAAACCTGGAAGAAGTGCAGGCTCGCTTTGATGAATGGGGAGAGATGTATAACACTTATCGTCCCCATGACGCTTTGGGTCTTGAAGTACCAGCTTCAAGATACAAACCCTCCAGTCAGCGCTTTCCTGAAGGCTTACCCGTACCGGATTATGGCTCGACCGCAATTGTACGAAGAACGGATCAAAGAGGTAAAATCTTCTTTGAAGGACACAGATTGCGTCTTGGAAAAGCATTTCCAAAAAAGAGAGTCGAGATTCGTCCAACTACCACAGAAGGAGTGATTGAGGTTTATTATTTCAACTTCAAGATTGCGCATTTTGACCTTAGAAACAGGAAATGTTAAAGAATCAATGTGTCAAGGATGTCTCCGAACACCTGTAAGCGATGTGTCCGGTCTGTACATTTAGAGGGGGACGGCGCAGCCAGGGGGTGAAGGGGGAATAGAAGGGGGTGGAGGGGGACGGCGACCTGTGCCCGCCGTGGATCGGACGGGTAAGCCGGGAGGTGAAAGCTTGCCTGCCATGAAAATGGTGAGTATCAGGAGACCTTGCGGTCAAGAGCCTCGCACTCGGCCTGTGCCTGCCACGTAGTGGACAGGTATCAGGAGGCCGGCGAGAACGGAGATTGAGTCAAGCCGTAGAGTTTGTAGACTAGATAGTTGATTTCATTCTCAGCAATTTCTATTGATCTTTGGCTTTGCTTGTGTTCCTGTGGAGTGGTTGGGTTATATTTGTGCAATTCCAACATCTTTCCCACAAGATTATAAATTTGATCCCTTTGCTGAACTTCAGCCGTATTTAAAGGATCAATAACATGTATAGGGTAATTTTTGAAATACACCCAACCCGGTTCATAGAAATCACCGCGAAGTTTCGGGAACATCTGAGTAAACAAGAACATTGAAACCGAACTATTCAGAATTCCTAGCAAATAGAGATCATCGGAAGGAATAATGAAACACTTTTGATTGGTGTAGATGCCAGTTTGATCAAATGTGAATTCAGGTTGTTTACAGATATTTGGATAAACGATTTTTGGCTTTAAAAATTCCTCGTAGTAATCGATTGCGTCCTGAATTTCATACCATGCGTATGATCCAGGCTTACGCCCCTTCCAAGGACCTTTCCAATTGGCTGGCTTGGGCATTAATTCTTCTTTGAACTGGCTAAGGTATGTCTTTACAGCTGGATAATTGTTGATGTTTATTCCCCGTCGAGTGAATATCAGATACTGCTTCACTGTAATAGGCGCGTAACGCTTGATATCGCGACCCTGGGCGAAGGGTTTGATCAGCTCGGCGCTGCGGGGGTCTTCGGCGATCAATCGATCTTTGGTAGCTTGATCAATGACGAAGGCTTTGTTCAACCCAGTCAAGATGCCGCGATACACTTTCCCTTTTACATAATCACCTAAGGGAATCGAGTTTTGCCGAATCTTTGCAAGAAGATCCTGGGTTTGCTTGCCGGCAAGTGACCATCCATCATCCTCAAAGCAAGTTTGATCAGAAATTTCGCCATGCTCCTCAACATAATCCTGCAACGAAACAAAGTCGAGCGTTTCAACGGTTGTAACCCGAGGTTGAAAATGAGGCGGGTTATTGGAAACACGCAGAATGAGGGGATAGGTGGTGGCTCCAGTGAAGACCGGCAGATCGCCAAAATCGGTGATTTCTTCGATGCATTTGGTTTTAAGCCACTGGCGCAATTTGAAACCGTATTTGGCACGCAGCCATTTGTTGGCAACGATGTAACTGTATTGCCCTCCAGGCGCGAGCAACTTGACCCCTTTTTCAATAAAATAGCTGTAAATATCGGCTGTGCCTGTGAAAACTTCGTAGATGCTTTGGTAGTAAGGCTTATCATCACCTAATGATTCCTGGCGGATATAGGGCGGGTTGCCGATAACGGCGTCAAAGCCACCTGCAGCAAAAACGTGGGGGAAGGCGCGCTGCCAGTCAGAGGGGTTGACGCGCTGGAGCTCTTCTTCGTCCGGGAACATCTGACCCTGGAAGTAATCCCAGCCAATGAGCGAGTTACCGCAGCGGATGTTTTGATCCAGATTGGGTAAGACGCGTTCAAAGCCAAGCGAGAGCTGACCGGTTTCACCCTCGAGCAATTTGAGCAGCAGGGAGAGCTTGGTGACCTCCACTGCCTGGGCGTCGATATCGACCCCGTAGATGCTGGAGGTGAGGATGCGCTTCTTAGTTTCGGTGGTGAGGCGATATTCACCACCCTCCGTGGCGACCAGGGGTGGGTTTTTACCGCGCGTGTGGGATTGCGGAACGTGGCTTAGGTAGTAGTTGAGGTGCCAGTCCAGCAGATATTGGAAGGCACCCAGCAGGAAGGATCCGGACCCGCAGGCGGGGTCGACCACGCGCAGGTTGAGAGCCTGGGTGGGGGTTAATTGTTCTTTGGTCGTTGGAGAGGTGGAGACCTGGCGGTCGGTTTTCGTGCTCGGCGTGGACGCCGGCACGATCGGCGAAGGATTGGAGGCCGGCACGAGGGGAGAATTGGAGTCCGGCACAATCTCGGGCACAGGCGCGGGGTCACCCAGCAGACGACCGAGCGTGTTATTAACAATGTAGTCAACGATATAGCTGGGGGTATAGTAGACGCCGCCGGCTTTGCGCACTTCGGGCTTTTCTTCAACTTTGGCTTGCCCGCCGGGTGTCAGGCGGATGACGCTGCCAAGGAACTGTTCGTAAACCTGGCCGAGGATCTCGACCGGGATCTCATTGAACATATAGGGGCAGGGGTAGTAAGTGCTTTTGATGATCTGGCGTAAAACCTTATCGTCGATCTGCAAAGTGGGCGTGAAAGTGTCGGGGTCGCTGGTCTGCCCTTTTTCCTTATTGAAGTGGAAGAGGCCGGAATTGTACTTTTGGTCGGCTTTTTGGAAGAGAAGCAGCAGTTGGGCGTAAATATCACTTCCCTCAGCGATCTGGAGCAGCTGATCGGTGGGTTCGATTTTGCGATCCTCACAGATGCGCAGGAAGAGGATACGGTCGATGGTGGTCTGGACAGCGTAATTGAGTTGACGTTCCGCACGATGGAGGTTGGGAGATTGCTTCGCTTCGCTCGCAGATTGAGATTGCTTCGCTTCGCTCGCAATGACGGGATTAGAAGAGGGGCGGAAGTTGCGCAATGCGATATTTTGGGCAAGCAGACGGCGCCACTGCTCAATCTCTTTGAGGAACTCCGCGTCCACCTCGGTGGTACCGCGTTTGCCCTTACTGCCCTCGGCGTAGCGGTCGAACGAGCCGTTCCAGACGGCATCTTTGGAAAAAGTTCGCGCAAGTTCATCCCAACGTGTGAGGTATTCTTCGAAGCTGAAGAGCATCACGCGACCGGTAGCGGCAGAATCTCCGGGGTCAGGACGGGTGCGGCAATCGTAGACCGCCAGCTCTTCGAAATCGGTCAGGATAGAGAGCGGCAGATGTGCGTTCCAGGCGTAACGGCGCAGCTGGTAGGCAGGGTGGATGTCGTAGCGGATGTCGACTGCCGGCTTTTTGGCTTCGACGAAAAATTTACGGGTAGTGCCGATTCGAAAAGCGTAATCGGGGGCTTTGACCGAGCCCTGATCCTCGAGAGAGTCTTCGTGGATGACTTCGCGGTATTGGGGTGCAAAGTTGGAGCGGTTGTACATATCCCAACCGAGAGCTTCAAAAAGCGGGTTGAGGAATTCCTGGCGGAGTTGGGCTTCGTTGTAGCGACCGGAGCGGTAGAGCTCACGCGAGTCGCGGAAGCGGTTGACGAGGTCTTGGATGATGGCTGGTGCGGTCATTTACCTCCTGGTGAATGAAGGATCGATGGTCAAGGTTTATTATAAGGGTGTAAGCGGGTTTTATCCAGAAATGTTTGTGATTGTTAAGAAATGTG
>Ga0209612_1002640_pt1 | contig 12638 bp, 13 predicted proteins | sample BioC12SIPDNA_FD_185746 | JGI IMG/M metagenome (GOLD analysis project Ga0209612, IMG submission 185746) | Anaerobic biogas reactor microbial communites from Washington, USA - Biogas_R1_B C12 SIP DNA (SPAdes) (version 2) | ecosystem: Engineered > Bioreactor > Anaerobic > Unclassified | place...
TCGGCGAAGGATGGGGGCAGGGCAAGGGAAAAAGGCCGTATCTCGTGTTACGGCGGGCTGGAGACGGGAGGCCGGAGGCTGGAGGAAGATGGGCGTAATAGGGGAACGCACCCTGTTTTCGTTTGGCCGACCGGTGGCGAAGTCGTTTGGCCGGTGGGTCCGTTCGGGATTTCCAGGACGCCGTACGTAACTTCATGCGGCTGCGGATGGATCGCTGGCGGGAAGCCCAGATCGGGCGGTGCTCACTGCGGTGGTGCGAATGTCACGCGCCAGGCGACTTCGGCGTTCTTGGGTGCGTCGATCCGGACGCGGACTTTCCAGTGGTCCTGCTCCACCAACTCGATCGTGGCCGGCAAGCGACTGCCATCGGGCGCAAGAGAGACGTCGTTGACGCGCAGGACTTTGCCCGGTCCGGCGGCGGCGATGCGCAGTTCGTATGGGTCGCCTCCGACGACGCGGCTGGTGCCCGAGAGGGTGCGGGTGCTCTCGTCCCACTTCTCTTCGACGAGGTCGATGACGCCGCGACGAGGTCGATGACACCCTGTGTGATGTGACGCGAGGTGCTGAGGACCTGCGGGTGTGCTGCGAGCGGGCGGACCGCGAGAATCCGGCAACTGGCCGGCGGAAGGGTCGCACTGAGGCTGCCGCTGAACGGCTCGACGAACGCATCAGCCCAATAGTCGAAGCCGATATACGACTGAGCGGGTGCCAGGCCGACCTGCTCGAACGAGTGCTGGATCTGCGCAGCTTCCTTCTCGTCCCAATTGAACAGGCCGACCACGTCCCGGCGGCTGGGACCTTGCCCGTCGGTCAGCAGCCAGACGCGCGGGATTCTCTGCTCGAACAGGTCCACCGGTCTGGGCTTGAGACCATGTGCGGGCATCGTTCGCTGGAGCAGGTGCAGACGTTCGGGCGACAGCTCGTCGAACTGGATGCTGCTGGCGTTGAGTTGCCCGGTCAGCGTCACCCACGAGACCAGGGCGCGGGCGTGCTCCAACGGCACGCTGTCGCGGACGTAAATCGGGTCGGGGTCGTTGTACCAGACGCGCCCGTGGAGGAAATAGGTGTTGCTGCCGCTGAACGGCCCCCGGCAGATCGCCGACCAGCTTCGCCCGTTGTCGGGCCCGATCCGCATCGCATCGACCAGACCGAACGAGCCACCCAAAACGCGCATGTTCTGCGCGACGTTGCAGCCCAGGATGAAGACCTCGGGCCCAGCCGCCTCGCGAATCAGCCGCAGCCCATCGCGATACGCCTGGACGTGCGTCACGTGCGGATCGTGCAGCGTCGTCGAGCCCAGCTCGTCTTCCTTGTAGCCGGTGTTGACGTAGCACATCCCGGTGGCCATGCCCGTCCAGAGGCCATCGAGCTTGAAGTACTTGTAGCCCCAATCGTGGGCGATTCGCCGGGCCACGTCGTACACGTACACCCGCGTCCTGGGATGCGTCAGGTCGAAACACGTGCCGCCCCAGTGCACGACGTAGGGCTTGCCGTCCTTGCGCGCGAACATCTCCTGCTTGTCGGCAAAGAATGGATCGTCCCAGGTCCCGGCAAACGGCATGAACCAGATGCCCGGCACCATGCCGATGCGCTCCAGATCCGCCGCGGTCGGCGCCATGCCCGATGGATAGGGTCCATCGGCGCGGTGCGTCGTGAAGTTCTTGCGCGGGCCTTCGATCTTCTCGCCCGCCTGCCACAGGTCATCGATCTGGATCACGTCGAAACCATAGGGGGCCAAATGCTCGTTCGCAAAGGCGGCGTTCTTGACGATGTCCTTCTCGTTGGACGCTCCGGCGTGGTACCACGTGCAATACACCGTCGGCTGCGGCGGCAGCACGATGCGGTAGTATCTCGCGACCGCATCCGCGTAGGCCTCCAGCCCGAGCCGGGCGTCTTCGAAATGCCCGACGACCAGCATCTCCGATTTGACCGTCTGCCCCGGCTCGACAAGCAGCCTGCCGTAGTCCAGGCGTGCATCGACGACCACCCTGTCGTCCTTGGCGTCAGAAAACAGCACGCCGCTGCCGCGATCGTGCGAGACCCAGCCGGCCACCATGCCCGCTCGCGTCGTCGGATCAGCCACCGCCAGGAACGAGTAGCTTCCCGGATTGGTCCCCCGACCCACCGCGGTCAGTCCGGCCGTTCCCAGCGCACGCAGGTCCCCTGCCGCCCTGCCCAGATCCAGCGTCAGGCCCATCGAACGAATGCGGTCGATGGTGTGCGCCTCGGCGCCGACGTTGGCCAGCCGGGACGTCAGGACGAGGAAGGGAAACCCTTCAAACAACGCCATGCGGTCCGAGCCGCCCGCGTCGTAATCCACCTCGATCGCCAGGCCGCGCCCCCAGATCGTGTCGCTGACCTCGTGCCGCCGGGCCTTGCCGCCGACCTCACGCAGCGAGCCCCGCTCGATGAACGCCGAACCGGACGGCTTCGCGTTTGCCGTGAACGTCAGCCGCTCGGTGTTGAACTCGATCGCCAAATACTCGTTCTCGATCCGCAACGGCTCGGCCGCCGCACACGAAACCGCCATCAACACTCCGAACAGGCAATTCGCTATTGGCACGTCGCAATCTCCGAACATCAAACGTGGAGCGACTCCATTTACCGGAGCCGATAGACCGACGGCGCGCCCCCTTTGGGGCCGTCGAAGAGGACAAGGACCGTCGTATGGTCAGGGCCTTCTTCGAGGATCGTCATGGCCTCGGCCTTGCCGGGCGGGTTCGAGAGCGAGCCGATCTTCTCGACCTCGGGGCCGACGCCGGGCCAGCGGAACAGCTCGTAGCCGCGACGCTCCTGGTAGTCCTCGGTCTTCGGATGCGCGTTCGACGGCTCGGACCCGGCATTCCCGGCGATGAGAAGGAAGCCCTTCTCGGCCGTGACGATCTCGCGAATCCCCAGTCCCTTGCCAAGCCACAGTCGATGGAGCGTATGGGCCGGCTGCGTCGCCTTCGCGAACACATCGTCGGCCGCCACCTCAAGCACGAAGGCGTAGCCGTCGAGATTGGGATTGCGCAGCCCGACGTACAGCCGCCCTTCGCGGATTGCCAGCCCTTCGATATTGACGCCCTTCTGCTGGAGCGGCCTGGCGAAGTGCGGCTTCAGCGTCGCGTCGCGTTCCAGAATCGCCGCCAGACTGCCAACCGTCACCGCCGCCTCGCCGCCAGCCGGCAGGCCCGTCGTCGGGTCGACGCGCAGGCGGCAGATCGTATAGCGCGACGGCTGGCGCACGCCGCTGTTCTTAGCGACGCCGTGCGAGCCGACGATGTAGTAACAGTCGCCCTCGGCAGCAATCGCCTCGATGTCCATCTCTTCGCTCGAGCCCAGCAGCGAAACCGTCGCCAGCACGCGCAGCGTCCGGTCCTCGCGCGACAAGGCAACGACCTGCACCGCCGCGCCTTCGTCGGCGCCGATCAGGCCGCGGGTCGGCGAGATGCACGCGATGCCGCTGAGGTCCTTGTCTTCGAGAACGCCGCCCTGAAATGAATACGACCCGACATGCTCGATGCGGCCCGGGACGCTCGTTGCGGCATCACCGCCCTGTCCCGACGGCTCCTTCTCAGCGCAGCCTGTCGCCGCCAGCAGGAGCAACGCGCCGCCGACCCACGCCAGACCGCCCAGAACTCGATAGCGGATTCCGTTCATATCGTTACGACACCTCCGCGTCATCTATAGCACGGCATCGCCGGATCGTCAACCGCGTTGCGGCCGACGAAAACCCTTGCAGTCCGCAACGCCGCCCGATACACTGCCGCCTCGAGGCAGGCCACCGCCCGCCTCCCCGGGCCCGTAGCTCAGCGGTAGAGCAGGGGACTCATAATCCTCGAGCCGCTGGTTCGAATCCAGCCGGGCCCATCCCCCCTGTTTGCATGGCTGCGCACAGGGTTTCGTCATAGGGAAAATCCGCGTTTTCGGGGGCGCCAGTGGGGATGGCGTGCATGGTGGTACAGGAGGGTTTATCACCGTACTGTGTCGTTTTGCGCACCCTCTGTGCGCTGTGGCGCGCGCTATCGGCGGCCCGCTCGAAGTCACTGTCACGAACTTGCAGATAGTGTTCTCGCGCGACCGCCTTGGAGTTGCCCAACCACGCGCAAACCACGTGCTCGGGAAACTCCCCGCACAATTCAGACTGGCGGCTGGATCGAAGATTCTGCCAGAGTCGCGGCCAGGGTTGCAGGCCCGCCCTCTTGATGATCCTACGGAAGTGTGTCCGCAAATTCAGGTTGTTCAAGCGATAGCGGGTGATGCAGAACTCGGCCCCTTCGGGCGCCACTGCAAAGGCATCGTCCAAAACCTCAGCCAGTTCCGGGAACAACGGCACGATCCGACTTTCGTGGCCCTCGTGATGCTCGGTCTTGGGACTTGTCACCGTGAACCGCTTTCGCTGCCAGTCGATGTCCGCCCACCGCAGACGCAGGCTCTCCGACGGGGTCCTGAGGCCGCCGTAGCGGGCCAGGGCAATCAACAGACGCCATTCGGTATCCGGTGCAGCGTCCAGGATCTGCTCTGTCATCTCGCGGGTGACGAAGAACCGCCGGCTGGCGTTGCCCCCTACCGAAGTCGGCAGGCCGTCCTGTTTGAATGGATTCGCCGGGATCAGCTTCCGTTTCCGCGCGACCGTGAAGAACTGGCGGGCCAACCCCGTCCGGCGCCGGATCGTCGCTTCGGCAAGCCCCTGCTCAGCGAGGTAGTTGCGGAACTCGCGGGCGTTCTGCTCGGTCACGTCTCGCAAGGCCTTATCCGGCCCGAAGAAGTCGAGAAGGTTGCGAATCGTATGGCCCCAGTGAACCACGGTTTGCGGTTTGATGTCCGTCCGGCTGTCGCGGTAGTCGTTCAGGAACTCGCCCAGGCGGGCGGTCTGTCGCGGCTTGACAAGCCCAGCGTCCGCCAGCTTGCCGTAGAACTCATCGCTGAGACTGTCGAGCCATGCCAGCAGATCACCATCGAGCGAGCCGCCCAGGGCCACGCAGTTGAGCACGTGCTCGAACTTGATCTTGACGCTGTCCGCCAGCCGTTGCGAGACCTTCCCGAGCCAGAGGCTCTTTCTCCGTCCGTCGCGGGGATCGACGTAGACGATCCGCTTCAATCCTCGCGCGTTCTTGCCAATCGTCGCCATACTACTCGCCTCCCTTGACAGCAGCTTCCAGGGTATCGCTCACGTAGCTGCCGATGGACTTGCGTTGTGCCTTGGCCGCTTGACCGATGGCCTTGTGGAGTGCCGCCGTCACGCGAAGAGAGAGCTTCACGCTCTTGCGTTGGGCCGCTGGTATCGGTGGTCTGCCCATTCGTACTTTCCGCTTCATACCTTGATGTTAGTTACTGCCCGACAATATGTCAAGCAGCATTCTCGCTGTCCTCGCATTTTTTCTCTGAGGCGCTCTGAATCCACGCCCGCAGGTCCGCCACGGCAAAGCGTGTGGCGCGACCGATGTGGATGATGGACAGTTCTCCCCGCTCGACCAGGTTGTAGATCGTACGTTCGCAGACCGCCAGCATCCTGGCCGCATCCCGCGCATTGACCAGCAACGGCTGCGGGCTCTGGCTGTCTCTTCGATAGATTTCCACAATGACCTCCCAATTCGAAATCAGGCTCGGGTTTTCGACCTTGATACTTCATTCAGGAATCGCCGCGTCCGTTCGTCGCCGGTAGCGGCCAGCTTTTCGCGAAGCTGGCGCCGTTCGTCGGGCGTGGTCACTCGATTCGGATGCTCGGGTACGTTGCGATCGGGGCGGCAATCCGCCTGTGGCGGATCGATCCAGGGCCGCACGATCCACCAGGTCACCGACTCGATCCCGCTGATTCGACACTTGCGACGCGGGCCCCGGCAGACCCACCCGGCGTCCTCAAGCTCCTTGAGCCGTCGGGCCGGCGTGTAGCGGTCCACGTCCATGAATTCGGCCAGTTCCTTGCTGGTTGCCCCCTGATGCTGCCTCAAGGCGTGATAGACCGCCAGGCGTTGTTTCCCACCAAGGCCGCTCTTGTGAAGCCTCTCGGCCGCCTCGAAGGAGCTGGCGGGGTCGGCGTTCCTCGCGTGGGGCTCCATGTGCATCATGGCCTCATAGCTGGCGGGCCCCTGGCCTCGGGGCGCGGTGTTGAACAAACGCATCTGGGGATCGGGTTCGGTCGGCATGATGTCACCCGCTCCCCGCCGCGCGACGGCCGCGCTTGGCGTCTCTGACGTTGTTGTGCCAGGACCGCATCAGGTACGCCTCGGGATTCTCGAAGTCCGTTCGCCGGCTGTGGATACTGGCCGCCTGTTCCACGATCGTGCGTTTCAGCCGGTCACAGACTCCCGCCGGCAGTTCCGCCGTCGCGTCGGTCCAGGCCTTCGCCCAGTGGGCCCGCTCACACTCCCGCTCCCGGCCGTTGGACTGTCGGTAGCCACTGGCCAGAAGCACACCGTCTGCAAAGGCCCAGGCCGCCGGATCGTAGCGGTAGCGGCTCAGCTTGACCACGCGGCCCAGCGTGGGGCAGGCTTGGTCCGCCTTGGGCGGACTCTCAGGCGGACCCGCCCCAGCGGCAGGGATCGACGCGGGACAGGCTTCTTCCGCCTTGGGCGGACTCCAAGGCGGACCCGCCCCTGCGTCGCTCTTCGCCGGAGGAATCGGAGAATCGGCGGTCGGGTCGGTTTCTCGTGCGCTGGCCGTGCCCTTGGACTTCCCTTCGATTCCGATTTGATTTCTCTTCAGTTCCCTTCCGTTCCGATTATCTTCGATTAGGTTATCTTCGATTAGGTTAGGGGAACGTTTCCGGAAATTTCCGGAAGGCTCCGGATTTTTCCGGAAAGCAGACTTCTTGTGTCCGGTTGCCCGCTTTGTCTTGCCCTTGGTTTCGCCTTTCTCTTTGCCTTCCTTTTCGTCCCCTTGGGCTGCCTTCGCCTGTACGTCCAACTCGGCGCGGCGCTTCGCCCAGTCGGGTTCGTGGACAATGCGAATCAGCCCTACTTCCAACAGGCCAAGTGTGGTGTTCCGGGCTACGCTTTCTTCGCAAAAAAGAATCTGGCCGGCGATTTCCTCCAGTGTGGCGGCCTTGCTTTCGTCATTCGTCAGGTAGCCTCGGAACGTTCGTTCGTGATTCCCGGCGGCCCGAAGAAACCGGCCCCAGCCGCCTTCGAGAAGCAGGCCATCCGGCCGCCGCGTCAGCTTGTCGATCCGCCTCATGTAGCAGGCGGAAGGTTCGTCGTTGGCGCCCCCGTACCATTTGGAGTAGAGCGCGGGTGACTTCCGAACGGTCTTCTTATCCTCGCGAATCTCAAAGGTCTCGGCGTAGTCCGCAATCGCCACGATCCAACCGTGGCCCAGGCCGCTCAGCGGATCGGCGTCACTGGGCTTCCCTGTCTTCGCCCGGGGCGTCATTGTGTCGCCCCCTCTCTGAGGCCCTCGCGGCCGGCCCGCTCGGCAAGGACTCGCTGAACTGCATCGATGTTGAAGAGCAAATGCCGGCCGGCCTGCACGTGGGGAATACGGCCCGCCTCAGCTTCTTCTCGGAGCCATGCCGCATCAACGCCAAGGCGCTTGGCAGTCGGTATCAGGCTGATCGGTCGTGTTGTCATGGCAGAGATTCTGCCACGAGTCGAAAAACTCAGGGGGGATTATAGGGTACAAAATAGGGGGAAAATGCGCGCAGCCGCTATGTCTTGCGCTCGAGGAATTGCCGGCCCTTGTCTGTAATCGCGGCCCCCTTTTTGGCGTTGGGCTTGTAGTCCACCAGTCCCTCATCGTCCATCGTCCTCAAGTGTTTGCCAACGGTTCGCCGGTCCCCATCAAATTCAATCACCTTCAATCGCGTGGGGCTGTCTGCCAGGGTCGTGAGGATCGAATACGCATCGTCTTCCAACTGAGGCCACTGTTCTTGACCCATTTGCCCGATCCCATTGCCGCCGGCCGTGGTCTCTGGTGCAATCGTCTTCGCCAAGTCCCACTCGACGCATTCCAGGGCCGCCTCTATCAACGCGGTCTTGTCCCCCCCGTAGGCCCAGAAGGGCAAGTGCATATAGCGCAGAAGGTGCTCGGGCCAAATGTCGCGGGTGATGGGATTGCCGCCCTTAAAGTCTGTGTCGTGAATGGCGGCAAGAAAACAATAGTACCAGCGCATCCGCTCCGTCGAATCAGATGGCAGGTCGAGATGTCTCTCAAGGCGCAGGTCGAGATGTGTCTCAAGGTGCAGATCGCAGGCGTCTCGAATCCTGTCGCGAAACACGTCCATCGCTCGGGCGTCTTTCATTATCCAGCATTCCACCCGCTTTGCCGCTGCTATGCGCTTCCTTTTGTACTTGCAGGGAGGATCGTAATCCACTCCCTTGCCGGCCAGTTCATCACGTCTTGCCTGTTCCCAGATTCGCGATTGTATGTCTTTGGTAAGTCGTTTCGATTTGCTCTTGGACATGCTCTCACCTGTCAAGGAAGGCCCCGACGGGCGGTCGAGTCCAGGTGAGGGAAGCTCGACCGGACCGTCGAAGCGTGATTCATCGTCCCGTCGCGTCCGGCGGGACCGCTCCCACGCTATACCGACCTCGCGCGTGATTCAAGCCCTTTTCGCCCGACCGCTGAGAATCCGAAGCCGTAGAATCGCCTACAAGGCCCGATCTCCCCGCCGGCCGACCCAGGAGCCGGGCGGAAACGGCTTCGATAGCTACGCTCGGCCCTGGCCCCTGGAATCGCCCCACCCTGCATCGCCTCAACGGCCGATCCGCGTTGGCGCCGGCGACGCGTTCGGGTACACTTTGATTGGAGGTATCACTTATGCCAGACTTATACGCACGCATGTTCGACGGTCCTGTCATCCGCTGGAATGAAGGACTTCCCGCCTGGGAGGCCCTGGACGGTGACGCTTGGCGGCCGCTGGTTGACGTTGTCCCCGGCGTGACGCTTGGAGCCGTCTCTGAGGCCAAACCACTGACTGATTCCGAGATCGAGGCCTTGACATCGCCGGAGACACCGGCCCGGTAGACCCAACCAACTCAATGACCGATCCGCGCTTCGACCGCGTCCAGGCGTTTTTCGATCTCGGCCAGCTCGCGGTGCTTGAGGTAGTAGTCGATCAGGTCCTTGGCGGAAAGCCGCCGGAGCCGGGCGTCGGAATGGTCCAGCAGCTCCACGTGGACCGCCACGGCCCGATTGACGTTCTGCAAGAGAAGGCCCATCGCCGCCTCGACAAGTCGGTCCCGCTGCCGTTCGAACTCCCTGCGGAACGCCGCCTGTTGCATCCACTTGTAGAAACAGGCCGTGGAAATCGCGGCCGCCTGGCAGCCTGCCTCACAGGTCTTGCCTTCGAGAATCTTTGGAATCGCCCGCACCTGGCGGGCCGTGAGGCCCTCGGCATTCACACGGGGTTTCGCGGGCGCCTTGGCCTTCCGACGTGGTTTGGAGCGGGTCCCGGAGGGTCCTCGGGGTGATTTCTTGCGATTTCGTCTACTTTCGTCCACGTTCGTCTACACTTCATCGCGGCAGGCGGTCCCGCTGTTCGCCGGTGTAGTGAAAACGCCAGGCGTTGGCCCACACGCGGATCGACCCGGACAATTCGGAGCGGACCTCGTCTTCGTCGTCGGAGGCTTCCAGGAGGCTGTCGGCATGGCGGCGCCGTGCCTGCCATTCTTCCACGTCGGCCTCGGTGAAGAGCTCGGGCCGCTCTCGGGCGAACGATAGCCACCCCTCGATCGCGGCGCAGTACATGCGAAGCGGACGAGACTCCAGTTCCGGCTCCCCCGGTGTCAGTCCGCCGGGGGCGGACGGCGGGGTTTCCAGCAACGCATACACCCTGTCGAGGGGGTCTCTGTCCCGAACGGCCAGACCTTCAATCCGCCGTTCGATTCCTTCGATTCGTTTGGTCAGGCGATTCATAGGGCCGTGTCCTTCATGATTCATGATTCGATCTCGTTATCCCTATCGCCGGCCTCAGCGCGTACCAGCGCCAGGATCGCCTGCCGGACACGCTCCGGCAGGGACGGCCAGCGGTCGATCAATTCGTCAAGGTCGCGTGCGCGCGGTGTGTCGTTCTGCGCACCCTGCTCTCTCGAAATCGGGCTTCTCGATAGCGCCAGTGGGGTATGTTCGGGGCCAGCCGGGCCCAGTGGGGTCAGACGGGGGGGGGAGTGGAAAAATCTTGGGGCCAGTCCAGTTGAGGGTCGCATAATCGCGTGTGGCACTGCCGCTCCGTGGCGATGGCGCGACGGCGGGCCGGGAGTACGTGGTTTTCCTTTGTTTTGCCCCCGCCGCATCGGGTATAATCATGGCTGGTCAAGGACAAGATCGAGGCACTTGTCCCATGGGGTGGGAATTCTTCGAATCACACTGCCGGCCCTGCGTCTTTGGAGATCGCGGCTACGGCGTCACACAAAGGGGGTGCTGAAATGACACTGAATATCGCGAAAGTCTGGTTCAGCCTGGCTGTGCTCGTCGGCTTTCTCGGGGTGGGCGCATTGGCCAATCCGCTCTTCATCGAGGATTTCGAGAGCGACCTGTCGCAGTGGACGGGCAAGAACAACGGCGCGCACCACGGCGTGATCGTGGCCGATCCGCTGAACGCGGGCAACAACGTTCTGTCGTTCAGCGCTACGGCCAGCGGCGGCGACATCTTCACGATTGCCGCCTTCGATCTCGTGGCCGGGCAACAATACACCATCTCATTCGACTACCTCGGCCTGCCCAGCCAGATTGCAGGCGGCGCGGGCGGATTCGCAGGCCTGTCCCAGGCCTATCCGGGAACGCATCTCTGGTATTACGGAACGAACTCGACCAGCGGCGCGGCCCCGATCCTCGTCGACGACGGGCAGTGGCACACCTACACGTACGACTTCATCGCACCGAGTTCGATCGGCAGCAGCATCCATCTGATGTTCGAGGACTTCAGCTATTCGGCAGCGAGCGTAGCCGGAGACGCCCTCTTCGACAACGTCCAGATCTCAACCATTCCCGTTCCCGGAGCGCTGCTGCTCGGCTCGATCGGCCTCGGACTGACCGGGCATCTGCGTCGACGCCGGGCCTTCTGAGCCCACAGACCAGTCGGTACACTCACGTTTCCCCCAGGGCGGCCGTTTCCCAATAGCCGCCCTTTTCGCATTGGGGAGGCCGAACTTTCGGTTGCCAGGCGTTCCGTTTGACGGTACGATTCGGACCCGATGGCGTTGGCCTCGTCTGGGGGGTATCGCATCGGCCATTCGGCACAGATAAGGCAACAACCAAGAACGGTCGAGAAGGAGAAGACTGGCATGCTATACTACGATTGGCAGTTCGCCGAGCGGATCCAATGCAGCGTCGAAGAGAGGAAGGAATGCTTCGATTTGATCGTGCAACTGCGCAAGTTTGCCGCGACGATCCGGCAAGCGGGCTTCCTGGCCCTGGAGGAGGAGTTGAAGAACATCGACGACGAGTTCCTGGCGACGAGCATCCAGATGGGGATCGACGGAGTGAGCCCGGAGCTGTTCCGCGACATCCAGGAACGGCGGATTCTGGTGGACAACTGCAAAGGCAAGGAGCTGCTGCGGCGGGTGATCATCACCGAGGCGATGGCCTCCATCCTGAGCGACGACGAGTTCAAGGTCTTCCATTACAAGCTGCTGTCGTATCTGGGCGAGCACGGGTACAGGTGGGCCAAAGAACAGCAGCTCGACCTGATCGGCCGAAACCACTGAGAATGCAGGCACAGGTCTTCGGATTTGTGCACAACGGCGGACACGGCCCGAGCGCACGGCTGCATTCTCACAAGAAAAACGTCGCAGCCGGCAGCCATGCCCCGCATGTCACTTCATCGACACAGTGATTTTCTCGGACGCTGCGCAAAAGCCGGCGCCGCGCCCCGGATGGCGCTTGCCGGCGCGGGATCGGCCCGGTAGACTGTTGTGTTTGACACGGTGGATCGTGCATCGACGTCTGTGGTTCGCCCGGGACGAAATCCGCGGGCGGACGTCAGGGTGTGTCGGAGTCAAGGATGGTCGGCCTCTTGCAGCAATCGAGTGAGTTTCCCGCCGCAGCGTCCGCACATGAGGTCCGTCCGCACCGGAGGCTCTTGCCATGCCCCTGGTAACGTTCTGCCTGCGCATGCACGAACCCTTCCGTCTCGACCCGGAAGGCACATCGTTTCTGTGGGACGAGCGGAACCGGAGCACCTTCGCCCAGCGCGCCGAGCGATGCTACCTGCCGACCGTCGGCCTGCTCACCGATCTGGTGAAGACGCACGTCGACTTCAAGGTCAGCTACTGTCTGTCGGGAACGTTTCTCGAACAGACCGAGCTGTACGAGCCTCAGGTTATCGGTGCGCTGGCCGACTCGTTCAACGCCGGTCGGCACACCCGCCAGGTCGAGCTTCTGGAGCAGACGTACCACCACTCGCTGACCTCGTTCTTCGCCGACAAAGAGAAGACCGAATTCAAGCAGCAGGTCTCTCTGCACCGTCAGAAGATCCACGATTTCTTCGGCGTCCGTCCGACGGCGTTCGCCAACACCGATCTGCTCTATAACAACGACTTCGCCAACCTCGTGGCCGACATGGGCTACAAGGCCGTCCTCTGCGAACCTTGTCAGAAAATGATCGATGGGCGCACCGGCGAACCCATCGCCGCCAATACGGTCTTCCGGGCCAAAGGCCGCAACAACCGGGCCCGCAAACTGGCGGTGCTTCCGCGCAACGCGGTCCTCAGTCGGGA
>Ga0209612_1002643_pt1 | contig 12627 bp, 9 predicted proteins | sample BioC12SIPDNA_FD_185746 | JGI IMG/M metagenome (GOLD analysis project Ga0209612, IMG submission 185746) | Anaerobic biogas reactor microbial communites from Washington, USA - Biogas_R1_B C12 SIP DNA (SPAdes) (version 2) | ecosystem: Engineered > Bioreactor > Anaerobic > Unclassified | place...
GTAACCGTCGGGCATCATGAAGAAGCAGAACAGCATCTTCTCGTTCTTGTTGGGTTTCAGGCCTAGGCGCAGGAATCCGCAGATGTCGTTTCCGCGGTCATAGAAGCTGAAATAGAAACTCTCGTTCCAGTTCTTCTGCTCGCCATGTTCGTGAATAATGTCGGTTTCCACTGGAATCATCCTTCCCTGATGTATATCAGGCCTTCGTTGCCGTCAAGGGTTATCCTCTGACCCGTTATGAAGATTTTCGTTGCTCCCTTCACCGCGGTGACCGCCGGAATGCCGTACTCCCGGGAGACCACCGCCCCGTGCGACAGTATGCCGCCGGTCTCCGTGACCAGGCCGGCGATCTTCGAGAAAACGGCCGTCCAGCCGGGGTCGGTGTTGGAGGTCACGAGTATCTCCCCCTCCCTCACCTCCGACAGCTGCTCTATGGAATCGACGACCCGCACCGGGCCGGTGGCCACGCCCGGGCTGGCCGAGGTCCCGGTGAGCTGTGCGGAGTTCTCAACGACCTTTACGGTATCGTCGAACTCCACCGTGCCCTTCAGGAACTTGGGCGGAAGCTCCCCCCTCCAGTCCACGAACTCCTTGCGGCGCGCGGGGACCTTCTCCAGGGCATCCTTGCCCTCGCCCTTGGCCAGGGCGAATATCTCCTCCTTGGACAGGAAGAAGATGTCCTCCTCCCTTTCTATCGTCCCCTTTTCCAAGAAGCGGCGGGCGAACTCCACGTACACCCGGCGCTGGCGGTGCAGTATGTGGTCCAGGTAATAGCGCTGGTTCTCCCTGAACATGAGATAGGTCTGGGCAAAGCCCAGTATGACCTTGAACATGCGGGCCTTCAGCCATCCCCGCTTTACCCCCTTTATCTTGACCAGTATCTCCTTCTCCACCTCTTCCCTTTCCCTGATCTTGCGCCTTTCCAGGTCCTCCAGGTCCACCGGCGGGGAGGACAGCAGCGAGCGAACGATGTCCGCCACCAGTCGGGGGTCCTCCCCCCAGCGGGGGAAGTAGATCTCGCGGGTGTGAGAGCGGTGCCCGTACTCCTTCAGGAAAGAATCGAATTCCCTGGCGTAGGAGGACATCCCCTCGTCAGAGCGCATCTGGACGAGAACGTCCTCCGAGCTGAGCCCCAGCACCTTGCTCTGGACGTAGGCGTCGGAACGGGCGCGATCGGCCAGCAGGTTCAGGGCTATGTTCGTCTCTATGGTCTTGTTGCCCTTCAGCCCGCTGATCACCTTGGAGTAGAGTATGCCCTTGTCATCACCTATCCAGTCCTGCAGCCAGCGCTTCATGATCATGTTCATGCCTATGGAGTGCCCGACCATTCCGTATCGGATGAGCCGGTAATGCTTCACCAGCTGGTCCTCCATCTCCCAGATGACATCCTCTAGCTTGTCGTCCGGTATCGCGGAAAGGTCGCGAGCGTCGAACTCCTCCGCCCACCTCATGAACCGGGCTGCCCATCTCTTGTAGGCCTTGTCCGTGCGCAGTATGTTCCCGTCCCAGTCGAGCACCGCCGTGCGCAGCATGGCAAGGACCCTCTTCCCCGTGCGGAAGTCGGCATTGGCTATGCGCTGCTGGTCCCTTTCCGGAAAGTAGTTCAGCAGTTCCTTGGTGCGGGAGAACTTGGGATTGTACATGAGCATCCCTTCCAGCACCTCGGCGTTGAAGTAGACGTGGCCCTTGTGTATCTTCAGCAGCGGCTTGTTGGTCAGCTCCTTGTAGCCCATTATCGCGCTGCCCTCCCAGTTGACGTACTTGGTCAACCAGGGGCCGAGTATGGAGAAGAACAGGGGCGAGGTGACGTCCGCCCAGTACTCGTCCCCGTAACCGCGCGTCCACAGCGTGAGGTCGCCGCCGATGGTGGTGATGGGCCGGGACTGCAGCAAATAGATCTTGTCCCCCTCCGCCGCCCACTCTATGTCCTGCGGGGCGCCCATGTGCTGGTGCAGCTTCATGCCCAGCTTGGCGACCAGCTCCACCTTTCCCCTGGTCAAAGACGGCCGGTTCCTCTCCGCTTCGGGCACGTCCATGACCTTCTCCCCCTCCGATGACAGGAATATGGCCTGGGCCTTGCTGCTGATCTTTGATTCCTTCACCTCTCCGGTGGAGGCCTCGCAGACGAAGCGGTCCGGTGTGACCAGGCCGGAGGCGATGGACTCTCCCAGCCCCCAGCTGGATTCTATGATTATCTTCTCCTCCCCGGTTATGGGGTCGGAGGTGAACATGATGCCCGAGGAATCGGCGTTGACCATGCGCTGCACGACCACGGCCATGCCGGCGTCCAGGTGCCCAATGCCCTTGTCATGGCGGTACTCCATGGCCCGGTCGTTCCAATACGAGGCCCAGCATTTCCTCACGCTGTCCACCAGCCTCTCCCTGGTGACGTTGAGGTACGTGTCCTGCTGCCCGGCGAAAGATGCCTGCTCCAGGTCCTCGGCCACGGCGGAGGAGCGCACCGCCCACAGTCCCGAACCCCCATAGGGTTCGGTCTCTTCCAGCAGCCGCGTCGAGATGTCGGGGTCCATATCCGCCTCCAATACCCAGCTTCGGATGGTCTCCGCGCAGCGTACCACCTTCACGGCGTCCCTGTAGTCCAGGTCCCCCAGGGCCTTCGAGATGCGCTCTCTCAGTCCGTTCCTGTCCAGGAAGTTATCATAGGCGATGGTGCTCACGACCCAGCCCTCCGGAACCGGAAATCCGGCCACCAGCAGGTCCATGAGGTTGCGGGCCTTGCCACCTATCTCCTCGATATCTCCCTTCTCCGCCAACGAGATAATTCGTTCTCCCAATGGATCACTCTGCCGCCTGGGGCGTGAAGGGAACGTCTTCTTCCGTATTTACCGTTTTTACTGGCGCAATTATGAATAACCCCACGCCAATATCCAGGGGGATGAGGGAAACGCTTGAATGGCTGGCCGCCTCGGTGGCCGAAGGGATAGATCGGGAATGCGCCTTCAGCGACAGGTCCGCCGAGGTGGGCATGGGGGCGGACGGCACGCCCACCTGCCGCATCGACCAGGCCGCCGAGGACCTCCTGCTCCGGCTCATGGACGACAGGGGCGTCCCCCTGAACGTTCTCAGCGAGGAGGCGGGGTTCGTGGACAGGGGGTACGAAAGGACGCTGGTCATGGACCCGGTGGACGGAACGTACAACGCTCTCATGGGCATACCTTTCTACAGCGTCTCTCTGGCCGTATGCACCAAAAGCATGAACGACGCCACCCACGGCATCGTCAGGAACCTGGTCACCGGGGACCTGTTCTACGCCGAGAAGGGAAAGGGGGCCACCTGGAACGGTAGGCCCATACACGTCCGCAAGTGCCACAAGGACAGCTCAGTGCTGTTCGTGTATCTCGGCAAGTTCTCCGCGGCCTCCGCCAACGGGGTGCTGCGCAAGGCCCGGCGGACCCGTTCAATGGGCTGCTCTTCCCTGGAGATGTGCCTTGTCGCCGCGGGTCTTGCCGACGGGTTCTACCTGCACTCCGAGGTGTACCAGAGAGCGCTGCGGGTGGTGGACATCGCCGCCAGCGCCCTTGTGCTCAGGGAAGCGGGCGGGGACCTTTACGACCTTGAGGGCAACACGCTGGACATGGCCCTGGACCTGGAGGACCGCGCCAATTGCCTGGCCGCCGGCGACCCGGACCTGCTGGAGTGGTTGAGATGAGGTTCGGGATGAGCGTCAACATGGACATACCCGACGCCCCGCGCATGGCCAAGAGGACCTTGGAGCTGCTCGAGGGGCACGAGGTGCTGCTGGAAAAAGGGATGGCCTCCCGGTTCAGAACCGATGGCCTGCTCCTGGAGGACATGGACGTGGACATCATGGTCACCGTGGGAGGGGACGGCACCATACTCAGGGCGCTGCAGCACAACAAGGCGCCCATATTCGGCATCAACGCCGGGGACCTCGGTTTCCTGACCGTGGTCTCCGAGGAGGAGCTGGAGGAGGGCGTGGAGAACCTCCTCCGGGGCCATTACGACCTGGAGGAGCGCATCAAGCTGCAGACCACCGTGGGCGGGACGCGCATGCTCGATGCCATGAACGAGGCGGTCCTGCACACCGCCCACGTGGCCAAGATACGCCACTTCCAGGTGTTCGTGGACGGGGAGATGGCCATGAACGTCAGGGCCGACGGCATCGTGGTGGCGACGCCGACCGGCTCCACCTGCTACGCCATGAGCCTGGGCGCCCCCCTGGTGGATCCCCGGGTGGAGGCGCTGGTGATAGCCCCCATGGCCCCTTTCAAGTTCTCCGCCCGGCCGGTGGTTGTCCCTGCCAGCAGCCGTATCTCAGTTCAGATCGTGCGGCCCAAGGAATGCGTGGTGGTGGTCGACGGCCAGCAGGAGATGTTGATGGCTGGCAACGAGACGGTGGAGTTCAAGGCCTCCCCTGACCGGGCGCGTTTCGTCAGCTTCGGAAAGAGCTTCTACGGCAGGACCCGGGAGAAGCTGATGGGGACGCTATGCTGAAGGTGCGGGGCATAGACCGCGCCCTCCTGGAAATGATAAACGAGGCCGCGCGCGATTCGCTGCCCAACGAGTTCGTGGCCATGCTCAGGGCGGAGGAGGGCGTCATACAGGAGCTCATCCTGCTGCCCGGTACATTGCAGGGAGAGGACTCGGCCACCCTCATGCTGCACATGATGCCCGTCGATTTTTCGATAGTGGGCACGGTGCACTCGCATCCCGGCTACAGCAACCGGCCGTCCAGAGAGGACCTGGAGTTCTTTAGACGGTACGGCTACATCCACGTCATAACATGCCTTCCCTTCGACGAGGGGAGCTGGCGCGCCTACGACGGTCGGGGGCGGCGCATGCAGCTGCCGGTCGTCGAGCTTTAGAAGAACCTGCTGCTGGGCCCGATGCTCCCCCGGGCCCTGGCACCCATGCCGATGACCGACCTCTCCCATATGACCGTTCCAGGCTCGATCATGGCGTTGATGCCCGTTTTAACGTCATCCCCCATGACCACCCCGAGCTTGCGCCGGCCGGTGCTCATGGTCCGCCCGTTGGCGGTGACCCTGACCGTCCGATCGTCGAACCGCAGGTTGGCGACCTTGGTCCCGGCGCCGAAGTTGCACCTCTCCCCGATCACGCTGTCCCCCACGTAATTGTGATGGGGGATATGCGTCCCCCTCATCACTATGGAGTTCTTCACCTCCACCGAGCTGCCGACACGGACGCCCTCTCCGAGGCAGGTGAACGGCCTGATGTAGCAGTTAGGGCCGATATCGCAGCCATTTGAGATGTAGGCGGGGCCTTCGATATAGCTCCCGCTCCTGACCAAGGCACCCTCCTCGACGACGACCGCGCCCTTGAGCACGGCGCCCTCCTCCACCTCCCCCCCTATGTCGCGTTCCAGCCGCCCCATGAGGAACTCGTTGGCCCGCAGCAGCTCCCAGGGATAGCCCACGTCCATCCATTCTCCCCTGATCCTGCGCACCAGGACGTCCGTCCGGGAGGCCATCATGTTCAGGGTATCGGTGAACTCGTACTCGCCGCGGGGGGAGCGCTCGGTGTTCCGTATGTGCTCGAATACCTCGGTGCCTAGGCCGAAGAAACCGCCGTTGATCAGGTTGGACGGGGGGCGGGAAGGCTTCTCGATGATGCTGACCAGCTTCTCGCCGTCCTGCTTGACCACTCCGAACCTGTGCGGGTCCGGGACCTCCACCGCTCCCATGAACGGGACGCGGTCCCTCTCGAAGGCGGACACCATCTCGGCCACCGCCTCCGGGGACATGACCACGTCCCCGTTCACGCACACGAAGTCCCCGTCCATGACATCTTCCGCCACCCCTATTGCGTTGGCGGTGCCCAGGCGCTCCTTCTGCTCCAGGTAGCTGAGGTCCACACCCATCTGCCGCCCGTCGCCGAAGAACTCCTTGACCCGGTTGGCCTTCCATCCCACCAGTATGACCTGCTCCTTCACCCCGGCGTCCCTCAACGCCTGCACAAGGTGGGCCAGGTAAGGCCGCCCGGCCAAGGTCAGGAGCGGCTTGGGTATGTTGCTGGTCAGCGGTCTGAGACGGGTGCCTTCCCCGGCGGCCAGGATTAGTGCTTTCATTGGTATCCTTCCGGTTGAAAATGGATGTCAGCTATTAAATGACTGTTCAGTCCAATGCCTTGCGCACCCTAACCCTGGCCATGTCCGTTATCTTCTCCAGGTCCTCCCGCTGGCGCGCTTCGGCGGTCAGCCGAACCTTGGGCTCCGTTCCCGATAGCCGGACGAGCAGCCAGCCATAGCCCAGATCGACGCGGTAACCGTCCACGGTGGTAAGGTCTCCCTCGATGGAGGAGATCTCCTCGGACAGCCTTGCCCCTATCTCCTCCCTCCTCGATTGGTCAAAGGAGAACGAGTCCCGCATGGACGGGTAGGCAGGAAGGGAGCCCACCATGTCCTTCAGGGATCGGCCGTCCAGCAGTTCAATGAGGCACGCTCCGGCCAGCATGCCGTCCGGACAGTAGTTCACGGAGGGGAATATGAACGTGCCGGACGGCTCGCCGCCGAAGGGAAGCCCTTTTTTCTTAAGGGCCTCGGAGACGAACATGTCCCCAACCCTGGTGCGTTCGATCGACCGGCCAACTATGTCGTCCAGGACCATGGAGGCGTCCACCGGGGCGGCCATGTTTTTCACCTTCATCAACGAGGCGAACAGTGCCAACAGACGGTCCCCGCTCACGTAGCGGCCTTCCTCGTCCACCGCCACCATGCGGTCCCCGTCCCCGTCGTGCGCGATTCCCATGACGCCCTTGGCCCTGCAAAGGGCCATCAGGTCACCGAGGTTCCCCTCGGAAGGTTCCGAAGGCCGGCCGGGAAAACGTCCATCGGGATTGGCGTTCAGCGTCACTATGTCACACCCCAGTTCCCGGAACAAGCGGGGGCTGACCGGGCCGGTGGCCCCGCAGCCGCAATCGATCACCAGGCGACGCTCCACCGGCCCCACCTCCTCCAGGATGGCATGGACATGCTCGTCGATGGCCCCTTCCCAAAGGCGTTCGGGCATCATCTCGTTCCAGGGGGCCCTTCTCCCGCCCTCGGCGATCAGCCTCTCCACATTCTCCGTCTGCTCCCCGTCGAAGGCGCTGCCGTCCGGGTTCCACATCTTTACCCCGTTGTACTCCGGGGGGTTGTGGGACGCGGTCACCATCAGGCCGCAATCGAAATGGGAGGCAGCGCAGGCCAAGGTGGGCGTGGGCACCATGCCCGCGCGATAGGGTTCAGCGCCCGCCTCGATGATCCCGGCCACGAGCGCGCTCACCACCAGGTCCCCGCTGGTCCTGGGGTCCTTTCCGATCACTACCGCGCGGGAGAGGCTGCCCACCGCCCTGCCGATGCGCACGCCAAGGTCGGCGTCGATGTCCTTGCCTATCAGGCCGCGTATGCCGGAGGAACCGAACAACCCCATGTTATCCTCAGGTAATCCCTGCGAAGGCATTTAATCCCTGCCCTTCCAGACATGGCCAGTCATGTGGCCAGCATGTTTCCGGAATACTCCCGGAAAGGATAAAAATCTGGACGATCGGGAGGGTTAACGGGCTAAACTATTTAAGAGAAATAATTACTGGTCTTCGTCCTTTATGCGATAAATTTTATATATTGAACATATCCATTACATACTGGATAACAGGCCAGATTGGTCGATTATCGCGGAGGTCATGCCATGGTGATGGAAAAGATCAGCTTAGACAAGGCCAAGGACATCGCGAAGAAGAAGGGTCTCAAACCGGGCCGCGTAAAGGGCACCAACGGAGTTCAATTCACGAAGGGCAACAACGCGAGGCTGGAGATCGTATCTTGGGACGAGTTCGAGAAGACCCTCAGCAAGAGGGGTCTTGCGGTGTTCGAGTCCGGCGGCTGGATGAAGATAATGAAGAAGACCAAGTAAGGTCCTTTCTAACAGCCGGTAAAACCTCTTAAGGCCCTTTTACCTCGTATCATCCATCGATGTTGTTAAGAACCACCGTAAGGTCCCTTCCATAGGCTTTTTTGAACGCCTTGCGGTCCTCCTCCATGCGCCACATCTCCAGTTGAGGGTCCCCGCTGGCGGTGACTATGAGCTTCACCGCGCGCTTGGTCACCTTGCTGAAGCGAACGTTCTGCACCAGGTTGGAATGCGAGCGGTCCAGGCTCTCCGCCATGCGAAGCAGCGTGGAGAGGCGCACGAGCGCCTGCTGGTCCTTGGCGTCCAGTTCGCGCAGGTCGACCGCCCCGAGCTTCGGCGCTCGCTTCCGATGGTGCTTTGCCACGTTGGCCATGAGCAGCACCTCCCTGTTGGAGAACCCCAGCAGCTCGGCGTGGCATATGATGTAGTGCGAGTGTAGGTGATGGTCGTTGAAGGAGATGAAATCGCCGACGTCATGCAGGAAGGCCGCGTGCTGCAGTATCTCCCTCTCCTTCTTTCCCATGGTGTGCAATCCCTTCTTGGCAGCGCTGTCGAACAGCTCCAGGGCGATGGCCGTAACCCGCCTGGCATGCTCCTCGTCTATGGAGCAGGCGCGCCCCAGCTGTATGACGCTCCTTTCCCGCACGGAAAGCTCCCGGAAGCCCGGGAACTCCTCCAGGCCGCCCAGGTAATCCTGGAGCATGCCGTCCCTCATGCTACGCTGGCTAACGGCTATCTCGCTGAGCCTAAGCTCGTCCATCGCCGTTTCCAGTATGATCGCCCCGGCCACGATTATGTCGGCCCTGTCCGGGTTCATGCCCTGCACCTTGCGCCTGGCCGCCAGGTCCATTCCGGCCAGGTACGGGACCAGCTTCTTCAGCTGGGAGTACCTGATCACGCCCGGGTGCGAGCTGCTGTCATGGCGCATCAGGATCTCGCCCAGGTTAACTATGGTCCCGGAACTGCCGAAGGCCAGGGATACCTTGCCCTGCAGCACTTCCTTTCTGGCCCGCACCAGGGAGCTCTTCACGTACTTGCGCATCTTGGCCAGCACGGCATCCGGTACAGGCGCGTCCGGCTTCTTCACGAACATGGTGGTTAGGCGGACGGCCCCCACCTTGAGGCTCTCCAGATATGAATGCTCGCTCTGGTCGCCCAGGGCCAGCTCGGTGCTCCCCCCTCCTATGTCCAGGAACATGGCCTTCTTGCGGCCGATGTGATGGCCGGTGGAAACGCCCATGTATATCAGCCTGGCCTCCTCCTTGCCCGAGATGACCTGCAGCTCCAGCCCGGTGGCCTCCTTCACGCGATCGACCAGCTCGGCTCGGTTCGAGGCCTCCCTGGTGGCCGAGGTGGCCATGGCCACGAACTCGGTCACGCCGTAGGTCCGGGAAAGGTCGCAGAAGTTCTTCAGGACCCTGACCGACCTTTCCATCGCGCTCTCCAGCAGGACCCCGCTCCGGAACTCCTGCTCGCCGAGCCTCACCATCTCCTTCTGCTCGCTGATGATGGTGTAGGAACGGTTGGGGTTAATGCGCACCACCAGCAGCCGCACGGAGTTCGTGCCGACGTCCAGGAATGCCACCACCTTTCCCCTCTCATTCTCGGTCAACGACGATCACCTCCCGGTCGAGGGCTTTGGCGAGGCGCTGTCCCTTGCGAGCCCCCCACTCCCTCTCCAGGGAAAGGTCTCCCTGGCCTTGTATGACGATGTTCACGGAACCCTTCCCGATGGACACATCCAGGCCTCCGACCAGGGAGGCATGTCCTCGGTCCAGGCCGTCCGCCAGGGCCAGGATCGCCGATAGCTTGACCACCCTCTCCCGCTCCGACTCGGTCAGTTCCTTGAACACCCGGTCTCCCCGCCGCGGGGAGCGCAGGCCGTGATAGCGGGCCACGCAGGCCAGCATTCTCCGCTCGACCTCGTCGAGATCCATATCCGTCTTCATCACGATGTCCAGAGCCCTTCTCTGATGCCCTTCAGCGCCCTCTCCGAAACCCACGTCATGCACCATGGCCGCCATCTCAAGCAGCTCGCGGTCCTTGGGGTCCAGGCGATGCGATCCCCGGGTACCGTCAAAGATGAGCGCGGCCAGGGTCCTCACCTGGTCCGCGTGCCGGCGGTCACCGTGCAACGGTTCCGCCCACGCTCCCGCCTCCAACACCTTGTCCCTGGTCCGTCCTTCCTCCAGCTCCCTGGGCAGGTCCTTGAACCCCTGGGCCCGGAGCTCACCGGCAACGCCTTCAAAGTCGTATGCCACCCTCAGCAGCTCGACGCGCAGGGCAGGAAGGTCCAACAGGGCGTAGGATGCCTCGGGCCCCTCGCGCGGTCGCCCCACGCTTCCCGGGTTTATGAAAAGGGTCCCGACGCAATCCCTTGCCATGGGGGCATGGGAATGCCCGGTGATGATTATGTCCGCCCCGCTCTCTCCGGCCAGGAAGCGCAGCCGGGCATCGGGCGTGTGCACGGTAAGCTTCTCCGCCTCCTGTCCGGGGGAGGCGTGGGTGACCAGCACGGTCAGCCCGCATATGTCCAGGCGCAGCTCCTCGGGCAACGAGCCTAGCCATTCAAGGTCCTCCTTCCCCATCGATTGCGCCGCCATCTCCAGCTGCCGGTCCCGCACCTTCTTTCCAGCGGCGGCCCTGAGCGCGGCCCGGTCTATGTTGCCGATGACGCTTAGCACGTCCCGCTCCCTCAGCATCTGCAGGGACTCCACGGGTCTTGGGAGGCCCACCGAGTCCCCGGCGTTCAGGAAGGCGGTGGCACCTCTGCTTCGGGCGCTTTCCATCACCGCCTTGAGGGCTGAAGCGTTCCCGTGCACGTCGGAGATAAGGGCTACCTTCACCGGGCATGTCTCCACCGACCGGCGCCCCTTCAGCTTGTCCAATAGCCTGTACATGAAGCGTTCTTGCATCAGACAGTACCAGCGCTCCACGAGCTTTACGTGCAGCTCCCTCCGGCGAGCCTCGAACACCGATTGGAGGCGATCGATGGCCGCAATGGCCAGGGGGGCCTCCTCCCTCAGTCCGGGCAAGCGCTGCAACCAGACGTCGCAATCGTGCAGTTCTCCCACCACGTCCTGCAGTCCCTTGAGGACCTTGAGCTCGTCGTTGAGCCTGTCGGGATAGGCCTCCCGGAAGGCCTCCAGGGCATAGCGGAGATGCTTCCCCGCTATGCGCAGGGCGTGATGTCCCGGCCAGTCCTCGTAAACGGGAACGGAGTGGGAGTGCTCCATCATCTCCTCGACCGCGACCGCGGCATGGGCGAAAGCGTAAGGGTGCAGCGATGACAGGTCCTTTCCCATCTCCTTCACCGCGGAGATATCGGACCCCATCTCCTGGAACGCGTCATCCGCGACGATGGCGTCCATCATCGTGATTACGCCCGGTTGCAGGGAAGCCCTCCTGCACTTCAGCATCTCCATGATGAGGGCGAGTCCTACCGCCTCCTCCCCCTCCCAGTCCTCAGAGATGCTACCGAGCAGATCGATCTGCACGTCCAGGTCGCGCGCCTCTCCCAGCGAGGAGGTGACCTCCCTGACCGCCTTCCGCCATCTCCTGGCCTTCTTCCCTTTGAAGCAATCCCCGAACAGGCGAAGCGCCGATCGCAGACGCCGGGAGGCCACTCGCATGCGATGCACGCACTCGATGTCTTCCCCCCTGCGCACCCCGTCGACCTCGGCCAGGAGGGCCTCCAGCCTTTGGGCGATGATGGTCCTCCCGTATGCGCACAGTTCCTCCATGGCCCCTACTCCTCCCCGTGCCAGTAACCACGGTTCCCTATCAGCCATTCTTGGGAGTCCACCTTCTCCTCTCCTTTTCCCCTCTTCCTCATGACATAGGTCCCGTTGGGCAGCATGTCCCTGGACTTGGTGTTGTCCATGAGGTGGATGGGAAGTATCCTGTCCACGAGCATGCGGCGGTATCCCTCGTCCAGGACGGGGAAGAGCACCTCCACCCTTCTCTTCAGGTTGCGGGGCATCATGTCCGAGCTCCCCAGCAGCACCTCCTCCTCCCCGCCGTTTCGGAAATAGTAGATGCGGGCGTGCTCCAGGAAGCGCCCGACTATGCTGTTCACACGGATGTTCTCGCTCAGCCCCTTGACGCCGGGTCGCAGGGCGCAGAGGCCGCGCACGTTCAGGTCCACGCGAACGCCCGCCTGGGACGCCCGGTACAGCGCCTGTATCACGTCCGGGTCAAGAAGCCCGTTCAGCTTGAACGCTATGTATCCATCTCCATGCTCCAGGTGCCGGGCGGTCTCCCGGTCTATCTTGGCGATCATCTCGTCCTTCAGGGTCACCGGGGCGACCAGCAGCTTCCGGTAGGAGTCCTTGTACGAATAGCCTGTCAAAAAATTGAACAGGTCGGCCACGTCAGCCCCTATGTCCTGGTCGGCCGTGAGGTAACCTATGTCGCCGTAGATGCGGGATGTCTGGGCGTTGTAGTTCCCCGAGCTCATGTGGCTGTAGCGGACTATCCTGTCCCCCATCTTCCGAACGACCAGCAGCAGCTTGGCGTGCAGCCAGCCCCCCGCCACCCCGAATCCGAACCACAGCACCAGCCCGAGCACCAGCGCCAGCCCGAACATGATGTGGCCGAACCGGTACAGCCGCCGGCCCATCAGCTGCAGCCGCGCCTGCACGTCGCCGGCGGCGCCGGCTTCGGCCATGTTCACCAGGATCCGGGGCAGGTAGAACACCGCCGCCACCCAGGCGATGGCAAACAGCAGGTGGAAGGC
>Ga0209612_1002660_pt1 | contig 12547 bp, 11 predicted proteins | sample BioC12SIPDNA_FD_185746 | JGI IMG/M metagenome (GOLD analysis project Ga0209612, IMG submission 185746) | Anaerobic biogas reactor microbial communites from Washington, USA - Biogas_R1_B C12 SIP DNA (SPAdes) (version 2) | ecosystem: Engineered > Bioreactor > Anaerobic > Unclassified | place...
CCGTAGGCAGGAGGTTGCGGCCCAGCAGGGCGTTGATCAGCGTGCTCTTGCCCACGCCGGTTCCGCCGAAGAAGACCAGCGTATAGGTGCGCTGGTCGAGAATCTTCTCCGCTTCGGCGATGCTGTACTGCGCTTCGGGGACGGCCCGGATCAGATAGTCGCGGGTGCTGTCGATAGTCTGCTGCAGGGCCAGCCACTGCTCCACCTGCGGCTCGCTGATGTAGGGGAGAGACTGCAAGGACTGTCGCAACTCTTCGTAGCGGTCTTTTGGCTTTGTGGTCATGTCCATCATCCTCAAAACAACCTGTTCCTTTCTTACTCATGGCCGCGGCCCGTGGCAACGCGCTGGACGCGGACGGGGTCTACTGACACCCAATACGCGATTCGGCGTCAGGAGTTGCGCGGGCCGATCTGGTTCTCTATTTTACCACACCGGCCTACAACCGCTGCGCTTCGCGCGCGTAGAGGATGGTGGTACACTTCGATTACACACTTTTTCCTAACAGACTGGAGCAAAAGATGCGCATAATCCTCTATCTGGGCAAAGGCGGTGTCGGCAAGACGACGGTTGCCGCGGCGACGGCGCTGCGCAGCGCCGAGCTGGGCTACCGCACCCTCGTCGCCAGCACCGACATTGCTCACAGCCTCGCCGATTCCCTGGACACGCCCCTCAGCGATAAGCCTGTCGAGGTCGCCGAGAACCTCTGGGCCCAGGAAATCAGCGTGGTCGCCGACATCTACAACTACTGGGACACCCTGCAGGAGTTCGCCTCGGGCATTATCGCCGGGCAGGGCATCAACCGCGTCGTCGCCGACGAGCTTTCCGCTTTTCCCGGCATGGACGAGATCGTCAGCCTGCTGCACATCAACAAGCAGGCCAAAGAGCGCAACTTCGACCGCCTGATCATCGACGCCGCCCCCACAGGCGAGACGATCCGCCTGCTGACCATGCCCGATACCTTCCGCTGGTACGCCGGCCATCTGGCCCGGCTGGAGCGCGGCGTCATCTCCCTCTTGCGTCCCTTTGCCGGCCGCCTGCTGCAGGCCCCGGCCGAAGTCATGGAGGCGCTGCGCCGGCTGGACGAGGCAACGGCCGAGCTGCGGGCCACCCTCAGCGATCCCGAGGTGAGCAGCTACCGCGTCGTCGTCCAGCCCGAAAGAATGGTCCTGCGCGAGGCGGAACGGGCCATCAGCTACCTCGGCCTTTTCAACTACCCTGTCGATAGTGTGATTATCAACCGCATCCTGCCCGAGCAGGGTATGGGCGAGTTCTACGAGAGCCGGCGGCAGGTTCAGCAGAAGTACATGGAGATCATCGAAGCGACTTTCAAACCGCTTCCTCTCTGGACCGTTCCCTACTATTCCTACGAGGTCGTCGGGCTGCAGGCGCTGCACCAATTGGCGCTCGACTGCTTTGGCGACGAAGACCCCGGACAGATATTCTACAGAGGGGTCGTGCAGGAAGTGGTCGAAGGCGAGAACGATACCTACCTCCTGCGCCTGCCGATGCCCTTTGTCGAGGGCGGCAACGTCAAGCTGCGCAAGCGCGGCGACGAGATGTTCATCACCATCGGCAACTTCAAGCGCGAGATGATCCTGCCCAACGTTCTCGCCCGGCGGCGGGCGGGCAGCGGCCGGCTGGTGAATGGCGTGCTGGAGATCGAGTTCCTGCCCCAGACGCCTGAGCAGGCTGCGGAGGCCGCCGGGTAGGACGGACCTGCCCTGGAGCGCCCGCAGGACGCCGGCGCTCCCAATTTCTCCCTGCAACTCTGCGCCACAACCCCCGTATAGCATCACAGAACCACGGCCAAGAACTGCATGTGGAGGACGTAGACCATGCAAGATGAAACCGTTTATAAGGCACAGCTTAAGCAGCCGGTAGGCACGCGGTCTCAATGGCCGCTGCTGCTCATCGCCGCCGGCGCCCTGTTGCTGCTGCCGCGCTTTGTCCCGCGCGACCTCTGGGGGCCGCTGTTCTTCATTGTGGCTCCCGGCCTGCTTCTGCTCTGGCCGGCCCACTGTTCGACGGCGGAATCGCGCAGCTCGTTCAGCTTCCTGGCGATCCCCGGCGCCATCCTCGCCACCATCGGCGTGTTGCTCGTGGTCATGGGCATCACCGACCACTACGGTAGCTGGGCCTACGCGTGGACGCTGCTCCCGGCAGCGGGCGTCGGCGGGGCGATGTACATGTCGCGCTTCGACGCGGACCACCCCATCCATCGCACCGGCTACAAGGTCGCGCGGGCGCTGATCGTGACCTTCATAGTGCTGGCGATATTCTTCGAGTTGTTTGCTTTCCACGGGATGGGCGCGTGGTGGCCCCTGATGCTGATTGCCGCCGGAGCCTATCTCTGGTTGCGAGACAAAAGGAGTTAAGAAACATGGACGAAGGTATGGAATACGAAAAGAGCGACGCCGGCTTCAGCCCTGAAGAAGGCGATCCGATTCGCATCGACGAGGAAGAGGTGAAAGGCAACGGCAACGCTGAATCGAAGGACAAGAGCTGGACCGAGGAGTTTACGGTTGCCGGCGAAGAGCTGGTCGATACCGTGCGCAAGCTCGTTCGCGAGGCCGGCGTGCGGCGCATCGTGGTCAAGAACGAGCAGAAGCGCGTTCTGTTCGAGATCCCGATGGTCCTGGGCATCGCCGGCATCGCCTTTCTGCCGGTCTATACGTCGCTGGCCCTCATCGCCGCCATCGTCACCGACTGCACGATTACGGTCGAGCGCGTCGCCGACTAGGCCTCAGCGCGCCACAAATCCCCTATCCACGGAGCGCCGGCACCTCGCCGGCCGGCAAGATGCCGGCGCTCCCCCTCATTCCAGCGGGCTGGAGCCGCCGTAGATCAGCTCGACGTTCTTGATGCGGCTGACCACGGACTCGACGGCGTAGATGGCAAAGATGAAGACGAGGTCCACCCCCGCCGCGAGCGTAAAGGCCAGTCCCAGAAAGCCAAAGAGGGTCGTTACCGGCCCGCTCAGCCCGGCGACGAGAACGTCCTGAAGCTGCAGCAGGTAGACGAGGCCCGCCCCCAGCAGCAGGACGAGGATGAATGCGGGCCACGCGCGCCGGTCCGACGGGCTGGGCAGCATCGCGTTGCTGATGGCGAAGAGCAGGTAGAGCCAGACAAAGAAATCCGGCGTGCTGAATAGCGCGCCCAGCGCTTCGGTCAGGCCGGCGATTTCGCCGCTGCCTACCGCCTGCGCCAGCCCCGGAACGTCGAAGACGCGAATCCCGATCAGCAGAATGGCCGCCGTCCCCATGATCAGCGGCGCTCCGCCGATCAGGCTCTCGCGGATGGGGTCCAGCCCCCGGCGCCGGAAGTACTCGACGTAGCCGAGCTGAATGGAGCCGTCGCCAAGCTGCCTTGGCAGCAGGGAGACGGCCCCCGTACGCACGCCGAGCAGGTTGGCGAACAGCCAGTGGCTCAGCTCGTGCAGGAGCACGCCGGGAAAGAGAATCAGGGCGTAGATGATGACGGCCCAGCTCTGCCGGCCCGTCAGCAGGTAGGCCACCCCACGCAGGTGCCGGTGGATCCAGCGTTGAAGGAGCAACAGCACGGGCAGCGCGATGGCTACCCAGAAAAACGACATCAACGACTGGTCCATGAGCCGGCAGAGGGGGCAGCGCGCTGCTACGCCCCGGCGGCGATCCTCACCATCTCCACGAAGGAGGGCTTGAGGCTCGCGCCGCCGACGAGCGCGCCGTCGATGTCCGGCTGGGCCATGTAGGCGCCGATGTTCTCCGGGTTCGTGCTGCCGCCGTACTGGATGCGCACCGCTCCGGCCGTTTCCTCGCCATACAGATCGGCAATCGTGCCGCGCACCGCTTCGCCGATGATCCGGCCCGCTTCCTCGGCGCTGGCGGCCTTGCCGGTGCCAATGGCCCAGATCGGCTCGTAGGCGATGATGCACCGCACGACCTCTTCGGCGCTCATGCCTTCCAGAGCAGCGTGCACCTGCCCGCTGACGAAGCTCTGCGTCTCGCCGGCCTCATTCTGCTCCAGGCTTTCGCCCACGCAGATGATCGGCGTCAGCCCGTGCGCGAGCGCCGCCTTAGCCTTCCTGTTGACCGCCTCGTCGGTCTCGCAATAGTGGGCGCGCCGCTCCGAGTGGCCGAGGATGACGTACTGGCAGAACGGCGTTAGCATGTTTGGCGCCAGCTCCCCGGTGTAGGCGCCCTGCTCCTCGGCGTGCATGTTCTGCGCGCCGATGCCCACGCGGCTGCCTGCCAGCGCCTCGGCGACGCCGGGAATGGCAATCGCCGGCGGGCAGACGACGGCATCTGCACCCTCGATGGCGTCCAGCGCGTCGCGGATCTCGCGGACGAAGCTCACGGCTTCTTCCGGTGTCTTGTACATTTTCCAGTTGCCGGCAATGATTGGCCTGCGCATCGTTGTTCCTCCTCTGGGTTGCAGTCTACAACCCGGCCCTTTCTTTTTACTTGGCGAACCCGACAGCTCGCGTCTCCCGGATGACAGTCACCTGGATCTGGCCGGGATATTGCATGCTGTCTTCAATTGTCTTGGCGATGTTCTTGGAAAGGCGGATGGCGCCCAGGTCGTCGATGGCGTCCGGCTTCACCAGGATGCGGATCTCCCGGCCGGCCTGCAGCGCGTAGGCATTCTCCACGCCTTCAAATGTCCGCGCAATGTCTTCCAGCGTGCGGACGCGCTTGATGTAGTTCTCCAGGCTCTCGCGCCGGGCGCCGGGCCGCGCGCCGGAGATGGCGTCGGCTGCCTCCACGATGATCGCCTCAATCGACTCCTGATCTACTTCGTGGTGGTGCGAGGCGATGGCGTTGACTACCTTCTTGGGCACGTTAAAGCGCCGGGCGAACTCGGCGCCGAGCATGGCGTGGGTGCCTTCCTGCTCGTGGTCCATCGCCTTGCCCAGGTCGTGCAACAGGGCGCCCATCTTCGCCGTCTCCACGTCGGCGCCCAGCTCGGCGGCGAGAACGGCGGCAATCTTCGCCGCCTCCACCGCGTGATGGAGCTGGTTTTGCCCGTAGGAGGTGCGGAACTTGAGCCGCCCCAGCATCTTGGTCACTTCCGGATGCAGGCCGGGGACGTTCGCCTCGTAGGCGGCTTCTTCGCCGGCCTGCTTGATGATCCGTTCCACCTCGTCTTCCTGCTCCTTGACGAGCTTCTCGATGCGCGCCGGGTGGATGCGCCCGTCGGCGACCAGCTTGGCCATCGCCCGCCGGGCGACCTCGCGCCGCGTCGGGTCGAAGCTGGAAATGGTCACGGCCTCCGGCGTGTCGTCCACGACGACGTCTACCCCGGCTGCCATCTCGAAGGCGCGGATATTGCGGCCGCTGCGGCCGATGATCCGCCCCTTCATATCGTCGCTGGGCAGCGGCACGACGCTGATCGTGACTTCCGAGACGTGCTCGCTGGCGACGCGCTGGATCGCGAGGCTGATCAGCTCTCGCGCCCGCTCTTCGCCCATCTCCCGCGCTTCCTCTTCAATCTCGCGGATAATCCGGGCCATGTCCTGACGGGACTCGGCTTCCACCGCTTCCAGAAGGAGCTGTTTGGCCTCTTCTTCCGTGAGGGCGGCAATCTTCTGCAGCTCTTCCCTGCGCTCCGCCTCCAGCTCGGTTAGCTGCGCCTGGCGGCGGTCGAGCCGCTGCTGGCGCTTGTTGACGTGCATTTCCCGCTTTTCCAGGCGCGCGAGCTGGCGGTCCAGCGCAGACTGCCGCTGGTCCAGCCGCTCCTCGCGGCGCGAGAGCTCTTCATAGCGGCGCTCAATCGCCTTGTCGGCTTCCGCCCGCGCTGCCTTGATCTCCTGCTGTCCGGCCTCCCGCACCTGTTCAGCTTCCGCTTCGGCGCTGCTCTTGATGCGCTCCGCCTCCAGGTGCGCTTCCTCGTAGATTGCTTCCGTCCGTGGCTTCTGACGGTTGTAGACGATGTAGGCAGCCACGGCAGCACCGACAACTATCCCGAGGACAATGCCGATGACATATTCCATTCTCTGTCTCCTTTAAGTCGCTTCGTCGCCCGAGCCGTACTCGGCCCAGGCTTGCTCCAGTTCCGTTCTGATAATTTCATAGCTAAATCCACGACGCTGCAGGTAAGCGCCTAGCTTGGCCCGGAACTCGTCGTAAGGCAGTCCCTGCCACTTCCAGGCCTGCTTGCCGGCTGCATCATGGGCAGCGGCGGCCTCGTCGACGCCCTCCAGGGCCGCGTCAATGGCCGCCGCATCTACGCCGCGCGCGTACAGCTCCTGCCGGAGGGCCATCTGGCTGCGCGGCTTGAAGGTCACCCGCTGTTCGACCCAGTAGCGGGCAAAGGCATAATCGTCCAGCAACGAGCGCTCGGTGAGGTAGGCAATAACCCGTTCGACCTGCGCTTCGTCGTGCCCTTTGCGCAGCAGATGGCGGCGCAATTCTGCCGTGCTGCGCGGGCGGTAGCTCAGATAGCGCTCCGCCTGGCTGCGCAGCCGCACGAACTGATCCTGGTCCTGTAGCGCGGCAATCTCTGCGTCGCTCAGTGTCTGCCCCACGCGCAGCCCGATGGCCGACTCCAGGGGCAGCCCAAACGCGAACTCGCCGTCCAGGTAGACGTTGACCCGTTCCTGGTTGCGCTTCTGCTGTCTGAGGGCCGTTATCTTTCGTTCTGCCATCGTGAAACAAAAATGCCGTGGAATCATAACCACGGCATCATACTGACAATTGACAACAGTATGCAGTTAAGAAGGAACGATCGCTGCCAGACCACCGAGTGGTCTCCGCGTCTTTTCCCGGTCGTTCAAGGCCTCGTCGCCATTGTGGCAGTAGCCGCAGGGCGGCGGGCAATCAGTTACCAGTTTTTTCAGATCACGGGCGCCCCGGCTCAGCCGCAGGCTTCCAGCAGTTCAATTGTCGTGTTCTTTCTCAACCTGCCGGCTCTCCAACGCCGGCCTGTTGCTGTCCAATGCCGCTGGTCAATAAAAATCGATCTATGACACCAGCGCGTTAATGTCCAGCTTTCAGATTAATCCGTTGTTGGGGCTGCCGCGGCCAAAGCTGGAAGGCCGGCAGCCTCTCGTATGCGATTCTCAATCTCATCGGTCACCTGCGGGTTCTCCCGCAGATAGGCCTTGGCGTTTTCGCGGCCCTGGCCGAGGAGGGTATCGCCGTAGCGGAAGTAGGCGCCGCGCTTGTCCACGAGCCCATACTCGACGCCCAGGTCGAGCACGTCCCCGCTGCGGGAGATGCCCTCGTTGTACATGATGTCGAACTCGCACTCTGTGAAGGGCGGGGCGACCTTGTTCTTCTTGACCTTCACCCGCGTGCGGTTGCCGGTCACGTCGCCCCCTTCCTTGATGGCCTGGATGCGGCGGATGTCCAGGCGCACGGAGGCGTAGAACTTCAGCGCGTTGCCGCCGCTGGTCGTCTCCGGGTTGCCGAACATGACGCCAATCTTCATGCGTAGCTGGTTGGTGAAGATGACGACGGTGTTGGTCTGCTTGATGACGCCGGAGAGCTTGCGCAGCGCCTGGCTCATCAGCCGGGCCTGCAGGCCGACGTGGGCGTCGCCCATCTCCCCTTCGATTTCGGCCCGTGGCACGAGGGCGGCCACCGAGTCGATGACGACCACGTCCATGGTGCCGGAGCGGATGAGGGCGTCGGCGATTTCCAGCGCCTGCTCGCCGGTGTCGGGCTGGGAGACGTAGAGGTTGTCGATGTCCACGCCGCATTTGGCGGCGTAGCTGGGGTCGAGGGCGTGCTCCATGTCGATGAAGGCGCAGATGCCGCCGCGCTTCTGAGCCTCGGCGATGATGTGCTGGCAGAGGGTGGTCTTGCCCGAGGACTCCGGGCCGTAGATTTCGATGACGCGCCCTCTCGGCACGCCGCCCACGCCCAGGGCGATGTCCAGCGACAGCGCGCCGGTGGGGATCGCCTCAACCTGCAGATGATTGGCTTCGCCGAGGCGCATGATGGCTCCCTCGCCGAACCGTTTGGTCAGTGCGCTCAGGGTCCGCTCCAAAGTCGCCTCGCGACCGTTTTTTTCAGCCATCCTTCAAACTCCTTTAGCCGTCGGCCGGAAAGGCCATGTCGGTTAATGGGCCGGTTGCCGCTTTGCAGGCGCCGCACACCCGTCGCACAGGCAACACAACGTACGCTGCCGGTCTGCAATCTGGGGGCTCTCCGCCGGGCGGGCTATCTGCGGGCTATGCACCTGTCCCGTCTTCTAGGAAGAATGGTAGCACAGATGTTCGAAGAAGTCAATACCAATTCTGCTAATTTGAACGCGCGTTCAAAAAAGAGAAGGCAAGCAATTCACTCGAGGTAGAGGCAGCTTTGCCGGGGCTAGTCGGCCGGCGGAACGGTTGGGGCAGCCGCCACGCGTGGCCGGATGAGGCGCAGCAGCGCCGGGATCTCCCGGCCGCCGAGAAGCAGGTTTGCCAGGACGTAGACGACCAGCCCCGCCAGACCGCCGAAGCCGACGAAGAGCAGGGATTGCATGGCGCCGGCATCCAGCAGCCCGACCGCCGAGGAGAGCGCGGCAGCCAGCCCGCCCAGGCTGCTTTCCACGACGGCCTGCACGCCCAGGACGGTCGCCGCGAGCAGCGCCGTCGCCACCAGCGCGCGGCCCATCGTCTGCAGCAGCCCGCGCTCGTCCAGGCTGCCCAGCTTCCGGCGGTTCAGATAGAGGAGCAGCGCCGACTGCACGGTGAACCCGACCGTCGTCGCCAGCGCCAGGCCGCCCACGCCCAGGTCGTCCACGAACAGGTAAAGCAGGGCCACGGTGACGACCAACCAGACCAGCGCGGCGGCCATCGGCGTGACCGTGTTGTGCTGCGCATAGAAGAGACGAGCGACGATTTCCAGCGTCGCCTCGGCGACCACGCGCACGCTGAAGAAGACGAGCACGCTATAGACCAGCGCCGTCGATTGCGCGTCGAACTGCCCGCGCTCCATGACCAGGGCGATGGCCGGCCGGCCCAGCAGCACGAGCAGGGCGCCCGCCGGGATGGTCAGCGTCCAGACGATCTTCAGGGCGTTCATCGCCGTGCGCTTCAGCTCGTCGATCCGGCCGCTGTTGTACAGCTCGGCCAGCGTCGGAAAGACGACGATGCCGATGGCGGTGCCGAAGAGCGTTTCGGGAAGCTGCTGCAGGTAGTAGGCGTAGAAATAACCCGACGTACTTCCGGGAGGCAGGCCGGACGTCAGGCGGATGATAAAGAGATCGGCGAACTGGATGGCGCCCAGGGTGACGATGCGCGGCCCCATCAGGCGGATAATCTCCCGCACGCCGGGCAGCGAGAGGCCGAGCTGCGGCCGGTAGCGGAAGCGGTAGCGCAGCAGGGCCGGCACCTGGATGAGGATATGCAGCAGGCCGCCGGCGACCGTGCCCCAGGCCAGCCCGTGTATATCGCCGTCCATCGCCGGTATGAAGGCGTAGAGGCCGATGAAGTAACCCAGATTGAGCGCCACCGGCGCCAGCGCGGGCAGGACAAAGTGCTGGTGCGCGTTCAGGATGCCGCTGAGCACGCCGCTGATGCCAAAGAGCGTGGTCTGCAGGAGGATAATGCGCATCAGCCCGGCCGTAAGCTGCTGCTGCTCCGGCGAGAAGTCCGGCACGAGCAGGGTCCGGGCGAGCCAGGGCGCAAAGAGGGCGCCGGCCGCCGAGATGACGCCGAGCACGAGGACGACCAGCGTTAGCGTGGAGCTGGCGAGCCGGCCCGCCTCCCGCGCCCGCGGGCTGGTCAGGTGTTGCGAATAGACCGGGATAAAGGCTGCAGCCAGAGCGCCGCCTGAGATGAGTGTCACGAACAGCTCGGGGAGCTGGTTGGCCGCCGTGAAGGCATCGTAGACCGGGGTCGTGCCAAACGCGGCGCTGACCGCGATGGTGCGGACGAAGCCGATCACCTTGTCGAGACCGAAGAGGATGATGACGATGAGGGTGGATTGCAGCAGATGCCGGGCGCGATTCATCGGGGCGATTGTAGCGGACGGGGCGCGGGAGGCAAGTGGCCTCAGAAACGGCGGCAGCCGCGAGACCGACTCTCGCGGCTGCCAGTAACTGGTTCGGTAATGGGACGCCTGGCCCCTAGGTGGCGAGGGTCGTCCCGGCTTCCTCAAAACCGCGCTGCAGAACCTGAATGTTCGCTTCCAGCAGGTGTTGCTTGGAAGACGGCAGGTGTTCGCGCAGCGATTGGGCTATCTGTTCCAGACTCAGAACGGGGCGCGCGCCGAGCAGGGCGCCTACGACGACCATGTTCAGCATCTTGACGCTGCCCAGCTCGGCGGCAATGTGGTTGGCCGGCACGTAGAGCACGTCGATGTCGTCGCGCGTGCTCTGGTCGGCCACGATCGCGCTGTTCACGATGAGCAGGCCACCCGGCTGGACCAGCGGCTCGTACTTCTCGAAAGAAGGCGCGTTAAGCACGACGGCAATGTCCGGCCTGTCAACGATAGGCGCGCCAATCGGCTCGTCGCTGATGATCACGGTGCAGTTGGCCGTGCCGCCGCGCATCTCCGGCCCGTAGGAGGGAATCCAGGTGACGTGGCGACCGGCGTCCATGGCGGCGTAGGCCAGCACCTGCCCGGCGAAGAGCACGCCCTGTCCGCCAAATCCGGCAATGATGATTGAAGTTTCCATGTGGTAGCAGACTCCTGTATCTGAACCGGTCAGGCCGGCACGGCGCGCGACTGTTCCAGGGCCTCGGCCACGACTTCACCCAGCCGGCGCATGCCTGTCTCGATTTGCTCCGGCGTTGAGCTGGAGAAGTTGAGCCGGAAGCTGCTGCTTGGGCCGCCGCCGGGGTGGAAGGCCATGCCGGGAACGAAGGCGACGTTATGTTCCACCGCCACCGGCAGCAGCTCAGCCGTATCGATGCCTTCCGGCAGGGTCACCCAGAGGAAGAGGCCGCCCTGGGGGCGTGTCCACCGGGCCTCGGGCGGGAAGTGCCGTTCCAGCATCTCCAGCATCAAATCGCGCCGCTCGCTGTACACGCGGCGGATCTTGCGCACGTGCTCGTCAAGGAAGCCGTCGTGCACCACCTCGTAGGCCACCATCTGGTCGAAGGTGCTCGTGTGCAGGTCCATGCCCTGCTTGGCCATGACGCAGCGCTGGATGACCGGCTCCGGTGCGACGATCCAGCCAAGCCGCAGGCCGGGAGCCAGCGTCTTGGAAAAGGTGCTCAGATAGATGACGTTGCCGTCGCGGAAGTAGCCGTTGCTATTCCCGTTGCCGTGGTCGCGGTGGTTCAGCCGCTCGGCGTCGAGCACGAGCAGCGGCGGGAGATGGTCGCCCTCAAACCGTAGCTGCCCGTAGGGATCATCCTCGATAATTGGGATGCCGTACCGGTCGCCCACTTCGACAATGCGCTTCCGGCGTTCGAGCGACAGGGTGACGCCGCCCGGATTGTGGAAGTTCGGCAGCACGTACATGAACTTCGGTCCGGCGCACAGGGCTTCCTCCAGACGATCGTCGCAGCACAGACCGTCGTCGTCCAGGGGGACGGTGACAAAGTCAGCCTGATAGGCGCGCCAGGCCTGCAGAGCGCCCAGATAGGTGGGCTCCTCGGTCAGCACGCGGTCGCCGGGGTTGATTAGAATCTTGCCGATCATATCCAGCGCCTGCTGCGAGCCGCTGGTGATCAGCACGTTTTCAGCACGGGCCGGAATCCCGTAGCGGCTCATCCGCTCGACGATGAACTCGCGCAGGGGGCGGTAGCCTTCGGTCGTGCTGTACTGCAGCGCCCGGCTGCCCTGCTCGCGCAAGACCTTCGTGGCCGCACGCTCTACGGTTTCGATGGGGAACAGCTCCGGCGCCGGGAGACCACCGGCAAAGCTAATCACCTCCGGCCTGTCGGTCAGCTTCAACAGCTCGCGGATAACACTGCTACTCATCCATTGCATTCGTTGGGCGTAACGTTGGCTCCAGGGTGTAGTCACGATGTACTCCTTATAGTGGGAATTATGGGTCCATCCTCACGCGCAAGACCGGGCCCGCATCAGCCTCTCCGGCCTCGCGCTCTCTGTAGGGCGTCGTGTACCTTGTAGTCGCCCAGCGGGTAATACGCAACCATATGCTCCTCAACCCAGCGGAGCGCCTCAGCCGGGGTCATGCCCCAGTTCGTCGGGCAGGACGACAGCAGCTCGACGATGCTAAAGCCGAGACCCTGGAGCTGGGCCTGGAAGGCCGCCGTGATCGCCTTCTTGGCCTGCAGAACGTGGCGCGCATCGTGCAGGCTGCGGCGAACGCTGTAGGCGACGCCCGGCAGCGGCGCCAGAAGCTCGGCAATGCGGATCGGCTCGCCGGCCATCTCCAGCGTGCGGCCCAGCGGGCTGCTGGTCGTCTTCTGGCCGATGAGGGTGGTCGGCGCCATCTGCCCGCCGGTCATGCCGTAGATAGCGTTGTTGATGAAGATCACCGTAATCTGCTCGCCACGGCTGGCGGCATGGACGATCTCACCCATGCCAATCGAGGCCAGATCGCCGTCGCCCTGGTAGGTGAAGACGATGTTGTCGGGGTTAACGCGCTTGATGCCCGTAGCCATGGCGGGAGCCCGGCCGTGTGGCGCTTCGCAGGCGTCTACGTTGAAGTAGTTGT
>Ga0209612_1002679_pt1 | contig 12498 bp, 14 predicted proteins | sample BioC12SIPDNA_FD_185746 | JGI IMG/M metagenome (GOLD analysis project Ga0209612, IMG submission 185746) | Anaerobic biogas reactor microbial communites from Washington, USA - Biogas_R1_B C12 SIP DNA (SPAdes) (version 2) | ecosystem: Engineered > Bioreactor > Anaerobic > Unclassified | place...
GTCTCCCTGGGCGCCGAGGCTTGCGATGAAGGACTCGTAAAATTCGTTGAAGTCCGCGCTTCGGCTCTGGAGAACCTTGGTCTGCTTGAGCTGGGCCATGCGGAGGGCGTTGCTGCCGTCACCGGAGCCGTTGGAGAAGCCGTTTCCGTCGCCCGAGGCTGCGGCGATGAGGCTGCGGTCCTCGTCGATCTCCCTGTTGATTTCAAACAGGCGGCTTGCGCCGTACTGGACCGCTATGGGGTTGAAGTAGGCCACCCCTGTGGTGGTTTCGCTCTCCCCCACTCCGTAGCCGCCGTAGTGAAGAGCGTTCATCTCCTTGACGAGGCCGTAGGCCATTTCGTCCAGAACGTCGAGGAAGTCGAGGATGATGTCGTCCCGTGCCTCGAGGGCGCCCCTGATGGCCCCTCCCTTGACGTGGTGGCGCACGGTGATGTCCGATTCGCCCACGGCCCGAAGCTCCATCCGGATGCCCGGGGAGACTTCCTCGAGGGTACTTGCGGAGTAGTCGTTCAGGACGGGAACCCGCCGGGCGTTCCGCACCATGTTGCTCTCGGAAAGATAGAGTTTTCCGTCGAAGGTGAAGGCGGCGTCCCGGGCATATTCCCTGTAATTCGTGCTGCCGTCGCCGTTAAGGAAGCCGAGGCGCTTGGCGATCTGGAGGCTGCCGTTTTCGTCGCCGAGGACGTTGATCCGGTGAGCTTCACCCGCCGCGTTGCTTTCCAGGGTCAGGAAGTAGGTGTTGGTGGCGGCGTCGAGTTCGATGGAGGCATGGAGCCAGTTCTCCGGCTTCGTGAGGCCGTTTGAGGCGTCGGAGAAGGCGCTGTTGATCTTGTTCTTTATGGTCTCCAGGGTATCCTCCTCCACCACTTCGATGGAAACGGAAGGAGCGGAGTTTTCCATGCCGAGGGCCGACACGAGGCCGCCCTTGACGTCCGTTATGGAGAGAAGGTGGTTCAGGGTGCTGGAAAAGGTCATCTGGGTGCCGGCGCCGTTGAGGGTGACGCTGATCTCGCCGCCGAAACTGGTGCTCAGGAACCCCTGGAGGTCGGTGAGGGTGAGGTCAGCGCCCGCGGACGACGCGGCATTGACGCCGTCGGAGAGATCCCACGTACCGGTTCCGGCGTTCCACGTCACGGAGATTTCCCGCTCGAAGGATCCTGCAGACACCCTGAAGGAGTGGCTTTCTCCGGGTATGCCCGAAGGAAGTGCTATGCCCCCGGTCAGAACTGAGGAGACGGACCTGGTGCCCTGGCTTCCCACCTGGAGGGTGAAGGTGCCCCTGAGGTTGAGGGCCTCCGTCATGGTCTCGGGCTTGATCCGGTCGGGGCAGGTGGACTCGCCGTAGCCCACGGACCAGGCGGATTCGGAGGCGAGCCGCTGGACGTTCACCGTGTGGATGGCCTCGGGCGCTCCCTGCTCGATAGTTGCGAAGAGCACCGACGGGTCGGAGACGTGGTCGAAGAGGTTGTCCTCCACCTGCACGTCAAAGAAGCCGGTGTTCCCGGCCACTGGAACGGTGACGAGGTGCCGGGTCTGGTCTCCCTGGACGAGGAGCTTGCCGCCGAGGTCGATTTTGAATTCCCCGTCCCCTTCGAGGCAGGGAGGGTTCACCGAGATGTCGATGAGCTTCGAAAGCTTGTCCACCAGCAGGTCCCGCTTGTCCATGAGGTCGTTGGGGTTCCCCCCCACGCCCTGGACCTGCTTTATGGTGGTGTTGAGGCCGGCGATCTGGTCAATGAGGGTGTTGGCCTCGTCCACCATGAGTTTTATGTCCCTGTTGAGGGCGGTGCGGTATTCGTCATAATTCCTGACGAGCTGGCCGAGGTAGACGGTGAGGTTCTTGGTCTTCTCCACCATGTCCTCCCGGACGGCGGAGTCGTCGGGTCTCTTGCTGAGTTCCTGAAGGCTCGACCAGTAGGTGTCCAGGGCGGTCTTCAGGCCGGCTCCCGCAGGCTCGTTGACGTAGACCTCCACCGTGGAGAGGGCGTTCTGGATCTGTTCCCAGTATCCCTTGACGGTCATTTCTTCCCTGTACTGGATATCGAGAAAGGCGTCCCGAAGGCGGACAATGGCGTCGATCTGCACGCCGGTGCCGACCTGCCCCGGAATGTTGGGCCTGTTGAGGGCCGGGTTGGTGAATGGGCTCGTGGTGGACGCCTCCACCCGCTGGCGGGAGTATCCCTCCACGTCGGCGTTGGAGATGTTGTGCCCCGCGGTCTCCATGCCGCGGCGGAAATAGTCCATGGCACGGCGTCCCATTTCAAGTCCGAAGAAGCTGTTCCACATGGCCGCTTGCCCTCCTAACCCCGAAAATCCACTCCCGGCCGGGAGGGGTACATTCCCTGAAGCCGTCTCCATTCGGCGATCATCATGCCGCCGAGGCGCTGGTTTTCATCCACGAGACCCGCAAGGATCTGCATCTCCGACTGGAGCTTCCGGACGGCGAGCTCCAGGGCGGAGGCCGTTTCTTTCAAAGAGGCGGCGTCGTCCCCCCGGAGACGTTCGCAGATGGCGGAAACCTTCGGCTCGCAGGCGAGCTGGCCGGCCAGTTCCGCCGCCATTTTGGCCCTCTGGTTTTCCAGGGCTTCGGCGGAAAAGCCGAGGTTCTGCAGGTCCCGGAAGAGGTCCTGTAATAATTCGAGGCGCCCGTTCTGGAGCGCCTCTCGTTGCTGTACGGTGACATCCGCAAGAGCCCGCAGCGTTTCTGCCTGCCGGGCAAGCACGGCGCCCAGGGCAGCGGGAGAAGCCACCGTCATTCCTCCCCGTTCAGCAGGCCGGCGACGATAAGGCTCCGGGCGACCTTCTCGAGGTCGGGAGCGTAGGTCCCTTCCTGGATCTGCTTTCTGAAGCCTTCGACAAGATCTTCGCGGACGTCGGGAATCTTCTTCAGCTCTGCGGACACCTTGGAGAGCTCCACGGCGAAGGAGCTGAACTCCACGCCGTCCCTGCCCCCCTCTCCGGAGGCCGACTGCGAACTTTTCTTCACGTTGATCTTGTTCACTGCTTTCGGTCCGTACACTCCAGGAATCTTCTCAATCATATCGATCACCCCGTACAGGAGAAACTTTTCTCTTCACAATGGTTATCGGACGACTACGTTTCAGGCTTTAGGGGCAATGGTCCACGCAAGGGCAAGAAGGGCTCTTCCTCCCCCCAGGACCACGGCGTCGGCGGCCCGGAGCAGCGTGGTTCCCGTAGTGGAGACATCGTCCACGAGAACGGCTCTCTTTCCCGCAAGTTCTTTTCCCCTGGGAAGAATGGCTCCGGCGGGCATGCGCCTGCGCTCCCCCTCCTCCAGGGATGTCTGGGCAGCCCGGAGGCCGTTCCACTGCAGGACGTCCGCCACGGGCACGCCCCATTCCCTGGAAATTCCCTCGGCGAGGGCCCGGGATTGGTTGTACCCCCTTCCGCTGTCGGCGTGGAGGGGTACGGGAACGAGGATATCACAGGGAGGAACCGGAAATATCCTGCCGAGGGCGCGGCCCATGACGACGCCGAGGGGACGGTTGCGGCCGTATTTCAGTTCAAGGACGAGGTCCCGGAGGACTCCTTCGTGGATTCCTCCCGCCTCGAGGGTCAGGGAGCCGAGATCCGCCGGAAGGGGCGGCGCCAGAAGGGGCAGAAGGCAGGTGACGCATGCGGGCACCCCGAGGGCTCCGCAGAAAGGGCAGGCGGCAGGCCAGAGGAGGTGGGTTCCGAAGCGGAGGACCGCCTCAGGAATACTCAATGGGCCTCCGGAGAAGCATGAGGGCCCCTTCCTTCGGGGCGAACCCGTGGGGGGTGAGGAAGGAAGCGAGTTCGCTGGTATAGGTGATGATGAGGGGAATGTGCTTGATCGCCGGGTGGCCGAGGGCGTAATCCAGCAGCGATGTGCCCACCTTCTTTCCCTGGTGGTCCGGGTGGACCATGATGTCCCAGAGGGAAGCACGGTAGACAAAGTCGGTGAGGACACGGCAAAAGGCCACAAGGTGGTCGTCGTGCCGGACGCTGAAGCACATGGAGGTGCCTTCCAGCATCCGGGCGATGTCGTCCTGGGAACGGCTCTTTCCCCACCGGGTGAACCGGTAGAGGTTCGCCAGCTCCTCCGGGGAGACGGCGTGCTTGCTGTCGTAGAAAAAGTACCCGCCGTTCATGGCCTGTCCTCGTCCGCAGGGCGGGCCGCAAGGGCCATGCCGCACACGATTTTCCGCAGGTCGGTCTTCCGGGCGTCCGACGAAACGGGAAGCTGCACCACCTGCCCCGTGCCGCAGCACGGGCAGATCCAGGTGGCCCTCGCCATGCCGTCCGCATCCGGGGTTCCAGCGATGACCTTCGATTCTCCGCAAACCTGGCACGCCACGATAAGCATTTTTCTGCCTCCAGCCTTTATTGTTCCTCCGCCGGGCGAAGATTGAGGGCCACCCGGACAGGGCCTTCCGTATATATGTCATCCGCCGCGGCAATTTCCACGGTCAGCTTTGACTCCGCTTTCCGGATGGTTTCCACCGCCTCGAAAAACGCAGTGGCGTCCAGGGCACCCACCTTCCCTGTGGCAGGATCGGGCTTTATGGAGTCCTGAACGGCCTTTCTGTTCACCATGCGCAGGATGAGGTGAAGTTCCGCCTCGGCGTTCTCCCCTACCGCCCCGGGGTCCACGGTCTGGACGTAGAGGACTTCCCCTTTCCGGTAAACGAGCACGCTGTCGCTGACCTCGTAGGTTATCCTGATGTCCTCGCCGAACACGGCGTTTGCCTCAGCCACGGTCCGGATGAATTTCCGGCCCTGCTGTTCAGTGCAGGAGGCTATGCTTTCCATCTCCTTTTCGATGTCCACTGCAAGGACGATTTCCGACGGGCTCAGGCCGGTCCTGGCGGCGATGACGTATTCCGCCTGGCGCCGCAGATCCTGGAAGATCTGCTCCACCTCCGACCGGCCGCTCATGGGTTCCACGGCCATCTGGCCGAGAATTTCCTTGGCGAAGACCGCTATGCGGCCGCTCCGGATCTGAATGAGGCCCTTCCGAAGCTCTTCCGCCTCGCTCTTGAGTTCCTCCACCGAGGCGCTGAGGGCTGTTTTTTCTTCTTCGAGCTGGTCCCGCTCTTTCTGGGTGGTGGAAAGGCTCTGCCGGATTTCATCGAGAAGGGGCTGGGCGGTGGCGAGTTCTTTCTGGACTGAGAGGAGTTTCTCCTCCTGCTCCTTGAGGCGCTTTTCGCTGTCCAGGAGGTTGATGGCCATGAGCTGGGATTCGCTCCTGCTTTCCTGGAGATCCCGGGTGAGGGACTGGAGCTGTCCCTGGATGAATTTCATGCTGAAAAGGGCGGTGCGGACATTTTCCGAGATGATGGTCATGGTGATCAGGATGGCGATGGAAATGAATATGCCCGTGATGGCGGTGATGAGCCGGCTGGTGTCCCGGGGCCGGAGGCCGAAGAGGGAGATCCGTTTTTTTCCGATGCGCATTCCGAGGACGTCGCCGAGGTACGCAAGAATGCCGCTGACCACGATCAGCGTGAGGATGAGCCTCCAGTTCATGTCTGACCAGAGTTGGAGCTGCATGACGACCCTCCCGGCCATTCCTTCATTTTCCGCTTTCCGGGGCAGGAGAGGCCCCGAAATTAACGGATGACTTGTCTATTATAGACGAGTCTCCCGGAATGGGCCACGAAATTTCACTGATTTCTGCCGGTGAGGGGAAAGGCAACCGGGGATGCTTCTTGTCCTGTCATCCTGACGGCGTGATTTTCGCCGGAAGGATCTGGGCTTGTCTCCCGAAAACCAACTGCGAGATCCTTCACTTCGTTCAGGATGACAAACCGGGATCCTCGCTTCGCTCAGGATGACAAAACAAAAAACCCGACCCTCAGAGGAGGTCCGGGAAGGGGCAGGCGGCCATGGCCAGGGCAATTTCCTCTGCAGAGTGGAATTCGCCCCCGTTCATGCCGGGGCAGCTTCGCCCCGCCTCGTCCCATGCCTCCGGCGAGGCAAGCAGGACAGGCCAGAAGGGAAAGAGGCTGCACTGGAGGGGGCGGACAGGATAGATGCGGCACAGGTTCGTGCCGGCGTCATGGAAGACGCAATCGCCCCCGTGTTTTTCCTTCAGGCTGGGAGCCCGCCACCTGCCGGTAACGAATCGATTTCTGAATTCGCCGGCATCAATGCCGAGGTAAGCGGCCATGGCCGTCTCCTCTTCCGGGGTGAAATAGATGGCCCCCGGCTCGCCCCGGCAGCACCGGCCACATCCGAGGCAGGTGAACAGGAGCCCCTCCTCCCACCACACCTAGGAGGGGCTTCCTTTCTCTTTTTCCTTTCCTTCCAGGTGGGGAAGGAGGGATTCGTAGAGCATTTTCCACATGCCCGAACCGCCGCTGCGGGCAAGATATTCCGAGGACATTTCCACGGTCAGGTCTTCCAGGGGGCCGAAGGGACGGTCACGGTCCTCCCGCCCGCCGAATTCCCGGGCGTTGGAGGCCATTTTTTTCCAGAGCTCCGCTAGGAGGATGGACTCGAACTGCTGGCAGGCCTCCCGCAGCTTGTCGTGTTCCTTTTTCGCCTTTCCTTCGTCCGGCGTACCGGAGGGCCGGGACGAGAGGGTGGCTGCCGCAAGGGGATGGAAGAGGGTCACGGCTACATCACCACCAGTTCGCCGTGGAGCGCCCCGGCCTCTTTGACGGCCTGGAGGATGGCAATGACATCCCTGGGGGAGGCCCCCACCGAGTTGAGGGCATCCACAAGCTCCTTCACGGTGCTCGTCGAATCGAGGGCAATGAGCTGGGCGGGGCTTTCCTGGGCCTGCACGTCCGTGCGGGGCTGAATGGCGGTCCGCCCGCCGGCGAAAGGCTGGGGCTGCACGACTTCGGGATTTTCGGCAACCTGTACTGTGAGGTTGCCGTGGGCGACGGCCACGGAACTGATCCGCACGTCGCCTCCCATGACCACGGTACCGGTCCGTTCGTTGACGGCCACCCTGGCCGCGCTGTCAGGCCGGAGCGAGAGCCCCTCGATCCTGGCGAGGAAGGCAGCCGGGGATGCGGCGTACTGGGGAGGGACGTTGACGGTCACCCGTCCTGCGTCCACCGCCAGCGCCACTGCGCCGAAGGCGCTGTTGATGGCCCGGGCCATGCGGTCGGAGGTGGTGAAGTCGGGATTCCTGAGCAGAAGGCTGACCTGCCTGCCCATCAGCGTGAAGTCGGTCTGGACGTCCCGTTCGACGATGGCGCCTCCGGGAACGCGTCCCACGGTGACCACATTTTTCGAAACCGAGGCAGCCGCGCCGCCCGCGGCGAAGCCGCCGACCATGACGGGACCCTGGGCGACGGCGTACACGCCGCCGTCGGCGCCCTTGAGGGGAACCTGGAGAAGGGTGCCGCCCTGGAGGCTCTTGGCGTCACCCATGGTGCTCACGGTGACGTCGATCGTCTGCCCCGGGCGCGCGAAGGGGGGAAGGTCGGCGGTTATGGTGACCACCGCCACGTTTTTGCTCTTCACGGCCTTGTCGTTCAGGGTCACGCCGAACTGGCTCATGAGGTTCCGTATCATCTGGGTGGCCATGGCCCCCTTGTCGCCCGTGCCCTGAAGGCCCATGACGATGCCCACGCCCACGAGCTGGTTCGACCGGACGCCTTCCACGTCGGCGAGGTCCTTTATCCGGACGGTGGGGTGAATTTCCGCACCTGCGGACATGGAGGCCGCCAGGAGAAGGAGGAGAAAGACCGCAGCGATTCTGCCCATGAGTTTCATGTTCCGCTCCTCCCTAGAAAATGGTCTGCAGGATCTGGGTCAGGATTCCGGGCTTCTGGAGGCGGGTAAGCGCTCCCTTGCCCTTGACGCCGATTTCCGCGTTGGCTATCTTGTCGCTCGATATCTGGTTGTAGCTGTCCACGTCCTGGGGGCGGATGACGCCCACGACCTGGAGCTGGAGGGTTTCCTCGTGGGTGGCGATGTCCCTGGTGCCCTCGATGATGAGGTTCCCGTTGGGCAGGATGTCGGTGACCAGGCAGGTGATCTGGGTCTGGGCGGTGTGGGTCCGTTCCGTGGAGCCGTCGCCCTTCATGTTGCTCTTCGAGCTGAAGCCGAAGGCCTTGATGAAGTCGAAGATGCCCACGCCGTCCGCTACACTGTTGTTATTCGACTTGGAGACGTCCGTCTTTCCCTGGTCCTTGGTCCTGGTCCTCTCGTTCACCACCACGGTGACGATGTCGCCCACGCTGGTGGGCCGCCTGTCGGCCACCCAGTTTGACCGGTCGTCCCACAGGGAACGGGCCTGGGCCTGAAAGGGGACTGCCCCGAATAAAAAAAGCAGCGCTGCTGCCGCAAGGATTATTTTCTTCACTCTGGTTGCACCTCCGCACGTCCCGGCGCTACTGCCACCGCCTGGACGACCTTTTTGCTCTGCAGGTTCCGGACCCGGATGGACTCTCCTTCACACCCGGCGTCGAGAGCCTCCCCCCGGACTTCGATGCGGAAACCCGCCTTCCTGACGGAAATAATCACGGGATCCCCTCTTTGAATTATCGGCGCGGAAGAGAATAAGTTGAGGGCCACCGGTTCACCGGCGGAAAGATTTCGCCTGGCGACAGTGCCGAGGACCTCCTCCACCGACGATGCCAGGGGAGTGGAGCGAAGAATCCTGACGGCCCGGACGGTCACATCGTCCCTGTCCAGAACCTTTCCCCGCTCCACGGGGCGGGCGGCCACCACCGCTGGGCGGCTCCATGTGAGCCTCACCGCAAGGGAGCGTTCCGTTCCCGAGCCGTCGTCGTATTTCAGGGTGACCGATCCCGTTCCCGGGGCGACGGAGAGAGGAGCGACGGGAATTCCGGGAGGAACGGGCCCGAGGGCCTCCGCCTCCACCTGCCATTCCCATCCCGAAAGCCTTTTGATGGCCGCAGAGAGAGGCTCGTCAAGGGAGACCGCCACTTCCGGGGGCATGATGAGCTTGAGCCGGATGCCCCCGATGCCCTGCTCAGATATGGCGGCAAGGAGGGCATCCCGGGTGAGGATACCGTTCCGGGGAACAGGAAGCCTCACGGCCCCCGCCTTCCGGACGAGTTCCGGTTCGCCGGTGAGAAGGGCCGCTTCGGAGAGGAGGAAGGGATCGGAGGTTACGGTCACGGAAGCCCCCGTTTCGAGGACAAGGTCCGCTGCAAGGACGGCGACGGGGGCGAAGAAGATCAGAGAGGCGGCCAGGAGAGGAAAAAAAAGGCGGGACAGAAACGCATCCCGCATTTCTTTCGTTCTTCCGTTCACGGCGGTGTTTACCTCTTCAGCCCGTTGGCGATGCGGAGCAGTTCGTCCGCCGTCTGCACGCCCTTGGAGTTCGCTTCGTAGGCCCTCTGAGCTATGATGAGGGAGACCATTTCGTCCACCACCTGAACGTTGGACATTTCCAGCACACCCTGGTGGAGCTGGCCGAGACCTTCCTCTCCGGGAAGTCCTGCGATGGGAGCTCCGCTGGCGGGCGTCTCGACGAAGAGGTTCTTCCCCATCGCCCTGAGGCCTCCGGGATTGACAAACCGGACAAGTTCGATCTGGCCCACTTCTTCCGCCTCCTCCTGGCCTGCGATGCTGACCGTGACGAGGCCTTCGGGACTGACCATGATCTCCGTGGCGTCCTCGGGGATGACGAGGGCCGGCTCGAGGAGCAGGCCGTCCTCGTTGACCACCTGGCCGTCGGAATCCACGTTCCAGTTGCCCGCCCGGGTGAAGGCTACTTCGCCGTTGGGGAGAAGAACCTGGTAAAAGCCGTCTCCCTCGATGGCGATGTCAAGGGGCTGCTCGGTGACCTGGAGGTTTCCCTGGCCCATGTAGCGGGAGGTCCCCACAACACGGGTTCCGAGGCCAACCTGCACTCCGTTGGGGACCATGGAGGCGGGCTCCACGGGCGCGCCGGGTTCCCGGTTGATCTGGTACAGGAGATCGGCGAAATCCGCCCGTTTTCTCTTGAATCCGGCGGTGTTCACGTTGGCCAGGTTGTTGGTCGTGACGTCCAGGTTGGTCTGCTGGGCGATCATTCCGCTTGCGCTTGTCCACAGGGCTCTGAGCATATTTTTCTCCCTCCCGCTAGCTGGTCCTGCCGAAGGACGTGATCAGCTTGCCTGTCAGTTCGTCATGGGTCATGAGGGTCTTGGACGACGCCTCGTAGGCCCGCTGGGCTTCCACCATCCGCACCATTTCCTCCACCACGTTGACGTTTGACATCTCCAGCGCACCTGGTTCAAGAGTTATCTGCTCCGGCTCGAGGGCCGCTGGAGCTCCTGAATTCTCCGTGGCCGCGAGGGTCGTCCTGCCCGCCTGCCTGAGGTAGGTGGGATCGGGAAAGGTCACGAGCTGGAGCACGTCGACCACTTCCCCGTCGGCGATGATCTGGCCGCCTCCGCCGATGGACACCTCCACGCCGTCTCCGAACTCCACCGGCCCTCCGTCGCCCAGGACCAGGAGACCGTCATGGGTGACGAGCTGCCCCTCGGCGCTGCGCTGGAAATGACCGGAACGGGTATAGAAGATGTTGCCGGCGCCGTCCTGGACGGTGAAATAGCCTTCGCCGACGATGGCCGCGTCGAGAGAGGCATCGGTGACCTGGAGGGCCCCCTCCTCGGTGCTCATATATGTTTCGGACATAACATTGGCCAGGCTGAGGTCGCCAATGACAAACTTACCTTTGAAGCCGAGCTGGAAGGGAGCGGACACAAGCTTGATGGATCCGTCCTCGGACACTTTTTCCACACGGTCCATGAGCACTTCGGGGAAGGATTTGTTGACGGGTATGCGCTTCCGGAATCCCGATGAGCTGACGTTTGCCAGGTTGTTGGCCGTCACGTCGTGCATGGTTTCCTGCACGATCATGGCTGAAGCGGCCGCGTAAAGGCCTCGGTGCATGAAATTCCCTCCCGGTGGGCTCTGCGGAGGCGGACTCGCCGGTCCTTCCGGATCGATCCGTCCCCGCCCTGCCGCCGGGGATCAGAATTTCCGCCGCCTGCCCTTTCTTTTGTTGACGAGAATGCCGCTCCTTCCCAGGGCCTGGAGCTTGTCTATCTCGGCGAGGGCCTTGCCCGTGCCGAGGGCGACGCATTCCATGGGATCGTCCGCCGTGAAGCAGTTGATGCCCGTGTGCCTGGTGATGAGCTCGGGGAGGCCTCTCAGCAGCGAACCGCCGCCCGTGAGGACGATTCCCCTGTCTATTATATCGGCGGAGAGTTCGGGCGGCGTTAGCTCCAGAACATTCCGAACTCCATCGATCAATGACTGGACCATCTCGCCGATGGCCATGGAGACGCTGGCGCTGGAGACCTCGATCTGCCTGGGAAGGCCCTGGACAAGATCACGCCCCTTGAGGACCATCAATGTTTCCTCTTCTTCCTGCAGGCATGTGCCGATCATGATCTTGAGGTTTTCCGCGGTCTGTTCGCCGATGGCGAGGCTGTACTGTTTCCGCAGGTAGCGCATGATGCCTTCGTCGAAACGGTCGCCGCCTATGCGGAGGGACTTGGACACCACGATGCCCCCGAGGGAGATGACGGCGATGTCCGTGGTGCCGCCGCCGATGTCCACCACCATTTTGCCTCTGGGCTCTTCCACGTTGAGGTTTGCGCCTATGGCGGCGGCCATGGGCTCTTCGATGAGGTAGGCTTCCTTGGCGCCCACTTCCACGGCGGCCTCGAGGACCGCCCGGCGCTCCACGTCGGTGGCCCCCGACGGGACACAGATCATGACCCGGTTCCGGAAAAAGCGGCTGAAGCCCCGCTGGACCCGGCGCATGAAGTGGTGCAGCATGGCCTCCGTCATGGTGTAGTCGGCGATGACGCCGTCCCGCAGCGGGCGCACCGATGTAATGCTTCCCGGGGTGCGGCCCACCATGTTCTTGGCCTCGTAGCCCACGGCGAGAATTTTACCGGTATCGAGGTCCACGGCAACCACGGAGGGTTCCCTCAGGACGATACCCTTGTTTTTGACATAAATAAGTACGGTTGCTGTTCCAAGGTCTATTCCGATATCCGATCCGAACACGGCGTCTTCCTCCTTTGGACGACGAAAAGCATGTTTCGGGGGTTCCCCACGGCTCCCCTTTCCGGACATGGTTCTCCGGATTTTCAAACGACTGGTCTATTCTACCCTGTACGGGCCGAATGGGGTACCCTCCCCATAGCCCACTTTCCACAAGTACAACCCTTCGGCGGGGGCGGTCATGGCCGAGTGTTCCCTGGCCTGCCCGTCAAGAAGAGCCTTCAGCCATTCTACTGATTTTTTCCCCCGTCCGACGGCGTTCAGGTTTCCCGCCATGATCCGGACCATGTTCGTGAGAAAGGCGTTTCCCCGGACGGTGAACACGGCCAGGCGGCCCTTTCTCCCCACGGAGGCGCGGTGGATGGTCCGCACCGTCCGGTCGGGGCATTCCGCCGTTTTGCAGAACGCCCGGAAGTCATGGTCGCCCTCGAAGAGGGCGCAGGCCCGCCGGACTTTCTCGAAATCCCACTGGAAGCGGTTCCACCAGACACGGCCGTGGAGAAAGGGAGGAAGGGCGTT
>Ga0209612_1002681_pt1 | contig 12490 bp, 5 predicted proteins | sample BioC12SIPDNA_FD_185746 | JGI IMG/M metagenome (GOLD analysis project Ga0209612, IMG submission 185746) | Anaerobic biogas reactor microbial communites from Washington, USA - Biogas_R1_B C12 SIP DNA (SPAdes) (version 2) | ecosystem: Engineered > Bioreactor > Anaerobic > Unclassified | place...
CTTCGTCGCCAGCTTTCAATGGATACATGCTTTGTCCGTTTGCGGCTCGTTTACGGCTGACAGCATTGGTGACTGTGAAAACCTTGCTGGCAGTTTTACTGAAATGGGTGATGCCTTTATCTGTCAACTTGCCGACCAACATTGCTGCAATCTGATCTTTTTCGCCCAGTTTCCAACCGATCACACCCTGACCGTAACGTCCCTGGACCGGGAAATCGCTGGCAGGGATGCGTTTTGCCAAGCCTAACCGCGTGAGAAGTGCAACTTCGTCTTTATCAGACAGCAAAGATGCACCAACAATGGAATCGCCCTCTTTCAGTTTGATCGCATTTACGCCAGCCGCCACCAGACCCATTGACCTTACTTCAGTTTCACTGAAGCGGATGCACATACCGCTGGCTGTGGCGATCAAAACATCCTGATTGCCATCAGAAATCAAAACCTGGAAGAGTTCATCATCAGGATTGACTTTGCATAGCACGAAGTCACTGACTGAGACGCCAGGCAAATCTTTGACCGCAGAGCGTTTGATCATTCCCTGGCGGGTCACAGTGATTACATAGCGTTCCGGCAGATCCTCTGTGTCAATCGGTACCGTGAAAACAGTCTGTAAAATGTCATTCGGATGCAAAGGTGCCACTTTGTGGGCGGGGACTGCATTGTTGTTATCGCGTTGAACCGGAATGGAAAGCGAAGCGATCGCCGCACTGTTTCCTTCTGTCGTCACCAGGAAGATCGTCTGGTGAGAGTTTGTTCTGATCAAACTCCAGGGAGCATTTTCACCACCAAGTCGATTGCATTTATCGTTCTCAGTCCGAGAAAGCAGCCCATCTTCGCTGATTTCCACCCAATAGTGCTCCAGGGGCATGACATCGGTAACAGTGAGGAAATCGGAGGCTTTTTCGCCCTCACCCAGCGTATAGATCTGTGTTCTGCGGCTGTCACCGTACTTTTCTTTGACTTCTCGCAGTTCCCCGATCACGACCTGGCGCATTTTCTTCTGTGATTTCAACAAGGCTTTGAGTTCTTCAATGGTTTCGCTGACCTCTTTATACTCATCCTCAATCTTTTGGCGCTCCAGCGAAGCCAACCTTCGCAATGGCATTTCCAGAATGGCATTTGCCTGGATCTCATCCAACGCGTATTTGCTCATCAGGCTTTGACGGGCATCATCGACGGATTGTGATTTCTTAATGAGCCGAATGATCTCATCAATGTGTTGGATGGCAATACGCAATGCCTTAAGAATATGCAATCTTTCTTCGTTCTTGCGCAACAAGAATTCACTTCTGCGCCGTATTACTTCGATGCGGTGTTCCACAAAGACCCGCAGGGCTTGTTTAAGAGAAAGACGATGGGGACTGCCATCAACCAAGGCAAGGATGTTGATACCGAATGTGCTTTGCATTTGAGTGCGTTTATAAAGCGTCGTCAGAATTGTTTCCACATCCGCATTTTTCGTTAGATCGAAAACAATGCGCATGCCCTGTCGATCCGACTCGTCGCGCAAATCAGTGATGCCTTCCAGTCCGCCTTCCCGGATGATGGTGGCGATCCGCTCAATCAGAGACGATTTATTGACCATGTAGGGCAATTCGGTCACAATGATCCGCATTCTTCCGCGGGACATCTCTTCCAACCTGGTCTGCGCTCTCATTTTAACGGTCCCATGACCGGAGCCATAAATTTGCGATATCAATTCAGAACCATCATCCTGAATGATCATACCGCCAGTTGGGAAATCAGGACCCTTGATATGGACCATCAAATCATCAACGGTGATGTCCTCAATACGCTCCCAATTCCCCAGCATCATCACCAGGGCGTCTACTACTTCACTGAGATTATGGGGGGGTATATTGGTAGCCATACCAACGGCGATGCCAGACGCGCCATTCACCAACATGTTCGGAATGGCGGATGGTAAAACTGATGGTTCTTTGAGCGTCCCGTCAAAATTGTCTGTAAAATCAACTGTTTCCAGGTCGAGCTGTCTGAGCAGCTCAATGGAGATAGGTGAGAGCCTGGCTTCAGTGTAGCGCATGGCAGCCGGCGGGTCACCATCGATGCTGCCAAAGTTGCCTTGACCGTCTACCAGCAGATATCGTTCTGAGAAATCCTGAGCCATACGTGCCATAGCGTCATAAACAGCGGTATCACCATGCGGGTGGTACTTGCCAAGCACCTCGCCAACAATTCTGGCTGACTTTTTGTGGGGCGTGGTATCGCGGATGCCCATATCGTACATGGCATACAGGATTCTACGCTGAACAGGTTTCAGACCATCTCGTGCATCTGGTAATGCCCGCGAGACAATGACGCTCATTGCGTAATCCAGGTAGGATTGCTGCATTTCAGCATTGATGTTGACTTTATTGACGTTGGTAGGGGTCATAACCTTTAACTCTTATTCCATTTTTTCATCTGGGCGCTAACAACCCTTAACTATAGCACAAACACCCGGAGTTTTGGCTCTCCGGGTGTTTGATTTCTCCATTTTCTTGAAGATTAATCCTCGTCCTCATCTCCGAACAAGTCATCTTCTTCTTCCTCAAGATCGAGTTCAAAGTCTTCTTCGCTGTCGTCAGAGAACTCCTCATCATCCAACGTGATGGTCTCAAGATCTTCTTCTTCACCAGATTCAAGAGAAGCTTCCAATTCATCCAGGCTATCGTAATCAGATTCATCATAAAGATGTTCGTCTTCGTCCTCGTCAAACAGATCCACTTCATCTTCAGGGAAGATTTGGAGTTGTTCGACTTCGATATCCGGTTTTCCAGGGACAACTTCCTCAGCAGCCTGATCGAAGCGGCCAGGTTCAAAACCGGTTCCGGCGGGAATCAGTTTTCCGATGATGACGTTTTCTTTCAAACCATAGAGTGGATCGACCTTGGATTCGATTGCGGCTCCAGCCAGGACCTTGATAGTGTGCTGGAAGGAGGATGCCGAAAGGAAGGAATCGGTGCTCAACGAGGCTTTGGAAACGCCTAATAAAATTTCAGCGTAACGTGCCGGGCGCAGACCCTTGGCGAGCAGTTCTTCGTTTTCCTTACGGATCTCGAGCCGGTCAACCAGGTCCTGGGGTAGATATTTTGTGTCGCCAGGCCGCATGATCTGAACCTTGTTGAGCATCTTGCGGATGATCACTTCGAAATGTTTGTCGTTAATGTTTTGACCCTGGGTTCTGTAGACTTGCTGAATTTCCTTGAGGAGGTAAATTTCAGTCTCTTCGCGACCCTTGATCTTGAGGATCGTGTGAGGGTTCATGGAACCTTCGGTCAGGGGCTGACCAGCTTCAACAGTCTGTCTTTCGCTCACGATGAGGCGGGCAGTGGTCGGGATTTCGTAATCCTGGTGCTGGTTGTCTTCGTAAGAAACGATCACACGGCGACCTTCGAAGCGGACACGACCGGCGTTGCTGGCTGTGATGGTGGTTTCATCGTGACTGGCAATGATAGCACCCTTACCGATTTGGTCTTCTTCGTTTACCTTGATTTCCCAATCAGCTGGAATTTCATATTCATCAGAGATCATGACAGTGTTTTCAATTCGCACTGTGCGTTGATCGGGGTTCTTCTCCGATTGCATAATCGAAGCATAACCTGCAATTTCTGAGACAACTGCCTCGTCTTTGGGCATACGGCGGGCTTCAAACAGTTCCTCAACTCTGGGCAAACCAGTGGTAATATCACTGCCGGCAGCAACACCACCGGTGTGGAAGGTTCGCAGGGTCAGCTGTGTACCCGGTTCACCAATGGACTGGGCGGCAACAATACCAACAGCCGAGCCAAGTTTGACCATTTCGCCCCGACCAAGGTCGGTGCCATAACAACGGGCACAAATGCCGTGAACGAGTTCACAGGTCAGTGGTGAACGCACAAAGACCTTGTCAATATCAGCGGCAATGATCTCATTGATCAAATCTTTCGTGATCAAATCGTTGCGTTCTGCGAAGATCTCCCCGGTTTTCGGGTGAACAAGGCGGGCAGCCAGCAGACGTCCAATAAGGCGATCTCCGAAAGGCTGACCGGCAATATCATCGGCTCTGTCGATCCAAATTCCTTCTTCAGTGCCGCAATCTTCATTATTGATAATGATATCCTGGGCAACGTCCACCAAACGGCGGGTCAGATAACCAGCTTCTGCCGTACGCAGAGCCGTATCTGCCAGACCTTTTCGGGTACCATGGGTGGAAATGAAGTATTCCAACGCAGAAAGTCCTTCACGGAAGTTGGAACGGATAGGCATCGGAATAATACGACCAGATGGGTCAGCAACCAGACCGCGCATACCAGCCATCTGTGAAATCGGGCTGAAACCACCCTTGGTGGCGCCGGATAATGCCATGGTAGAGAGGTTTCCGCTTGGATCAAGATGTTTTCTTACAGCCTGACCAACTTTATTCGTCGTGTCCTGCCATACCTGAATAATATTGTTGTTTTGCTCTAATTCTGAGGACAAACCACGGTTGTAAGCTTTTTGGATCTCTTCAACAGCGATCAAAGCTTCTTCAATGTATTCTTTTTTCTCGGGCGGCACAGTAATGTCTGAGACAGCCAGAGTAGAACCGGATTGTGTAGCATAGCGGAAACCAATTTCTTTGACACTGTCAGCAATACGTGTAGTTTCCTTGAGACCTTGAGTATCATAAATCTCGCTGATCAAATCACGCACACCACCCTTATCCAGGGTCCTGTTGACGAATTGCATTTTCTCGGAAAGGATGTCGTTGAAGATCACTCTACCTACCGTGGTATCCAGAAGGCGTCTCTCAGCTGCATCCAAACGTTCGCCTTTTTCGTTAAACCAGGTCTTAACACTCAGTTTGATGCGGGTATGCACTTTTACCTGTTGCAGCTGATAAGCTAAGATGACCTCGTCGATCGAACCAAAGACGCGCAGCTCACCCTTTTGAGGAACAGTCGGTTCCATGGTCAGGTAATAGACACCCAAGACCATGTCCTTTCCTGGGGAAATGACAGGTTCACCGCTGGCGGGTTTGAGCAGGTTTTTACTGGCGAGCATCAATTCGCGTGCTTCCAAAACAGCTTTCTCAGAAAGCGGCACGTGCACAGCCATCTGGTCGCCATCAAAGTCAGCATTAAAAGCCGTGGTTACCAGAGGATGAAGTTGAATTGCGCTACCCTCAACCAGGATAGGCTCAAAAGCCTGAATGCCAAGGCGGTGGAGGGTTGGGGCACGGTTAAGTAAGACCGGGCGTTCCTTGATGACTTCCTCGAGCACTTCCCAAACCTCAGGTCGGTTGCGTTCAATATATTTCTTGGCACCTTTGATGTTACTGGTGTAACCATGGTGTTCCAAACCGGCAATTACGAAAGGTCGGTAAAGCTCCAAAGCCATTGTTTTGGGCAAACCGCATTGGAATAACTTGAGATGCGGACCAACAACAATGACGGAACGACCGGAATAATCCACACGCTTGCCTAACAAGTTGCGGCGGAAGCGTCCTTTCTTGCCTTTGAGCATATCGGAAAGGGAGCGAAGTTCACGGCGACCTCGTCGTGAGAGCAGGCGCCCACGTTGTGAATTATCGATCAGGGAGTCAACGGCTTCCTGGAGCATTCGTTTTTCATTCCGCACGATAACGTCCGGAGCCCCTAATTCGAGCAGTCTCTTGAGGCGGTTGTTGCGGTTGATCACTCGGCGATAGAGGTCGTTCAAGTCCGAGGTAGCAAAACGTCCACCATCCAACTGAACCATGGGGCGCAGATCGGGAGGGATAACAGGCAGCGCGGTCAAAACCATCCATTCAGGACGGTTGGTCGAGCGGCGGAATGCTTCCACCACCTTCAGGCGGCTTGTGGCTTTCTTTCTTTTTTGTTTGCTTTTTGTAGTACGAGCTTCGTTCCAAAGTTCTTCAGAAAGAGCATCCAGATCCAGTCGACGCAGAATATCGTAGAAGGCTTCCGCACCCATGTCTGCTTTAAAGACGTTGCCCCAGCGTGATTTTAATTCGCGGTAACGGGATTCACTCATGAAAGTGAATGGTTCCAGTTCGTCCAGTTCATCTTTCTTGCGAGCATTTTCTGTCTTGGTCAGTCCTTCTTCATCGTCCATTTGCAGACGGAGAGATTCCATGGTCAAATCAGCTTCAGCTTTAACTTCTTCTCGTTTGATGCCAAGTTTTTCAATACGTTCGCTTCTCTCGTTTTTGAGGCCTTTTTCCAGAGTTTCCATGCGCTCACGAACCAGGTCTTGCACGTATGAAACGTGTTTTCCAGTTACTTCCTGGCCTGGCTCGACAATGGTTTGCTTAATACCTTCGACCTCGAAAACAATGGCTTTCCGAATTGTCTTCCCGGTTTTTTCGCCCAGTTCACGTTCCAGGTCCTGACCTGCAGCAATCACCGGCTCGAATAAATTGGCAACCTTCTCGTCATATTCTTTTTCAACATTGGCAATCTCGCCATCGAGTTGTTTCAAGAGAGCATCGCGATGTTTTTTTGTGTCGGCGATTTTTGAATTTAATTGATCGCCCAACTCACGCTCTGAAACACTGTTTTCGTCTTCAAGGCGCTTCAACGCTTTTTGACGGGCATCCTCATCCACGTAAGTAACAATATATTGGGCAAAATAAAGCACGCGATCCAGATTTTTGCGGGAGATGTCCAGCAATAAACCAAGATAAGAAGGAATTCGGCGGGTATACCAGATGTGGGCTACCGGGGCAGCCAGGTCAATATGCCCCATTCGTTCACGGCGGACAGAAGACTTGGTAACTTCAACACCACATTTATCGCAGACGATTCCTTTGTAACGAGGGTTCTTATACTTTCCGCAATAACACTGCCAGTCACGGGTCGGTCCAAAGATCGCTTCACAAAACAAGCCATCTTTTTCAGGGCGCAGCCGGCGGTAGTTGATAGTTTCGGGTTTGAGAACTTCACCATAAGACCAACTTCTGATCACCTCGGGTGAAGCAAGGTTAATTCGCAGTGCTTTCATTGCTTTTGTTTCCACTCATACCTCCAATACGGTGAGGATATTTTAAGACACAAAAAACCCGCCGGAACCTATTCTTCCAGTGTGTTTTTGTCTATTACGTATAATTTCGCAAACTGATATTATAGGATTAATCTCTATGTTCTGTCAAGTTATTTTGAGTCGAGTTTGTCAATTTTCCCTCAGATTCTCCTCTAATGGTTGATTGATATTGACAATTTTTCAGTATTTTACTCTTAAAGTATATATTTCGTTGAATTTTTGCTTGAACTAAGTTTACGACGTTTTCTTCAGTCCTTCAAGGCGGTGTAGGGGAATGTCAAGATAAAACAGACTTCCTGCGCCTAATTTACTTTCCACACTGATGCTGCCACCATGTTTTTCGGCAATGGATTTTACGATTGCCAAACCCAAACCCTGCCCACGGTTGTCAAAATTCGGCTCATCATCGATGTAGAAGAAGCGCTCAAAAATCCGCGACTGGTCTAATGGAGCAATACCCTTACCGTGATCTTGTACAGTGATATGCATCCAGGATGCATTTTTCTCTGCTTTGATCAAAACCGTCTCACCCCTCGGACTAAATTTGATAGCGTTTTCCAACAGATTATAGATTGCCTGCTGCAGCAAGATCCGGTCTGCAGAAATGTATGGTGCTTTAATTGTCCCAAGATCGGTATTCACTGCAATCTTCTTTTGCTGTGCCTGGATGTTGAGCATGGCAATGGTCTCGTTGATCATTTCCTTGATGTCAAAAGTTGTGTAAATCAAACCTATATCGGCATCCAGCCTTTCCAGGTCCAGTACTTTATTGACCAGGCGTTTCATATCCTCAATGCCGGCATCCAGACGATTGACCAGCACTTCCTGCTGGCTGCTCAGGTTGCCAATATGTTTTATCAGGCTGGTATACCCTTTCATAAGTTTCAAGGGCGAGCGTAGATCGTGGCTGATGTTACTGACGAATTCATTTTTCTCTTTGTTTACCTGGTTGATCCATTGGTAATCTTTAAGATAAATTATCGTGCCGGTATCTCTGCCTTCCAACTTGACCGGAAAAACATCCACACCATATTCTTTCTGGTTTGCCAGGGTGATGGTTTTGTTTCGCTCTTTGGCAGCTTTACTGCTCTGGGTCAGCTCAACCAAACGGGATTGTATGATCTGTTGACCTTGCGGTCCACTTTTGGTCAAACCAAGTGAATCTTCGACCAAATCCTTACTTGCAAGGTTTTGGTACAGAATTGTACCGTTATGGTCAACCACAATAATCGGATCTGGAATGGAGTTCAGCAATTCATTCAGCCAACTTTTCTCTGTCTGAACTTTGAGAATTTGCTCTTTGGTCTTCAAGGTAGCCGATGCCCGATAAGCAAGCTCTTTGTATAGTTCAAGCTCCTCATTGCTGATCCAATGGTTTTGCTCAAACCCAACCCAAAGTATTCCTTGAGAGGAAGCTTCGCCGCTCAATTGCAGGGCGATCAGGGCTTGCGGATAAGGGGTGCCTGGCGTTAGCCCAAAATACTGGTCGATCTTGATATTGCTGAGGACCAATTGCTCCTGGTCTGCCATCTTTTCAAGGATCAGGGTGTCGAGATAGGCATAATTCCGGGTCTGTTCGCCTTGTCCTGTCCGCAGCCTCATCTCAGGTTTTCTACTTTGTGGGGCGGCTTCTAGCAAAACGATGCGCGCGGAACTGGCATCCCGTGTCAGAGCAGCCCGAAGGATGGAAGCCATGACTAAATCGTAGCCTTCCCGGGAATAGTGGGTCGGGTCAACGGATAACAAACGTGATTGTGTATCGGTTCGCATCTGCAGACTCTGGCGTAAATTTTCGAGCGAATCAAAAATCGCCTTTTCGCCATTGGTACGGGGTCTTGCCTGGCTCCGAAAATCGAAATTTCCCTTACTGAGTTCGTTGATCTGCATGATCACAGCATTGAAGATGCTGCCTGAACCCTGGTCGATTAAAAATTTTTTGGGAGTCCATTCTTCCTTTAGGAAGCGCATGAAAAGATACAGAGCCGCACCGGAAATCAACAATTCAGGCAGGTGCGTGACCCATAGGAAAATTGCCTGGCTCAAGATCAGGATCACATCTCTTAATCCATGCACAAAGGCAAGGTTAAATTGCCAAAGCATCCAGAAAGGCAGGCTGAGCATCCCTGCTTCAAAGAGCTTGCTGAGGACGGTACGCCAATTACTCGTGTCCTCTGGTGTTTCGTTGATAAGGATGGCAAATAACAGGCTCATGCCAGGGTAAAAAAGGACGGCAGAGAGGTCTTGCCCCAGTGCCAAGATTTGAGCCAAACCAGTAACAACACCCAATAAAATGCCAATGAGTGGTCCAAGCGTACCAATAGCGATCATCAATGGTACAAGACTCAATAACGGGACAACCGGACTGATAATTTCGCCAAAAAATCCAAAAACCTCTCCGTCAAAGGGTCTCACGACTGCAAAGAGAAAAGGCAGAATCAACAAAAAAAGAATGTAGAGCCAGCGATTTGCGAAAACTTCTTTGAGGTGAGAAAAATCGACTTGTTTAAGGCAAACAAAAACCATCACAGCAAGATAAACGATAGGAAATATCAGAGATGTCGGTTTGAAAGCCTGTACACTCAAGCTCGCTGTTAAAGTGATCGACAAATTTTTCCAGAATTCTTGAGCCATGATCAGAAATTATAGCATGAGCGATCTGTGAAATATCAAGGAATCATAGAACGGCTGCCTGAAGCAATCTTCAATGAAGCCAACTTTCGTAAGAAAATTTGTGACAGCGACAAATTTTCACCTTAATCTACCCCACCAACTCAGCATTCGTGATAAGATTGCGCCTTCGAGGAATCTACCATGAATCCAACCCATATCGGTGAATTTTCTGCACTGCTCACTGCCTTCTTCTGGGTCATCTCCGGCACCTTTTTTGAACGTGCCAGCAAGCGTACCTCATCGTTGGCAGTCAGCTTTGGTGATCTTGACTCGTGGTGAAAAGAAACAGTTAAAGTTGCGCGTGAATTCCTATGGAGTTTTCTGCGGTCTGATGGGAGCGGTCGGTCAATCGGTTGGACTGATCCTAAGCAAACAGGGCATGGGCAATTATGACCCCTTTGCAGCCACCCAGATACGTATCATCGCTTCGATCGTTGGCTTTTTCCTGTTCTTTCTGATCGGCAACCATTGGCAAAAGCTGCGTGTGCTTCTCAAGGATCGGCGATCTGCGCGGATGACCGCTACCGGGGCTTTTTTCGGACCGGTGCTGGGGGTCGGGTCTTCTCTGTTGGCTATCCAGAATGCGCCTGCAGCAGTAGCTGCAGCCATCATGTCGATCATGCCTGTTTTGGTCATCCCGGTGAATTGGGTCGCTTTCAGAGAAAGAATCAAGTGGTTTGAGGTACTCGGCGCATTGGTGACAGTGGTCGGTGTGGTCCTGCTCTATTTGTAAGTGGACGCAAATAGCAAGGTCACCATTTGCCCCAGTGTAACAATGCTTGTTATCGTAGATTGATCAAATCCATTACGAATTCAACCACCTCAAAGACGGTCATGTCATCCGTGTTGATTACAACCGCATCCTCTGCTGGACGCAGCGGAGCCACTGCCCTGCCCGAGTCTATTTCATCACGATGCCGTAGCGACTCCTCGATCTCGTCCAGGCAAACCTTTTTTCCTCTTGCCAACTCCTCAATGTATCTGCGTTGAGCACGCACTTGAACGCTTGCTTCCAGGTAGATCTTCATTTCAGCATCAGGTAAGACTACTGTGCCAATATCGCGTCCGATCATCACGATCTTGCCGTTCTTGGCAATTTCCCTCTGTAAGTGAGTCATGGCATTGCGCACTCTGGGGTACACCGATACTTCTGAGACGACCTGATTAACTTCAGGAGAGCGAATATCCCAGGAGCGATCAACACCATCGATGATCACATCAAACTGCCGCCCATCGTCTTCCTGCGAAGGACGGATGTCAATGGAAATTTTTTCTGCCAGGTCACTGACAGCTTCACCATCAAGCACGTCAACATCTTCCTGAACAGCCTTGAATGCGACAGCCCGATACATAATTCCCGTATCCAAACTAATATATCCGAGTTTATTGGCAATTAAATTTCCGATGGTCGACTTACCGGAGGCAGCCGGACCATCGATAGCGATCGTGTTTGGCGGATTTTGGATTGTTTTTTCACACATACTATTGAGATGCTCCTGTAAATAAGTAAGTCCTGACCCACAAAACACCTTTTTGGTCAATAAAAGGTTTTGCCTTTCCTGTGAAGGTTTGCAGGTAGGTAGTCAAAGGTTCTTTATGAAAATCGATCGATCTTTCCACGACTACGTTCATTCCTCGGTATTGCTCAGTTTGAGATGGCATGCTGGACGTTCTGGTAAAGATCATGCTGGTTTCAGGTTGGTTTCGTTCTATATCAAAACTGCGGAAATACCAGGAAAAGTCCTCTGGCAGGTCCATCAGACCAAAACCGCCTAATTGTTGTAATGGCTTTCCATTCTGGAAAAAGTCAGCCAGGATCGCTTCAACATCATCATTGGGTAAAACAATCTGATTGTCCAGATATTCGAGTGAACGAACTTGTTGTTCAGAATACAAACTCCGCATGCTGCTGCCCAAACTCAGGATCGCCAAAAAGACGAGGAGGGAAAGCAAAAAAACCTGGTTACCATTTCCATCAGACCAGCCAAACCTAACTAACCACCAGGCTGAAACAATCAGAATGATGCCAGCCACGATCAACAGAAGAATATTCCAAAACTGGGGTGTTCCTGGAGGAACCTGAGAAAGACGACCAAGATTCAAGGTGAGATAAGTTAAAATCGTGAGAACAAAGCCCATTAATAAGGTGGTCGATAACCATGAATGGGTCGTTTTTAATAGATATCGTGCGAGCCAGATTGCCCCGCCAATCCAACAAATCAAGACAGGTAAAAGCAGGATTTCAAAACTCTCTCGAGAGATCAACCCACCAACCAGCAAAGAAATGAGGACGGAAATTGCTGCAAATCGATACCCAGCCCCTATTTCAGATAAGCGCGATCTGAAAAAACCAATAAGAAAAACGAGTAGAGGTAATATGCTATGCGCAAGTAGCAAGAATATTGAATGATAGATGGGTTTTTCATAAGATTGAGAAAAATGTCTGACAAACGCAACCAATCCACTCCCAACTCCGCCCAATCCTGATGGCTGGAGCAAAAAACTGGTCAGAATCAGCAAGGCGCTGACAGCAAAGCCGGCAGCAAGGTTTGACAATTGTTTTTCTCTATTCATAAAAGAAAATGAGTAAAGCTCCTTTGCCAGGTCTGGTCTCAAGATTTGTATCACCAGCAGGATCAAGCCGAGTACAAGAAGAAAACTCCAAAAAGAAGGTCCGCTCAAAAAAGCAATCGCCAAAGCTGCGCCAGCCAGCCCCGGTTGGTTCTTCTTCAGCAGAGTGATCGCCCAGGTTATGCCAGCTATGGCAAAAATTCCACTATGGACAGCCCGTGAAAACAAAAGGAAGGTCGGGTCC
>Ga0209612_1002686_pt1 | contig 12472 bp, 10 predicted proteins | sample BioC12SIPDNA_FD_185746 | JGI IMG/M metagenome (GOLD analysis project Ga0209612, IMG submission 185746) | Anaerobic biogas reactor microbial communites from Washington, USA - Biogas_R1_B C12 SIP DNA (SPAdes) (version 2) | ecosystem: Engineered > Bioreactor > Anaerobic > Unclassified | place...
CGGCAATATGGCCTACGGCGTCGAGGCGGCGGCACAGGCCTTTTTCGCCAAGCCCGCGCGTGATCTGGACCTGGCCGAGTGTGCGCTCCTCGCTGGTCTGCCGCAGGGTCCGGCGCCCTATAACCCCCTCGAAGCCCTCGACGCGGCCAAAGCGCGCCAGGCCGTGGTGCTCGATCTGATGGTGAAGCAGGGCTATATTTCGGTGCAGGACGCAGAATTGGCCAAAGCCGAATCGCTCGACTTTGCCGCCGCCCTGTTTCCCATCCGCGCGCCGCATTTTGTGATGTTCGTGCGCGGCCAGTTGGAGCGCGAGTTAGGGCTGGCGCGTGTGCAGGCCGGTGGGTTGAACGTCTACACCACCCTGGACCTGGACCTGACCGACACCGCCCGCGATGCGATCCGCCATCACCTGGGCTTGCTGGCGGTGTGCCACTACGACCCGGTTTGCCCGCCCGGCGGGCGCAATGCGCGCAACGCCGCGCTGGTGGCTGTCGATCCGCAGACCGGCGATGTCGTGGCAATGGTGGGCAGCCCGGATTACTTCTCGGCGCGCATTGCCGGCGCGGTGAACGGCGCGACGGCGCTGCGCCAGCCCGGGTCCTCCATCAAGCCACTGACGTATGCGACAGCTTTCGAGCGCGCCGCCCTCGGGCAAGGCGACTTCACGCCCGCGACGATGCTGCTGGACGTGCGTACTGCCTTCGTAACGCGCGAGGGCACGCCCTACGTCCCTCTAAACTACGATCTGGTTTTCCGCGGACCGGTGCGCGTGCGCGAGGCGCTGGCCTCGTCGTACAACCTGATTGCCGTGAAGGTGCTCGACACTATCGGCGTCGAGGCGTTGACGGGAATGGCACGCCGCTTGGGGATCACCACCTTCGATGATCCCGACCGGATCGGCCTGGCGGTGGGCTTGGGTGGTGGCGAGGTGCGCCTGCTGGAATTGGCCGCCGCGTATGCCCCGTTCGCCAACGGCGGGTATGCCGTGCAGGCACGTGTCATCCGGCGCGTTGTGGATGCGAACGGCGCGTTGCTCTGGGAGCCACCGGGCGGCATGGGGGAGCGTGCCCTCGACGCTCGCGTGGCTTATCTGATCACCGACATTCTGAGCGACGACCTGGCGCGCGTCCCCACCTTCGGCGAGGGCAGCGTGCTTAACCTGAGCCGCCCGGCTGCCGTCAAAACCGGCACCACTACCGACTTCCGCGATAATTGGACGGTGGGCTACACGCCGGAATTGGTGATTGGCGTGTGGGTGGGCAACGCAGACAATGAAACGATGAAGGAAGTCACCGGCATTACTGGGGCGGCGCCTATCTGGCACGATGTGATGGAGGCAGCGCTCAGGGGACAGCCGCTCCAGGCGTTTGCGCGGCCCTCTGGATTGGTCGATGTGGAGGTCTGCGCGCTGTCCGGGGAATTGCCGGGGCCAGATTGCCCGCATCGCATTGTCGAGACGTTTATCGCCGGGACCGAACCGGACACGGTTTGCACGATGCATCAACGCATTGACGGCATCATCTACACCATCCTTCCTCCCGAAGCTCAAGCCTGGGCGCGCGAGCGTAATCTCCCCCAACCTCCGATCCAAAACCCGCAACCCGCAACCCATCTACGCATTACCAGTCCGGATGCCGGCGCGGTCTATCGCATTGATCCGGCACAGTCCCGCGAGACGCAAAAGATTGCTATTTCTGTTGCGATGGATATGTATTTTGAGCACGTAGAATTGTTGATCGATGACCTACCGCTGGTGCGTTTGACGACAGCGCCCTATACGCATCTTTGGCGATTGGAAGCGGGCACGCATAGGTTGTCTGCAGTAGGTTTTACTGCTGATGGTGCAGAAATTTCAAGCGATGTTATCACGATTGAGGTCTATGATTAGTCTCTGCGTGCGTTGGCCAAGCGACTATACTTCACAATCTCGTTTGTCAGTAGCAAATCATCGAAATCATGATAAACTTAAATGGTAGTCTCCTCAATCAGAGATGTGTTTCTTGCATAATTCGGAGGAATTTTATGTTGAAAGAACATCAAGATATATTGTGGTTGGCGGGCCAAGTGTTACTTTCAAGAGGTTTCATCGCACAGGTGGAGGCACAGGGCCTTGAGCGGCTTTTTTCTCTATGTCCTTACGGCGATCTCACAGAGCAGGAGAGGGCTACTTTCCGCAGTGCTTTCGAGGATACAAAATTGCGAAAGGTGATTGAGCAATGGTGGGCCACATACGATGAGGAACGGCAAGCTGGCGTTGTGCTGCAGGCGTCAGATTATTGGGATACTGAGTTGGTATGAACTTGAGTGTGTTGCCCGGCGAACATGTCCGACGTGAAGCAGCGCGTTGGGTCCTATGGAGTTACCTGGGGTTTTCGGTTCTGTCCATCGGACTGCACCTCTACCGCGTTGTCAGCCGACCGAGTGCCCCTATTGCGGTATACTTGATTGCCACTGCAATGATTGGTATGGCCGCAGTGATAGCCCTTGTACAACTCAAGCAATCGTTATCCCGTGCGATGCTGATTTTTGCCTGGGTTACCTTCTTCTCTTTCATTATGTTGTTGAATCATACCTTCAAGATTTCGGGATACTCTACAAACGTCCCCGCCATGTTTATCGTGGGCATTTTTACATTGGGTATTATTTTGGGATTCAAGGCTGCGATACGGTACGCAACGGCAACCGCGGTGGTTTTTATTGTCTTGGGAGTCCGCTACGTCGTACTTCCCCAAATGATTGTGCCGGTGGTGCTGGCTTATGCTGTAGCGCTGCCGGCCAAGACGGTCGAACGTTTGATTGAACAAAGCACTCGGGATCTTGAGCAGCTCAATCAACGCCTGGAAGACCTGGTAGCAGAACGCACCGCCGAACTGGCAGAGAGCAACCGACATCTCCGGGGAGAGGTGTCGGACCGTATGCATGTGGAAGAGGTCTTACGCCAGCGTACCGTCGAACTTGAAAAAAACAATGAGGAACTGAATGCGTATGCCCATACCGTCGCCCACGACATCAAATCGCCGCTCGCCTCGATCATCGGTTTTGGCGAGCTTTTGGAGAGGCACTACACACAGTTTGCCGAAGACCAGTTGACTTATTATTTCGGCGTGATTGCGCGCAACGGGCGGAAAATTACCAATATCGTTGATGAGCTATTGTTGTTGTCGAGTGTACGCGAGGCCAAAGTTGTCGATATTGGACCGCTCGATATGGCTGCTATCGTCGATGAAGCGCAGCAACGTCTCATCCATGATATTGCCGGGAGGTCGCCTGAGATTGTTCTTCCTGACGTCTGGCCGGTGGCGCTGGGCTATGCGCCGTGGGTCGAAGAGATATGGACGAATTACATCAGCAACGCGATCAAATACGGCGGCGCCCCACCTCGGATCGAACTCGGCCACACGATTTTAGGTTCTAGATCACAGATTTTGGATTCAGAGACGCCTCTCTTAGTCGCGAAAATCCACAATCTACAATCCAGAATTGCTTTTTGGTTGCGTGACAACGGCCCGGGTCTTACTCCAGATGAGCAGGACCGCCTCTTCACCCCTTTCACACGGCTCGACCAGGCGCGGGCCAAGGGACACGGCCTGGGTCTCTCGATTGTGCGGCGGATCGCAGAGCGGCTCGATGGTGAGGTGGGCGTCGAAAGTGCGATTGGGCAGGGAAGTACCTTCTTCTTCACGCTGCCTGCCGCGCCGGAGCAAGCCCTGCCGGCGGATGCGCCCGGCGATGACACGGATACGCCCGCTGAGACACGTTGACCGTCCGAGCGATGTACGCGCGCGTTGTGGTCTTCATTCCTTTCAAAATCAAGACCGCACCTGTATTTGATTATGACATTCCGGCGAGGTTCGCTGCCTCTGTGCGGCCGGGCGTGCTGGTCCTCGTCCCGCTCCGTGAGGCAGTGCTGCCGGGCGTTGTGCTGGCGCTTACCGACACGCCCGCCGTTCCCGAAACGCGGCCTATTCAGAGCGTTCTCTACCCCGATCCAGTGTTCGATAACGGCTTGCTCGACCTGGCGCGCTGGATGTCGCGTGAGACCTTAGCGCCGCTCCACCAGTGCGTGCAGGTGATGCTGCCGCCGGGCCTGCGGGCGACCGTGTATCTCCGTCTTTCCGCCAAGGTGACAACTGCGCCCCCCGATCTCCCCGATCCCGCCGCCAGGTTGTTGGAGACGCTCATCCGGCGCGGCCCGCTGACGAGCGCGCAGGTCAAGCAGGCGCTCAGGAGCGTTGACGTGCGCCGGACGCGGCGTTATTTACAGAAGCGCGGCCTGATCGAAGTGGAACGCTTGCTGCGGCTCACCATCGTTCAACCGAAAATGACCCGTCTCGCACGAGTAATCGCACCGCGTGCGCAGTGGGAGGCGCTCCTGCGTGGCCTCCGTGACGCGAGGCTGTACCAGGGCATTCTGGATTTTCTGTCCGGCGAAACGCAGCCCGTGGAGGTCGAGGTGGTCTATGCCGAAACGGGCGCGAAGCCCTATCACCTCAAAATGCTCGCCGAGCGCGCGCTGATCGCCTTCAGCCACGAGGAAGTGCTGCGCGATCCGCTGGCGGAGATGATCTTCACCCCAGACCAGCCGCCGGTGCTCATACCCGAGCAGCAGGACGTCTGGGACGCCATCGAACCGTTGCTGCACGAGACCGCCGTTTCCTCCCCCATTCTTCTGTTGGGCGTGACCGGTTCCGGCAAGACGGAGTTGTATATGCGGGCGACGGCGCAGGTGCTGGCGCGAGGCCGGCAGGCGCTGATCCTCGTCCCCGAAATCAGCCTGACGCCGCAGACCGTGCAGCGCTTCGCCGTGCGTTTTCCGGGGCAGGTGGGGTTGTGGCACAGTGCGATGAGCGACGGCGAGCGTTTCGACACATGGAGGCGCGTGCGCAGCGGCGACATCACCGTGGTCGTGGGCGCGCGTTCGGCCTTGTTCGCACCCTTCCCCAACCTGGGCCTTATCGTGATGGACGAGGAAGAGGACACGAGCTACAAGCAAAGCCGCGCGCCGTATTTCCACACGCGCGAAGTGGCCGCAGAACTGGCGCGACGACGCGGCGCCCTGCTGATCCTGGGCAGCGCCACACCCTCGTTAGAAGCCTACGCCCGCGCGTTGGAGGGGCGCTACCGGCTCCTGGAGATGCCGCAGCGGGTGATGGCGCACCAACAGCGCCTCACGGCCTGGGAAAAGTTCCTGCATCTTGCGACCAGTCGTTATCAGGCGTTGACCGGCACACCGGAGGCGCTTACCATCGCCCTGCCACCGGTGCAGATTGTGGACATGCGGGCCGAACTCAAGGCTGGCAACCGTTCGGTCTTCAGCGCGGCACTGCAAGAGGCGGTGGACGCCGCTCTGGCCCGCCACGAGCAGGTGATTTTGTTCCTCAACCGCCGGGGCACGGCGACCTACGTGTTTTGTCGCGATTGTGGGTGGGTGGCGGAGTGCCCGCGTTGCGACGTCCCTTTCACGTACCACGAGGGTATCGGCAGCCTGATCTGCCATCGCTGCGGTCGGCAGAAGCGCATGCCGCGCCAATGCCCGGAGTGCGGATCGCCGCGGGTGCGGGCGTTTGGCCTGGGGACGGAAGGGTTGGAAACGCGGGTGGCGGAGCGATGGCCCGCGGCGCGCCTCGTGCGGTGGGATCAGGACGTGGCCCGCTCGCACGCCGTCCACACGGCCATCATGGGGCGCTTTGCCCGCGGCGAGGCCGACATCCTGGTGGGCACACAGATGGTGGCGCGCGGGTTGGACATCCCCAAAGTGACGGTGGTGGGCATCATTTCCGCCGACACGGCGCTCAACTTGCCGGATTTCCGTGCTGCTGAACGTGCGTTCCAACTGCTGGCGCAGGTCGCCGGGCGCTCCGGGCGGGGCTTGCTCGGCGGACGCGTGGTCTTGCAGACGTACCATCCCGCGCATTACGCTGTCCAGCGCGCGGCAGTCCACGATTACACCGGCTTCGCGGAGCGCGAGTTGGCTTTCCGCGAGCAGGCCGACTACCCGCCGTATATCCGGCTGGCGCGGCTGGTCTACGCGCACACGAATCGCGAGAAGGCGCAGCAGGCTGCCGAGACGCTCGCTGCTGTGTTGCGCGACGCGCTTCGCGCCACCGGGCTTCCGGAGACCGACCTTATCGGGCCGGCGCCGGCTTTCTTCGCCCGCGTGCGGGGACGCTATCGCTGGCAGATGTTGCTGCGCAGTGTGTCTCCGGCGGATTTTCTGCGCGAGATTGACATTCCCGCCGGATGGCTGGTGGATATTGATCCAGTGGAGGTATTATGATGATCGATTGTGTTTTGATGGCTGGCGGTGTGCCGCAAGAAGAAGACTTGCTTTACGAATATACCCAGGGACGACCGAAGGCACTGATCGACGTGGCGGGCAAGCCGATGATGCAATGGGTGCTGGACGCACTCAATGCTGCGCCGAGTGTTCGTGATATCGTGGTGGTAGGGCAGGTGGATACAGGTGTGGTATCGTCGCCGAAAATTGCCTGCTATATGCCCGATCAAGGGTCGATGTTGCGGAATGCCCTCGCCGGCGTCGATTGGGTCTTGGAGCGTGACCCGGCGACACAGCACGTCCTGGCCAGCAGTTCCGATATTCCATTGATTACTGCCGGGATGGTGGAGCGCCTGCTCGCGCAGGCCGCAGACTCGGCGGTGGACGTCTATCATACGATTGTGTTGCGTGAGAAGATGGAGGCGCGCTTTCCCGATTCGCGGCGCAGTTACGTCCATTTTATCGAGGGCGACTTTGCCGCCGGGGGGATTCACGTGGTCGCGCCGCACATCGGCCACAAACACCGCGAATTGTGGGACGATTTGCTCAACAGCCGCAAGGACGCGCTGAAACAGGCCGCGCGTCTCGGACCGGTCTTTTTCGCCAAACTGATGGCGCGTCGCTTGAGCCTGCCGGAATTGGAACGACTCGCGCGCGAAAAGTTTGGCATCAACGCGTGCGCGCTGCCCGTGGATGACCCTGAAATGGGCATGGACGCTGATAAACCGTTCCAACTGGAAATCTGCCGCCGGGCATTGGCGCGATGAATACGCGTTGGCAATCCTGGCTCGAACGTGACCACGTGTTTACTGCGCACGCCATGACACTGGTGCGCGGTCCGTTCTCCCGTGCGCTGGCGACGGGCCTCGCGCACTCCGGCGACAGTCTGGTATGGGTTTTCCTGGCGGTTTTGCTCTGGCGCTTCGGTATCGACGCCTGGGCCAGGGCCGGGGAGCGCATCCTCCTCGTCACGGCGGTCACGTGGGTCGTCAGCACCGTGCTCAAGTATTTCATCCAGCGTCCCCGTCCGCCTGGGGAACAGGGCCTTTTCTACCTGAAGATCGACCAGCACTCGTTTCCGTCAGGTCATGCCGTGCGCACCGGCGGGTTGTGGGTGGCGCTGGCTGGGTTGCTGCCGTTCTGGGGGCTGGCGCTTTTGCTCCTGTGGGGCGTGTGCGTGGGCCTGAGCCGCGTGGCGTTGGGTCTGCACTATGCGAGTGATGTGGTGGGAGGATGGCTCATCGGCGCGGGCGTGGGCCTGGCGCTGCTGGCGTTTTTGTGAGGGCGCGCCCAGATTACCTGTCAGCGTCAATGGTGCAGAGCATCCCCGGTAGATCGGTGAACCAAATCCTGCCGGACGTGTCTACAGCGACGGATGCGGGCATCAGATAAGCCGCCGGTGTGATGCCGGTTTCGGTCAGCCGGTAAATGTTGTCGCCAAACAACCAGGTTGTGTCGGCTGCGTTCACAATGGCGTGCAGGTTCAAGACATAAGATGGTTCTTCCCCTGCCGGCACAAACGTCCAGACGCCATCACGCACGTGATAAAGCGCGTGCGCGTCGCAACTGGCCGGACCGCAGAGTAACTCGGTCACCCAGAGACGGTTGAACGGATCGGCGGCGAGAGCCAGGATGGCTCCATGGAAGCGGTAGCCAAAAGGCACTTCCTCCGGCGGCGCAAAGCTGATCCAACTCCCTGAAGTTGGCGTATACCGCCATAGCTCGTTGCCCACGCCGAGCCAGACGTTACCTGCCGGGTCCTCATGGAGCGCTGCAACGCAGCCCTGGGAGGCAGGGGAGTCGATCCCATGCCAGGTCGCCCCGTCGAACCAGCGCGCTCCCTGCCCGCCGCACGTCCCTTCGGCCCAGTCGCACTCGCCAATCCAGACATCACCGGTGCTTTTGAGGACGGTCATCTGAAAGCTGGGCGCGCACCCCTCGGGATCGGGAATCTCGCCCATGCCCAGGTCTTGTGATGTGAAGATAGTCCACCTCTCGCCGTCAAAGACCCGAATGTCCTGGGTGGTGGCCAGCCAGAATCGTCCGGCTCGGTCGCACTGCCCCCAGTCGATGAAGTCCAGATACCAGAAATCGGTCATAGAAACCCAGCCGGCTTCTGCGTCGTAGGTTGTCCAGGCGTTGCCATCCCAGGCAGAAATCTCGCCGTAATTTTCACTGATGACCCAGATGCGGCCGGCGCCGTCGACCCCGGCTATTTTTCCGGTGAGTCCGGTGAGCTGGACGGTCCAGGCGTCGCCATCGAGTCTGGCCATGCCCTGGTCTGTCGCCAGCCAGAGGGCCCCGTCGCACGCGGTGTGCAGGCGCGCTTCGTCTCCGGGGAGGATGTCCGAAACAGGACCCATACGGCGAAACGGTTGCGGAAGTGGCGTCAACGTGGGTTTGGGAGTTCGAGTGGGGCGGGGGGTGCGAGTTGTAGTAGGATATGGAGTCTTAGTGGGGGGAGGGGGTGTTGTGGGCGTTGCAGTTGGGATGGCTGTGGGGTTTGCGGTTGGGCTTGGTGACGGCATGGGTGTGGGAGAAGGGGGGGCAGTGGCGGCCACTGTAACGGGTGTCGTGGGACTTGCGGTCGGACTTGGGAACGATGTAGCCGGTGGCGGAGGCGTCGAACACGCTGTCAGACTCGCGATGAGTGCCATACCTGCGAGCACGATGGTCAATCGTCGAATGTTGAAAGCTTGACGTTCAGGGTCCCAAATGTTCATAGTTGCACCTGCCCCATTCGTTTATGCGTGAAAGATCGTGGTAGGCGCGGCGGTCTACACTCCACCGCGAGTGCATTGCACAGCTTACTGCATCGTTGACGACAAAGACAATAGTGCCACCTCATCCATGGATTTTCAGGGCAGGGGACTTCAGGCGCGCTCACAAATCTTCCACAATTGCTCGGAACTGTTCCAGCGCCGACTCTAAATCCTTCACAATCTCCTCCGCCAGCACATCCGGTTCGGGCAGATTGGCCGTCTCTTCCAATGACTCATCGCGCGCTGTGCATTGAGGCTCAGATTTCCATCTGCGTGAACCACGCCAGACAATGCTGCCAGAAGATCGGCTTGCCGCCATCCCTGTGCCCCGCACCGGGGACAAGGTTGACGCGGATACGCTCGGCCGCTGCGGGAGTGTGGGCGCGAAGCGCGGCCTGGAAGCGCAGCGCGCCATCGGGAGGCACGTGCGTGTCGTCCGCGCCACATTCGAAGGTGATGGCCGGTCCGTGGGCATAGGCGTCAAGATGGGTCAGCGGATTCAGGTGATCGTAGAAGTACCGGGCATACGCATCCGGTTCGCCTGGCGGCAGGAGCGCGCCGGGATGAAACAAGTCCTGCATCCCCGGACGCAGCCAATCGGGCGTCGACATAATGGCGGCAACACGGCGGATGCGACGGTCGATGCCTGCCGCCGCGACGGCAATGTCACCGCCCATAGAGACGCCACCCATAGCGATGTCGGAGTCCACGTCCAGGGCCGTCACCGCCCAATCGATCACCCGCAGCGTGTCGAGCGTGGTCTGCCCCAGAATCGGCCACATCTCGCGGCGGAAGTTGCCAAAAACGCGTGCCAGCAGATCCGTCTGCGTCTCGGTGCTGCGTTCGCCGTGCTGCCAGGCATCGAAACTGAGGGCGACAAATCCCGCCGCTGCCAGTTCCTCAAGATAGGGTTGCATTTGTTCCTTTGTGCCTGACAGGCCGTTGAGCCAGATGACGAGTTTGGTGTTGGGGCGCCGGGTCACGGGGGCGAACCACAGCACGGGAATGTGGCCAACTTTGCTAAGCATTTGTTAATCTCCTTTGAATTCGTTGAAGGGAGCGGTTTCATCCACCACCTCAGGCGTCCACCCGCCCAGCACGTAGGCGGGATCGCTGTAGTTGGCGATGATCTCGGCATCGTTCTCCAGCGTCAGTTGTCGGGAAGCGGGATGCCGCCGGCTCACGTCCACCGGCAAGCCGTCGCTGATGTCTGTGCTGTTGTACTCCCAATAATGGACGTTCGTCGGGTCGCCGTCCACCGGACCCCACCCTTCGGGGCTGATGCCTGACAGAGCGCAGTCGATGAGCACCGCTTCGCAGTAGGGATAGGTCTTGCCGTGGTTGGCCGGCGAGCGGGCGATGACGGTCTCCCGGCCTCCGGTGGTTGTGAACGTGCATCGCACGAAGACATTGCCGTGGTTTGCGGCTGTGTTGCGGATCCACATGTGCGGACCGTAGTTCGAGATGATTGTGCAACGGTTGAAGAACGCCGCCCCACGTCCCAGGATGGTATCGCCGTCGCCGGTGATCTGACAGTCGGTGAGGTAGACCGAGCCGTTGACTTGCAGCGCATCTCCGGAGCCTTCGACGGTCACGTGGCTGACGATATTCCGCTCGCCGGTCAGCAGCAGCCCCTCGGCCTGTCCTTTGGTGAGGTTCTTGATCGTGAGGTTGGCGAGGTGCACTCCGCTGACTTGATCGCCCATAAACGCCGCCCGGCGGGAAGGGAACGTGCCCGGCATCTCATTGGTGGCGACGTTCGGCGGATGCGGGTTGAAAACTTCGTTGTTGGCGTAACACACCACCACCTTCTCCCGGTCTTCGCCGAGGAAGGTGACGTTCGCCTTATTACGGAAGTAGACGATCTCCTCGTACACGCCCTTCTTGATGAACACGGTCACGCGCGTGGGATTGTGGTCAGGGATAAAGTCGATGGCCCCTTGCACGGTGTTGAAATCGCCTGTCCCGTCGCTGCTCACCACGAGCCGGTCCGCACCGGCGGGCGGCGCGGCTTTCTTCGTGGTGAAGGTCCAGCCGGTTTTCCCGGTGATGCCGGCGAAACCGCTGTCGTCCAGCGTGAGCACGCCGGGATCGATTTGCACGTAGTAGGTTCTGTCGTAGTCTAGTAGATTGTGGTGCGGATAGATCGCCGCCATGGTGTCGTGGATGATCACCGGGTAGAAGTGAAAGGCATCGGTGAACCCTCCGATGATCGTCAGTTGGTGGGTGTCCGGCGTGGGTAGCGCGACGCCGGAGGGCGTTCCCGGTTTGGTGTTTGCGTTGGTGAAGTGACTGGGGACATAGTCGTACGGCACCGGCGTGTAAGGAGGCCGCTCAGGGGCCTTCACGGGGACGGTCGGGCCGGGTGGGATGCTCAGGTCGAGGACGTCGACCAGCCGGTCGTCGGCTGCATCGTAGATGCGAATCTGGCCTGCCGTCCCCAATGTGGGTGGGTTGGGGAAGGTGAGCACCAGATGCGTGTCTGGATTCACGTCTTGGGCCTCGTGTGCCGGAAAACGCGAGATTATCTGGGGAAATGGGTCTTTGTTCTGGATCATATGAGCCTCTTTCAACTGTTTTTGATCACAAACCCGCACTTCTCCAGTTGTTCCAGCAGTTCCTGCGGGTCGCTCATCCACTGGCCCCATTTGCGGGAGATGTGCTCGGTCCAGGAGTAGTCCCGGTAGGTGTAGGCTTCCTCCCGCTCAGTTTCCAGCGCGATTTTGGCGTTCTGTTTGCGGTAATAGCCCTGCGCCAGATACCCCTCGTCCATGACGCGCATCGCGTTCTCGATCATCTCGTCGGTGAATTCGGGATAGCGATCCTCGAACAGTGTGAACGCGAGCGGATAGCGCGGGCGGGGCGGAAATTCTTCAGCCGGATAGCCCATGACCAGTTCTACCAGCGGAAAGACCCGTTTGGGCAGGTGATACTGTTGCTGGATTTTGTCCGCCCGGTAAGGCGTCGATCCCAGAAAGCAACTGCCCATGCCGAGGCTTTCTGCCGCGATGACCATGTTCTCGGCCATCAGCGCCACGTCCTGGATGCCCAGGAGCAGCAGCGATAGATCATTGGCCACCGTTGTCCAGCCGCGTTTGGCCATGATCAACTCCATGCGGTGCATATCCACGCAGAGGATGAACCACAGCGGCGCGCCGAACGGCGCTTTCTTGCGTGAAAGCAGCACGCTGCACAACTGCGCGGCAAACGGCGCTTGCTGCCCCGTGCGCACGACCGTCTCTATGATTTCGTCGGTGGGTTTCTGATCCGTATATTTGCGGACCGACTTACGGTTGAGCATCGATTCGATAACTGGATTTGCGAGCATATTTGACCTCCTCCAAAAATGGGCTCAACGGATTAAACGGATTAAACGGAAAAATATCCGCTAGATTCCGTTGAATCCGTTGAGGAAATCCTTTCAACGCTTGAG
>Ga0209612_1002692_pt1 | contig 12447 bp, 13 predicted proteins | sample BioC12SIPDNA_FD_185746 | JGI IMG/M metagenome (GOLD analysis project Ga0209612, IMG submission 185746) | Anaerobic biogas reactor microbial communites from Washington, USA - Biogas_R1_B C12 SIP DNA (SPAdes) (version 2) | ecosystem: Engineered > Bioreactor > Anaerobic > Unclassified | place...
CACGTCCCCGGCGTCTCCTTCGTTGGCATCGTTCACCCCGGACTCATGGGAACGGCACCGAGCAAGGAACTGCTTGGAACATGGAACGCCCGTGAGGGTGCCCTGATTGCGACCGACCCCGACCGAGTTCCTCCGCTTGCTCTTCCCCCGGAGCCGCAGCACGCGATCCTAGGGACGCTCGACTCCTCGGAGTACGACCGGGTTGCAGGCGAAGCCGCGCGCACCGCGCCGCCGAGGGAGAACGGAGGCAACCAGGACATCAAGAACTTCACCAAGGGGACCCGGGTCTTCTACCCCGTCTTCGTTGACGGCGCCAATCTCTCGATGGGTGACCTGCACTTCTCCCAGGGCGACGGCGAGATCACCTTCTGCGGCGCCATCGAGATGGGCGGCTTCATCGACATCCACGTCGACCTGATCAAGGGCGGGATGGACACCTATGGGGTCAAGGAGAACGCCATCTTCATGCCGGGCATCACCGACCCGCAGTACAGCCAGTGGCTGGCCTTCTCCGGCACCTCGGTGACGCTGGACGGCGAACAGAAGTATCTGGACTCGCATCTGTCCTACCAGCGAGCCTGCCTGCACGCCATCGACTACTTGACGAATTTCGGCTACACGCCAGAGCAGGCGTACATGATCCTCGGCGCTGCACCGATCGAGGGACGGCTCTCGGGCGTGGTGGACATCCCGAACTCGTGCTCGACGGTCTACATCCCCACCGCGATCTTCGACTTCGATGTTCGGCCATCCAGCTCAGGTCCGCACAAGATCGACCCCGGCATGGGCGTCCCGCGGTCTAGCTTCTAGGACTCAAGGAGGCGGGTCGGTCGGTCCCGATCGACCCGCCTCCACCACGCGTAGACTAGGAGACTTACGGGCGCGCGACGACGAGGTAGCGGGAGGCCACGGATGGGCATCCACCACGAGCAGGATGGGACGGGCCGGGCTGCCGCGGTCCGGGTCCTCGCCGAGCAGCACTCCGGCCAGCGCGGCCCGCTGCTGCCGATCCTTCACGACGTCGTCGCCGAGCACGGCTATGTGGCCGAGGAGGACATCCCGGTTATCGCGGAGGTGCTCAACCTTTCCCGGGCGGAGGTCCATGGGGTGGTGAGCTTCTATCACGACTTCCGCCGCACTCCCTCGGCCACTCACGAGATCCGCATCTGCCGCGCCGAGGCGTGCCAGTCGGTCGGGGCCGAGGTCCTCTACGCCGCCACCCGCGTGGCGTACGCCGAGGACGACGGTGTGGAGGTGACCGAGGTGTTCTGTCTGGGCAACTGCGCGCTCGGTCCCTCGGGGATGGTCGACGGCCAGCTGCTCGGGCGGCTCACCCCCGAGCGTCTGGCGGGCGCACTCGCCGTACCGATGGAGGCTCGCCCATGACCGAGCCGACGGTGTGGGTTCCGTGTGACGCGGCGGCTGTCTCGGTCGGTGCCGACGAGGTCGCCGAGGCGTTCGCGGCGGCCGGGGCGACGGTGCGGCGGAACGGCTCGCGGGGCATGCTGTGGCTGGAGCCGCTCGTCGAGGTCGAGCGGCCAGGACCCGACGGCTCACCCCAGCGGATCGGGTATGCGAATCTCACTCCTGAGCGGGTCGGGGCGGTCCTCGACGGGTCGGCCGAGTCGATTGGTGTGGTGGAGGATCATGGGTGGCTGTCTCGTCAGCGTCGGGTGACGTTCGCCCGGGTCGGCGTGATCGAGCCGACCGATATCGCGTCCTATGAGGCTCATGGGGGTTTCGCGGGGCTGCGTCGTGCCCTGAGCCTTGACCCGGCCGCGGTGGTCGCCGAGGTCACCGCGAGCGGCCTGCGTGGTCGTGGTGGAGCCGGCTTCCCCACGGGGATCAAGTGGGAGACGGTCCGCAAGGCCGGCTCGGAGGTGAAGTTCGTCTGCTGCAACGCCGACGAGGGGGACAGCGGCACCTTCGCGGACCGGATGCTCATCGAGGGTGACCCGTTCACTCTCATCGAGGGGATGGCGATCGCCGCGCACGCTGTCGGCGCGTCCGAGGGGTACGTGTATCTGCGCAGCGAGTACCCGCATGCGGTGGCGACCCTGCGCCGGGCGATCGACGTCGCCTATGCCCACGGTTGGCTGGGTGAGCGGATCCAGGGCAGTGACCTGTCCTTCGACCTGCAGGTGCGGGTGGGGGCGGGTGCCTATATCTGTGGTGAGGAGACCTCGATGCTGGAGAGTCTCGAGGGCCGCCGCGGTGAGGTGCGTGCGAAGCCGCCGATCCCTGCGCTCTCTGGTCTTTTCGGGCGGCCGACGGTGATCAACAACGTCATGTCGTTGGCGACGGTGCCGATGATCCTCGCCGATGAGGGGCAGGAGTATGCCTCGCTCGGCTACGAGCGCTCCCGCGGCACGTCGGTGTTCCAGCTGGCGGGTAACGTCAAGCAGGGTGGGATCGTCGAGCTGGAGTTCGGGGTGACGATCGGCGACCTGGTCGACGGCTTCGGTGGCGGGACGCTGACCGGGCGTCCGGTCAAGGCGGTTCAGATCGGCGGCCCGCTCGGTGCCTACCTCCCGCCGGAGCGGTTTGACCTGCCGTTGGACTACGAGGCGCTCGCGGCGGCGGATGCGATGATCGGACATGGCGGGGTCGTCGTCTTCGACGACACGATGGACGCGTCGAGGATGGCGCGTTTCGCGATGGAGTTCTGCGCGCTCGAGTCGTGCGGGAAGTGCACCCCGTGCCGGATCGGCTCCACCCGTGGGGTGGAGGTCATCGACCGCATCACCACGGCCACGGACGACGGCGTCCGCCGCACCCAGCTCACCCTGCTCGACGACCTGTGCACGACGATGACGAAGGGATCGCTCTGCGCGATGGGCGGGCTGACCCCGATGCCGGTCCGCTCCGCACTGCGGCACTGGCCGCAGGACTTCGGCGTGCGAGACGACCACCAGGCCACCGCTGAGGCTGCCGATCTGGAGTCGGCGACCGTCACCACGGAGGGAGCACGGCCATGACATCGACAGACCTGACATCGACAGACATGACGCTCATCATGGAGCCGGACTACGGCACCCCGGAGGTCGGGGCCGCCGAGACCGTAGAGGCCGCGACCGTGACGATCGATGGTCGGGAGGTGATCGTCCCGGCCGGCACCTCGGTGATGCGCGCGGCCGCGCAGGCCGGGATCGAGATCCCCAGGCTCTGCGCGACGGACTCGCTCAAGTCGTTCGGGTCGTGCCGGCTGTGCCTCGTCGAGGTCGACGGAGCCAAAGGGACACCCGCCTCCTGCACCACGCCGTGCAGCGACGGGATGACCGTCCGGACTCAGACCGAGCAGGTGCGGGACCTGCGTCGTGGCGTGATGGAGCTCTACCTCTCCGACCACCCGAGCGACTGCCCCGGGTGCGCGCGCGGGAACTGTGAGATGCAGGCGCTCGCCACCACCATCGGGGTGGCTGAGGTCCGGTACGGCCTGGGCGGGGCGAACCATCTGGATGACGAGACGGACGTGTCCAACCCGTACTTCGCCTACGACCCCGCGGCGTGCATCGTCTGCTCACGGTGTGTGCGCGCGTGCGACGAGATCCAGGGCACCTTCGCCCTGACCGTCGAGGGCCGTGGGTTCGACTCACGGATCACCCCCGGCGGCACGAACTTCCTGGACTCGGAGTGTGTCTCCTGCGGGGCGTGCGTGCAGGCCTGCCCGACCGACGCCCTGACCGAGAAGTCGATCGTCGAGCTGGGGATGCCGACCCGCTCGGTCGTCACGACCTGCGCCTACTGCGGGGTGGGGTGCTCGTTCAAGGCAGAGGTCCAGGATGAGCCGACCGGCACCCGGGTGGTGCGGATGATGCCGCTCAAGGACGGCGGCGCGAACGAGGGCCACTCCTGCGTCAAGGGCCGCTTCGCCTACGGCTACGCCTCCCACAAGGACCGTCAGCTCCACCCGATGGTGCGTGAGTCGATCGACGACCCGTGGCGGGTCGTCTCCTGGGGCGAGGCCATCCTGGCGGCCGCGGACGGCCTGCGGGCGGTCCAGGACCGGCACGGTGTCGGCGCGATCGGCGGCATCTCCTCCTCCCGCTGCACCAACGAGGAGGTCTATGTCGTCCAGAAGATGGTCCGTGCCGCGTTCGGGAACAACAACATCGACACGTGCGCGCGGGTGTGCCACTCCCCCACCGGGTATGGCCTGAACCAGACGTTCGGCACCTCGGCCGGCACGCAGGACTTCGCCTCGGTCGAGGAGGCCGACGTCATCCTCCTCATCGGCGCCAACCCCACCGACGCCCACCCGGTCTTCGCCTCCCGGATGAAGCGGCGCCTGCGCGAAGGCGCCCGGATCATCGTCGCCGACCCGCGCCGGATCGACCTCGTCCGCTCCCCGCACGTCGAGGCCGCGTTCCACCTGCCGCTGCGGCCGGGCACGAACGTCGCGTTCATCAACGCCATGGCGCACGTCATCGTCACCGAAGGGTTGCACGACGAGGGGTTCCTCCGGACCCGCTGCGAGGACGTCGAGGCCTACCTGGTGTTCATCGCCGGTCCCGAGCACGCGCCCGAGGCGGTCGAGGAGATCACCGGCATCCGGGCCGCCGACCTGCGCGCCGCCGCCCGCCTGTACGCCACCGGCGGCAACGCGGCGATCTACTACGGCCTCGGGGTGACCGAGCACAGCCAGGGCTCGACGATGGTCATGGGCATGGCGAATCTCGCCATGGTCACCGGCAACATCGGCCGCGAGGGCGTCGGGGTCAACCCCCTCCGCGGGCAGAACAACGTCCAGGGCTCGTGCGACATGGGCTCCTTCCCGCACGAGCTGCCCGGATACCGGCACGTCTCCCGCCCCGAGGTGCGCTCGATCTATGAGGACCTGTGGGGGGTGCCGATCCAGCCCGAGCCGGGCCTGCGGATCCCCAACATGTTCGACTCCGCGATCGGCGGCTCCTTCAAGGGCCTGTACGTCCAGGGTGAGGACATCGCCCAGTCCGACCCCAACACCCAGCACGTCGAAGCAGCGTTGCGCTCGATGGAGCTCGTCATCGTCCAGGACCTCTTCCTCAACGAGACCGCCCGCTTCGCCCACGTCTTCCTCCCCGGCACCTCGTTCCTGGAGAAGGACGGCACCTTCACCAACGCCGAACGACGGATCAACCGCGTCCGCCCCGTCATGCCCACCAAGGTGGGCAAGGACGAGTGGGAGGTGACCTGCGACATCGCCACCGCCATGGGCTACCCCATGGCCTACGACACCCCCGCCCAGATCATGGACGAGATCGCCGCCACCACACCCACCTTCGCCGGCGTGAGCTTCGCCGCCCTCGACGCCGAAGGGTCGATGCAGTGGCCCGTCACCGCAGCCACCCCGCACGGCACACCGACCATGCACGTCGGACAGTTCGTCCGCGGCAAGGGCCGGCTCATGGAGACCGTCTACGTCCCCACCACCGAGACGACCAACCGGCGCTACCCGCTCGTCCTCACGACCGGACGGATCCTCTCCCAGTACAACGTCGGCGCCCAGACCCGCCGCACCCAGAACCAGACCTGGCACCCCGAGGACGTCCTCGAGATCCACCCCGCCGACGCACAGCTCCGCGGCATCACCACCGGCGACATCGTCTCCCTCTCCAGCCGCGTCGGCACCACCACCCTGCGCGCCCTCGTCTCCGAACGGATGCCGGCAGGGGTCGTCTACACGACCTTCCACCACCCCATGACCGGCGCCAACGTCGTCACCACCGAGAACTCCGACTGGGCCACCAACTGCCCCGAATACAAGGTCACCGCAGTCCAGGTCGAAGTCGCCAACTCCGCCGACGCAGACCACCTCGGCGACGTCGTCCTCACCGACGCAGGCGTGCCCCGATGAACACAGGCCACAGCGCCGTCCAAGACGCCGTCATCCGCATGGGCCACGACATCGCCCGACAGTTCGCCCACCGCCCCCGAGAACAAGCCGTCGAGGAGGTCTCCGCACACATCCTCAAGTTCTGGGAACCGGGCATGCGCTCCGAGCTCAGCCGACGAATCGCAGACAACCCCCACGACATCGACCCCGTCCTCGCCGACGCCGCCCGCAACTGGCCCAACGAGGAAGACACGCAGGGCGACCGTCACGAGCCATCCGGAGGCTAACGATCAGGCTCACCATCATTACCCGGTTGGACTCACCGCGTAGATGGTACGCCTCGGTCCCAAGCTTGATGGCCGCGTTCGTGTGGCTCAAAGAGCAGGACCCGACCTGTTGCCCTCCGCACGACCCTTGAGCCGCAGCTCACAATGCGTCCGGATGTGCCCCATAGGTGATCCCGCCGGAATGCTGGGCACACAATGCGACGTCGCCAACCCCGACCTGCCGTACGGACTCGCAGAGCCCACCCGCCAGGTCTTCCCCTCCACAGACGGGCTTTACGTAGCGCCTATGGCCGGCGCGTGAGCAGTGACGCCATCTATTGACTGAGCAGTGCGCGGGTGAAGGCCATACCGGCAATTGCCGCGGCCAGGCTGAGAACCAGCATTGAGAGGGCGAGCGCCACGGCTGCTCCAGGTCGCTTACTTCGCACCAGTCCGACGAGTTCGACGCTTGCCGTGCTGAAGGTGGTGAACCCACCGAGGAAGCCGACCCCCAGGACCGTGACTACTGCGGTGGAACCGTGACTGAATCCCCACTGCGTGAGCACCCCTAGGAGGAACGACCCGGACACATTGATAATCAGCGTGGCGACAGGGACGCGGGCGCTAACGCGATCGGTCAGGGCGCCGTCGACGATGAAGCGGGCACCCGCACCCGCTCCGCCCGCAAGGGCGACCAGAACGCTAACCATCCGGTCTATCTCCAATTGCCACGTCCCGGCCCGTCCGCCATCTGCCATACAGCGTCATTGTCGTGAGTGCGGCGAGGAAGCCCGTGATCAGAGAGGCACTGTCGTAGGCAAGGGCGATGGAGAGGCGCTGGCCCGAGCCGAGGAGAACAGACTCGAGGACGAAGGTGCTGTAAGTGGTGTAGCCACCCAGCAGCCCCGTACCCAGTGAGAGCCTGAGCTTTCTGGCCGTTTCGGGCCGACCACGGTGAAGGGCGACGGCCTCGATCAGGAGTCCGAGCAGGAGGGCTCCCGTGACGTTGACGAGGAAGGTCGCCCAGGGGAACGACTGCCCGGCATGAGGGAAGGCGCCCTGGATCGCAGCGCGCATGGCCGTGCCTGCCGCGCCGCCCACCATCACCAAGGCGACCGAACCGGGCCGTAGATAGGCCGGTGCCCAAGAAGCCGGCGCTTCTCGCATCACGTGAGCGGCGTCTTCCAGTCGACGACGGCCAAGGGGACGACGAGGACCGGGAGATGCTGGTGATGGGATAAATGGGACGCGACCGAACCCTCGAGGAAGTGATGAAGGCGGTGCCCACCCTCCGAAGCACGGGTTCCCACAACGATCACTGCCGCATCAACCGCACGTGCCAGGTGGGTCAGCGCCAGGTCCGCACGACCCGCCAGATAACGAAACTCCCAGTTCAGCGACCGCCCGGAAAGGCTCCGCGTGATCGCGTCCTGCAACTCAACCTGTCGCTGCCGCCACTTCTCGTCATCGGATAAGTCCGGGTCAAGATCTGAGTGCAGAACGAATCCATCCTCCAACTCGCGATCAACCACACGGCGTGGGTCGACGTAAGCGAAGTACACGGACGCATCCAAGGCAGCAGCCAACGAGGCCGCCGAAAGCGCGACCAACTCCGGCTGGCCCGGAACCACTCCAACGACGATGGAATGACCCACAAAGGGGGTCAACCGAGACGGATCAGTGTGGGCGACGGCATGGCTCATGATGCCCGCTCCTGCTCGAAGGTCAGAGACGTCGGGGTGACGCGCGCAATAATCAGAATCTCACTCAGAGCGTTGGGCGTACAGCGACTGACGCACCCGTCGAAGAGCAAACGGCTCCGGCGCCTACGCCCGATGGCACCCAGAACGCCGGAATCCGCGAAACACACCGGTGACGGTGGGCAGCGACTCGATGCAGCCACCGGCCCCGAGGAGACCGCGGGCACCTCCACGAACGCATCCCGCCTCGATGCTTCTCGCGGAGACGCTGCGCGCCGACCCCCGTGTGCGCATCCAACACCATCCCGAGCTGGCCAAGCCGCAAGGTGCGGCACACCGCCGGGAGTTGGGCTTATCTGTTCCGGACGGGGGGCTAGCAACTTAGGACTGAGCGTCGGCAGGGGCGGGACTCCTGCCATCACCATCGCGTAGGTCGCTGACCATCTCCGCGAGTTCGCCTGGGCAACGAAGCCGGTCCCCGCACAGCCAGAGGACGGCGCGGTGGTAGTCGAAGGAGACGAGCCGGTCACCGTACCGCTCACGCATAAGCCCCAGCAGACGTGTCATGGGTTCGCGGTCTTCGTAGAAGGCGAGCTCCCTGTGCAGCTCCAGACCATTCGCCACCAAGACCATCCACGGCCAGGCATTCTCCTCGCCGTCCTCCAACGTCAGGACGGCGCGCACCTCCTTCGCCGTGTCCAGGGCTTTAGGTGCGAGCACCGGGCTCTTTTGCGTCTTCTCAGCGCGGCGCCCCCAGTCATCAGACTTCTTCATGTCGGCGAGTTGCTCCTGGGCCTCGGGATCGCCGGCTTGTGCGGCCTCTTGGATCTCGCCCCAGGTCGGGTAGACCAAGTTCGTGACCTTGGTTCCGCATCGGGGGCAGCCGTACTCCGCGAGTCCCTCGTAGGCCTCCAACATCTCCAGGTCCGTACCTGGCCCCGTCCAGTCACAGTCGCCACATTCGAAGATCATGGACTTGGCCTCGTAGTAGCCAGCCATCACACACTCACCTCGCATCCGTCCCGGGCCGGGACTGCGGATCCCCTCGGTCATCCGGTGCTGCGAGGCTACCAATCCCGCTGTCGGCCTGGTTACCTATCAACGGCCTAGATCACTGGACGCTCGTGCGTCGAGGGCGGGCCGCGGGTCGATCGGCGCGGATCTCGGCGCGCGGTGGCGCACTCTCGGCGCGCGGCAGTCCTTCCGTTCGGATGAGCGTCGCTTCTCGGCACGGCTTTCGCCACTGTCAGAGCCTGCTGACAGCATGAAGGTCATGGAGTTCGCGACACACACGAGGATCGACTGGGACCAGGATCCGAGCCGGGCGTGGCAGCAGTTCGGCGGCGGTATCGCCACCATGCTTGCGGCGATGACGGACGAGGACATCCTCGCCGTTGACATGCCGGGGCAGGAGGATCCGAAGGACGGTGGGGCGCTGCCGTACATCCAGGTGATGGCTTCAGAGGAGGGGCAGGCTCGCCGGTGCGAGGTCAGCTCCAACGACTACCTCTCACCGGTGTACGCGCTCAGTGACCCGGCTCAGCAGCTGATAGAAGACGAGCTCGGCTTCACCCTCGACCGAGATGAGGACGGCCTACCAGAGGGCAACTACTACCGCGACCTCCCGGCCGAGCAGTGCCCCGAGCTGGCTCAGGTCATCGTGCGGGTGCTGCGGGAGGCGTTCTCGGTCGCCCACCCGCGGGAGTGCCACGTCGAGGGTGGTGTGGCCCTTGAAGATGCTCCGCTGCCGGACCCGGGCGGGTTTCCTGCGCTCGACTTGTCCGCGGAGCATGAGGTCGAGACCGGCTGGGACGCCCTGGTTCTGGTGCACCGCACGCTGCACGCGGCCCTCGGGGCGCCCGCTGCACGGGAGGGGGGCCACTGGGTGCTCACGACGGCGGCGGGGCGCCTGGTGAAGGTGAGCCTGGCCCCCGGGGAGACGGTGGTTCGGTTGTGGATGGCGCCGGTGAGCGACATCACCGATGAGGGGGCAGCGGCCGAACAGGTCGACCTCCTCAACGCCGACTCGACGGAGGTGCGCTACTTCCTCGAGGACCGCCTCCTGGTCGCCCAGCTCGACATCGAGGCTGTCCCGCTCGTTCCGGCGGCCGTGCTACGGGGAATCGAGACCCTCAGCGCTGAGTGCACCCGGGTCACCGAGGCCTTCGCAGCCCGTACGGGCGGCAGGACCGTGACAGCCGGCTGACGCAGCGCTCTCGCGCACACCCAGGGACGGACACAACCTCGAAGAATCGCCACGAAAGGGACGTTGAGGATGACGCAGAGTACTGGATACGGCACAGAGGATTGGGCGCTGGTGCGTCGTGCGGCCGAGCTGGCCTGGGAGAAGCATGAGGGGGACTACCGCAAGGGGTCGTCGGTTCCGTACGTCTCACACGTGTGGAGCGTCGCGGCGCTCGTCATGGAGCACGGAGGCAGCCCCGCGCAGGCAGCGGCGGCGTTGCTGCACGACACCGCCGAAGACGCGGGCGGGGAGAAGGTCCTGGACGAGATCCGCCAGGTGTGCGGCTCGCACGTCGCCGAGCTGGTGCGGGCCCTGTCCGACTCGCTCGTCGAGGACCCGGAGCAGAAGGCGCCATGGCGGAAACGCAAGGAGGACTATCTGGCCCACCTGGCCGACGCCCCTGCAGACGTCAAGCTCGTCTCGGCCGCCGACAAGCTGGCCAACGCACGCAGCATGGCCAAAGACTTCACCGAGGTTGGGCCAGCGTTGTGGCAGAGGTTCAACACCAAGAGCGCCGCGGACCAGTTCTGGTACTACGACTCACTTATCGCCGTCTTTGAGCAGAACGCGACAACACCCGCGCTCGTCGACGCACTGCGGGACACCATTGCCGATCTACGTCGCCGCAACGACGCCGCGCTCAACGGCGGCTGACCGCCGCAAACCGTGTGGCCTCTTCTCGCACGGTGCAGAGGTTGATCTGGCACCGTGAGGGTTGATCTTCCCCAAGCCGAAGGAGCGTGCCCGTGGACCGCGATCAGCAGGGCCTGAGCCGACTGGCGCCTGTACCCGTGCGTGACATCTGGAGGCACGAGGCTCATGACTTCACGCTCTGGCTCCTGGAGAACGCGGACGTCTTGGGCGAGGCCCTCGGCATGGACCTCGAACTGTCAGAGGCCGAGCGACGTGTCGGAGGTTTCGCACTCGATCTGATCGGGACTGACGTGGCGACGAACACGGTGGTGATCGTGGAGAACCAGCTCGAGCAGACGGATCACTCACATCTGGGGCAGCTGTTGACCTACGCCGGTGGCACGGATCCGTCGACGGTCGTGTGGTGCGCTCCATCCTTCCGAGAGGAGCACCGGGCTGCGTTGGATTGGCTCAACGAACGCACGGACGAGGACACTCGCTTCTTCGGAGTCGAGATCGCGGCTGTCCGCATAGACGACTCGCAACCAGCTCCCCTGTTCCGCATCGTGGCGAAGCCGAACGACTGGAGCAAGCAGGTTCATACGGAGCGAACGGCTGTGACGTTGTCGCCCAAGTCGCTGGCCTACCAGGAGTTCTGGAGAGAGCTGCTCGGCAGAATCCGCACGGAGCATCCGACCTGGACGCGATCGACCGCCGCTCCCACGCAGTCTTGGATCACTCTCCCGTACGGAACCTCGTGGATCTGGTACGGAATGACTTTCACGCTCACGGGCCCTCGGGTCGAGTTGTACTTCGGCGGCCCAGACGCCGATACCAACCTCGCCGAGTTTGAGCGGTTCACCGCCCACAAGCACCTCCTCGACGAAGAGTTCGGACCCACGATCCGCTACGACGCCCTGCCCGGGAAGAAGGCCTGCCGGATCCATATCGACCGGCTCAGCGGCGACGTGCTCGACACAGACTCCCACGAGGATCTCATCGCGTGGTTCACGTCCACGATGGAGAAGTTCCGGGCCGTCACCCAGCACATCAAGTCCCTGCTCGAGGCCGAGCAGCGGTCAGGTGAGGGCGCGACACCGAGCAGCCTGCCCAGCGCCCTCGGCTCTCACGGATCTGCGGAGGGCGCATGAACGAGTGGCTCAGTGTCCTTCGCTGTGGCGTCAGCCGGTCACCCACCGGAACAGCAGCACGAGGGTGACCACGCCGAGAGTGACGGTGACCAGGAGCGGGAGCACGGTTAACGCCAGCGCAGCGACGATGTAGCCCACCGTGGGCGGGCCGGGGTTGGGATTGGCGGCGACCGCCTTCTCCAGCAGGCGGTAGTTGCGCACGTTCGCGCGGTGGGCGACGTCCGCGGCATCGCCCACGAGGGGTACCAGCCCCAGGGCCGCGTCGCGGAGCAGGTTCCAGGCCATTCGGGCCAGGACTGGGACGGGCACCCGAGCGCGGACGGCGTCGAACATGATCGCCCCCGAGATCCCCGACCCGAGCAGGTCGCCGAAACCCGGGATCAGGCCCAGCAGCGCGTCGAGGCCGACGCCCTGCTTCGTCCCCGGGATCCGCACCAGGTCATCGAGCAGGATCGCCAGCCGGCGGCTGACACGGAGGTTAGGTCCCACCGGGGGAACGGGGGTCAAGTCCGGATAGGTGGTGTACGTCGGTGATCGGTGAGGGGTGGTTCAGGAGGCGATCAGGGCGGCGGTCTTGGGTGAGTTCACCTCCTGTTGGGGTCCGGCTTCGCGGGCGGTGAGGACGGCGCGGGCTTTG
>Ga0209612_1002703_pt1 | contig 12413 bp, 7 predicted proteins | sample BioC12SIPDNA_FD_185746 | JGI IMG/M metagenome (GOLD analysis project Ga0209612, IMG submission 185746) | Anaerobic biogas reactor microbial communites from Washington, USA - Biogas_R1_B C12 SIP DNA (SPAdes) (version 2) | ecosystem: Engineered > Bioreactor > Anaerobic > Unclassified | place...
TTATCATTGGATAAAGCCTTGGATGTAATTTTAGATAAGGATAGACAAGGGGATAGACAAGGGTAGACAAGGGGACGGTTCTCTTGTCTACCCGTGTCGATAAAGTACCCTTAACTTGCCAGATAGACAAGGGGACGGTTCTCTTGTCTACCCGTGTCGATAAAGTACCCTTAACTTGCCATATGGACAAGGCAAAAAGCTGGTGCTAGAATGAGGCTAGCATTGGTATGGGGAGGCGAAATTATTTATGCCCGCATATATTTACGGCCTGGCTATATTGTCGGCCTTTGTCGTAGCCTGGCTGTTAATGCCTCAGGTAATAAAACTGGCCTTTAAGCTGGGAGCAGTTGATCAGCCGGATAGCAGAAAAGTGCACAGCAGAACCATGCCCCGCATGGGTGGGTTAGGCATATTTATTGCCTTTTTACTGCCTATGCTGGCAGTATTTCAATTGGACTCTCCTTATCCGGGGATCCTTATTGGTGCCTCGATAATATTTTTAACCGGTATGCTGGATGACCTGTATGACTTATCCCCCTGGCTGAAACTGCTGGGACAGGCCCTGGCAGCTGCGGTAGCCATCTACTTTGGATTGGTAGTTCATTTTGTTACCAATCCCTTTGATGGTCCACTCAGTTTGGGTTACTTCAGTCTGCCGCTAACCTTCCTGTGGATTGTGGGAGTTACCAATGCGGTAAACTTAATTGACGGACTGGATGGACTGGCAGCAGGCGTGTCCGGAATTGCTGCTCTGACCATGGGAATAATTGCTTTGCTGCAGGGACAACCGGCAGTGGCGCTGGTCGCCTTTATACTGGTGGCGGCCATAATGGGATTTTTGCCTTACAACATGTACCCGGCCCGTACCTTCATGGGCGACTGCGGCTCCAACTTCCTGGGTTTTGTACTGGCCTGTCTGGCGATAATGGGTACGGCTAAAAGTGCCGCGGTTATTTCTCTGTTTGTACCTATTGTTATACTGGGTATACCCATATTTGATACCTTTTTTGCCATTATCCGGCGTATAAATAAAAAAACCCCGATCTTTATGCCTGACAAAGACCATTTGCACCACCGATTAATGGCCCTGGGCATGAGCCATCGTCGCACCGTATGGATTATATACGGAATCAGCGGTTTCTTTGGTGCTACAGCCGTAATCCTGACCTTTATTACCGGATTCAAAGCTACGCTGGTACTGGGCCTGATTCTGCTGCTGGTAATACTGGGCGGCAATCGAATTGGCATCTTCAGCGGTGTCAGTACCGAACAACCTGCGGAAGAAACCCCGCCCCTGCAACCAGCCCCGAGCAACATAAAAGGGTAACCAGGGATTATTTAATTGACGCAGATAACGCCCTTCGGGCACAGATTAACGCAGCTACATTAATTGTGGAGCTAACAGGCGGAGCATCAGTAGTCCTCGAAGAGGGATTTTATTTTTTTTAAAATACGAAGTCATGTTATTTATGGTGAGTTGGATGCTGGTTAAGAGATAGGTTTAATCTATCTTTTTTGAACCTGACTATTCTGACTCTAGCTGACTGAACCTGACGGTTTTATTATTTAATATTAATGTTGCCGCGTCTATTATTTTAAAGGGTAAGTGTAAGAAAACATTAATCTATGCCGTATAGCTAAAAGAAAAAATATCGGGTGGTAAAGCTATGTTTAAAACTACTTCATTTATAAAATTAATGATCGCCTGCGGGCTGATATTTGGCCTGTTCTTTGCCGTGGGTGCCGGAATTACCGGCATGGTTCAGCGTGCCGGCAACGTTGATAAACAGGAAGGCGAAAAAACCGCCGAGTTGGAATGTCAGGACGGTGAACGCACCAATATTCTGTTGTTGGGAGTAGACGCACGTCCAGGCGAAGATGAATCTCGTTCTGATACTATGCTGCTGGTCTCCATTGATCCTAAAATCAATCGGGCGGCAGTCATTTCCATACCCCGTGATACCAAAGTAGCGATAAAAGGCAGCGGTGTGGATAAAATTTGTCATGCCAATATGATTGGCGGACCCCAATATGCGGTCAAAGTAACCGAAGGCCTGCTGGATACCAAAATTGACTACTATGTAAAAATAGACTTCAAAGGCTTTGAGAAAATCGTTGATACCTTGGGGGGAGTTACGGTTGATGTTCCTCCGGGTATGAAAAAACTATCCGAAGGAATAAATGTTCCGGCCGGTAAACAACAGCGTCTGAACGGACACCATGCCCTTGGATTTGTGCGCTTCCGTGACTACACCATGGGGGATATTGAGCGCACGCATCAACAGCAGGTATTCATGAAAGCCCTGGCAGCAGAAGTTCTGAAGCCTAAAACTATTACCAAGCTGCCCAAAATCCTAACCCAGGTTAATCAATATGTAGACACCAACATGGGTATCACGGACATGTTCAGAATGGCCAGCTGGGCGCCCGGATTTACAACTGACTCCATAGTAGCCCAGACCCTGCCGGGCGGTTTTTATGATGAATTTGATGAACATGGCAACCTCAGCCAGAGTTACTGGCAGGTCAGCCAAAAGCAGCTCCCCGGTCTGATAGACAAAATGCTGGACGGTGAAGTGGTAGCAGTAGTACAATTAAATCCGCAACCGTACCGACCGGCAATAAAAGACTCAGTAGATGAAGACGAAGAAGATAACGATATGATCGGCCACGAAGGTTATGTAACCGATGAAGGCAGTAATAAAACAGATAAAAAAAGTACCACCAAAACCGCTGACGATAAAAAGACAGATAAAAAAGGTGATACCACATATCAGCAAGACCAAAACCCGGGCGGGAATGACCATACAACCAGCGAGGAAGATACAACCATCAACCAGCCCAAACCCACAAAACCTGACATAACTCCCATAACGCCTCCCGGCAACGGCCCCGAAGGATATATTTAGCGTAACCAGGTGAACCCGAACTTTCCCCCCGAACGTAGCGGAGACTTTAGTCTCCGGCTCTACCTCCCCCCTGAACGTAGCGAAGACTTTAGTCTCCGGCTCTACTTAGGGGGAATCAACCGGAAGAACCGTCCCCTTGATTGAAAATAACTTTCTTTAAGTGAAAGAAAAAGCTGTATAATGTCTATTATAGGTAAGACTTACCAATTATGGTTGAGGGGTGAGGATAATTGATGCGGCAATAACCATCAAAGATTTGCGTAAGGTTTACCGGATCGGAGACGAAACAGTTGTAGCCCTGGATTCGGTTTCACTTACCATTCCTGTTGGCGAAATATGCGCCATTCTGGGCACCTCCGGCTCCGGAAAATCCACCTTGCTAAACCTGATGGCCGGATTGGAAAAACCTACCCGCGGCAGTATAATTATCAGCAAATATCCGATACATAAAATGGATGAAAAACAACTGGCCCGTTTTCGCCAATTGAAGGTGGGTTTCATATTTCAATCCTACCATTTGTTGTCCTCATATACGGCTCTGGAAAATGTTATGCTGCCCCTGATATTTCGCGGTATACCGGGAAATGAACGGGAGCAGGCAGCCCGCCTAATGCTGGAAGCAGTAGGGCTGAAAACCCATATGCGCCATAAACCCACGCAATTAAGTGGGGGGCAGCAGCAAAGAGTCGGCATTGCCCGGGCCTTTGTCAGCAAACCCCCGGTAGTATTTGCCGACGAACCCACCGGCAATCTGGACTCGCGCACAAGCGAGGAAATCATGCAACTGATTATGGGCATGGCCCGCCAGTATAATCAGACCCTGGTGATAGTCACGCATGACATTTATGTTGCCCGCTATGCAGATCGGATCATACATATACTGGACGGAAATATTGAACGGATTGAAAATAACATGCAAACTAATAAAAGAGGAGAATGAGAATGAAGGCAATTGTTCGGACAACTATTTCAATTTTGGCAATAATACTGTTAATGACCAATCTTTCAAACAGGGCGCTGGGAGAAAATGATATACCAATAATACCTCCGGAAGATCCTATGGTGATAATAGACACTGACAAGGAGATGCCTGTCTTTAAGGCCGGCGAGACCGGTTATCTGGATATCCCCATCTATAACCGCAGCAGTACTGCTGCAACCCGGGTAACAGTTTCGATAGACTTAGGTGATCTCAAAACTGCTCCTTTTGAAATTGACAAGATGAATCTGACTCGTCATGTCAGTAACATTTCCGGTAAAACGATGGTTGGATTCAAGGTAAAGGTCCCTGTCAATATCAAACCGCAAATTTACCCGATAAATGCATCAGTCAGCTGGTCCTCACCATATGGTTCAAGTGGTAGTGATTCCGCCACAATATATGTCAAAATAGAAAATGATCTAAAGCAACCTGATGTAATTCTTCAAAACATAAAATTTGAGGGTGAACGCTTACCGGCAGGTAAAGTCAGTATTATATATTTAAACATGTTTAATGATGGTGACTTAATAATAAATAATTTGGAAATGAAACTTTCCGGATTTACCCCTAATGGCATTAACTTACATAACTGGTCTGATGCTCAAACTGTAAAGAGTATTAAAAAAAATGAAACCAGACCGGTAGCTTATCAGCTCCACATTGATCCTTCCATGGAAAGCGGCACTTATACTTTGGACTTGACTTACAAATACCAGGATGAGCGTCAAACCGAGTATAGCAAAGAAGCCAAAGTTTACATACCGATTGATGGTAAAGGCGCTAAGGACGACTTCACGCCGCGAATTATAATAGACTATTATGACTTTGGCGGGGATTATATCCTTGCCGGGCAGAGTTTTCCCTTGTTCTTGAGCCTATTAAATACCAATGAAAGCAAAAGCATCAAAAATCTTAAGGTAAGCCTCAACTCAGAGGGAGGTATATTTTCACCGACAGGCAGTAGCAACTCCTTCTTTGTGGCTGATCTGCCGCCCGGGCAACACACTGACAAAACCATAACCTTTAAATCCAAACCAACGGCTGAAAACGAAACTCACAACATCACTGCCACCCTGGATTATCAGGATGAATCCGGCAATAAATTTACAGAAACTGAGATTATAAGTATTCCGGTAAATCAGAAACTTCAACTTACAACATCTGAAGTAATCATTCCCGATCAGGTCTTTGCACAAATGCCGACCGCTATTACCCTGGACTTTTATAACACCGGACGGGCCGTAATTCGTAACTTGATGATTACCACCAGAGGAGACGTTGAAATTCAAAACGGGGATATATATATTGGCAACCTGGAAGCCGGTCATAAAGACTACTATGATGTAACCATTATTCCGTCTCAGGAAGGAAAAGTCAGCGGGGTTATCCTATTGGAATATGATGATGAAATGGGGGAGCATTATCATATTGAAAAGCCGTTTTCATTAACAGTAATGGCAGCGCAGGAGCCTCCGATGGAACCGGGGAATATGGAACCTCCGCCTGAAGAAAAGAAAATTAAAAAATGGATGATTGCAGCTGCTGCTGGCGTAGTCCTGCTAGCCACCGGGCTGTTCATCCGGCGGATTAGGAAAAAACGCCGGGAAGTGGAATTTGATGAAGAAATCTGATTTGCTCAGCATGAGCCTGAATAGTCTGTGGCGCAGGAAAACCCGAACGGTGCTGACTATCCTGGGAGTAGTTATAGGAACCGCTTCGATTATTATCATGCTGTCGCTGGGCATTGCCATGGACAAAGGCTTTAAAGACCAACTGCAGCAAATGGGCAGCCTTAACATTATTGAAGTACATTCAGAATTTTACGGACCGTCCATGTCCGGGGACAACAGCCAGAAAAAGCTGTTGGATGTGGAGGCGGTTAACAGCTTTAGCCAGCTAAAGGGCGTAACCGCAGTCATGCCTCAAAAATCAGCCTACATGCGCGTAGTATCCGGTAAAATGGTGGGTGACATTTCTATTATCGGCATAAATCCACAACACCTGGAAGCCTTTGACTTTAAAGTGCAGGAGGGGCGGCTGCTGCTGCCCTCTGACAAAGAGGCTATACTATTTGGAAACCAGATTCCCTTCCAGTTTCACAACTCCCGTTTACGCGACCCGTGGGCATACCGGGGAGATGCTCCACCACAAGTAGACCTGCTGGGTGACCGTCTGATTTTAACGGCCGACATGGAATACGGACAACGCAACCGTTCAAATACGGACAGTAATTACAAGCCTCCCAAAGCCTATAAGGCCAAGGGAATCGGCATTCTGGAAATGAGTAATGGAGAAACTGATTACAATGCCTACATGAACCTGGCGGTACTGGAAAAAATTATTGCTGAAAATGAACGAAGCAATCGGGAGAGCAGGCCTCAACCGGGTGCCGGGCAGCAAAGCCAGTACGATGTAATTAAGGTCAAAGTAACCGACATAAATCAGGTAGTTCCCGTCCTGGATCAGATAAAAGCCATGGGCTACCAGACCTTCAGCCTGACTGACATGCTGGAATCAATGAAAAAAACCTCCCGTACCCTGCAGGCTATCCTGGGAGGAATTGGAGCCATCAGCCTGCTGGTAGCAGCCATCGGCATTACCAATACCATGGTAATGAGTATATATGAGCGAACCCGCGAAATCGGTGTAATCAAGGTATTGGGAGCCGAAATGGCTGATATACGCAGATTGTTTCTGATTGAAGCTGCCCTGATTGGCTTTGGTGGGGGGGTGATTGGGCTGCTCTTCAGCTACCTGATTTCCTGGATACTAAATACTGCCGGAGCCAGATTTATGGCCGATATGGGTTCCCCGTCAGCTATATCTGTAATCCCGCCGTTACTGGGGATATCAGCAGTAGCTTTTGCTACACTGGTAGGTATAGTAGCCGGCTACTCCCCGGCCCGCCGCGCCATGAACCTCAGCGCTCTCGACGCTATCCGGAGCGAGTAGGTGGGTTAAGTCACCTTGATTGTTGAAGCAGACACGGGGACGGTTCTCTTGTCTAACCCTGGTTAGACAAGAGAACCGTCCCCGTGTCTGGAAACAAAAGAACGGTATTCTGTCCGGAGACAGAATACCGTTCTTATTATGGATAGATTTTTTAATTTAACGGGCAACTATGATTCGCTGCAACCTAGTAATTTACAGTTAGTTTAACACCATTAAACTCGTTATCATAAGTTCCGTTAGCCATGTTCAAAGTTGATTTGGTTATGTTGGTTTTACCAACTATTTTAAAGTTTTCAACCGAAATAATGCGTCCGGTAGCTTTACTTATAACAATCTTGCAGTTCAGTTTCTGGTCGGCAAAGTTCATTGCAAACTTGCTATTAATATTGGCTGCAGTACTAATAATAGTCAGCAGTGATTGCGGACAGTTAACACCAGTGAGAGTAATATAGTAGTTGTTGGCATCATCGGTCAGTACACCATTGGATACCAAGTTAGTACCAGTTGCTTCGGGGCCGGCAATTATTTCATACATAGGGAATGTGGCTGCGGTGGCATTGCCCGTTCCGATTTGGTCAATATCGATGGTCAATGAGGAACTGCCTGTTTTAGAACTGTTTATACTTCCAGGATTAACAGTTACATCATTAACTTTTACATCACCAACTACTTTAACTGCCTTTACTATTCCGGTAAATGTAACGGTTCCAGTTACTGGAGCAAAGTTAGCTATAGCATTGCTAATCAAACTGGTCGGAGTGGCAGGTACTGCTGCTGCTTCAACAGTTACAGCACAGGTAGCAGTCTTTTTGCCATCTTCAGTAGTAACAGTAATGGTTGCAGAACCGGCAGCTACGGGAGTAACCACTCCATCAGCTACGGTGGCAACACTTTCATTGCTGGAAGACCAGGTTACATTCTTATTGGTGGCATCAGCAGGGGAAACTGTAGCAACCAGAGCTGCTGTATCTCCACCTTCACTTAAAGTCAGAGTACTTGCATTAAGGCTTACGCCGGTTACAGCTACTGTAGCAGCTTCAACCGTAACCGCACAGGTAGCGGTGAAGCTGCCATCTTCGGTCTTAACAGTAATGCTTGCAGAACCGGCAGCAACAGGAGTAACCACTCCATTGGCTACGGTGGCAACACTTTCATTGCTGGAACTCCAGGTTACATTCTTATTGGTGGCATTAGAAGGGGTCACCGTTGCAACCAGATTGCCAGTGGCTCCGCCAGCTGTCAGATTCAGAGCATTTTTATCCAGGCTTACACCGGTTACCTTTATTGTGGCCGCTGAAACAGTAACCGCACAGTTAGCGGTGAAACCGCCATCAGCGGTGGTAACAGTAATGGTTGCAGAACCGGCAGCAACCGGAGTAACCACTCCATTGGCTACGGTGGCAACTGCTTTATTGCTTGAACTCCAGATTACATTCTTGTTGGTAGCATCAGCAGGAGAGACCGTGGCAACGAGAGTAACGGCAGCACCGCCTGCAGTCAGGCTAAGAGTATCTTTATCCAGGCTTACACCGGATACTGCACCTACGGTTGGACTATTGCTTACGGGTTCAGCAGCACCAGCAGTACCATCATTAGCTATAGGTACAATAGTAGATGGAATTGCAGAACCTACCTGCTGATGTGCATCAGGTTGTAATGTTCCGGGTATGCTATCTTCATTAACAGCGGCATGAACATTAGTGAAAGAATTATTGGTAACTATTATTACCTTGGAAAAATCCCAATCAATAGCTTCCATATCACTTAAATAAGTTTGATAAGCTGCATCTGTTTTAGTAAGGGTAAGGTCGTAGCGATGTCCATTTACATAGTACCCGTTCTGAGGTACTCCAAAAGCCATTGCCGTCATTGAGAACAGGAAAATCAGGCAAAATATCGAGGTTAAAACCTTTCTTTTCATTAACGTGTATCCACCTTTCATCTAAGATTAGGAATTAGGGATATTTATGGTTTGTACCAACATGTCATTGACATAAAAACCAACTGTATCGCCTGTTTTAACATCATCTGCCAAATAGCGGTATACGTTATTACCTTCAGAAGTTGATGTAAAGAAGGCCTTTTTAGGGTCATTATTCTTTGTATACCTAATAGTGGCACTATTAACTTCAAAACCCTTATTATAGGTGACTTCGAAAACATACCCCATGACTGCACTTTCAGCATAAGTTACCGGTTTGGCAATGGGATTGCCGGAATTAGTACCGGGGGTACTTGGGGTACTTGAACCACCGCCACCGCCGCCAGTACCGCCTCCACCGCCGCCAGCAACTCCGGCCGGCGCAGGTTCTTCCACCTTATCTGTTGTGGGTGCTTTCGGTGGCACTGTTGTTGCCTCCGGAGTATTGACTGATAGCTGCAGTATATTGTTGAGTACAACTACTGCCTCTGCGCGGGTAGCATTAGCCTGGGGCCGGAAATTACCATCCGGCATTCCCTTTATAACACCCCTGGCATAGGCAGTAGCAACAGCTTCTTTTGCCCAGGCTGAAATCCTGGCACTGTCAGAACAATTCAAGTCTACAACGCTGTTTTGAATTTTGGCAGCTTTAACAACCATCACTGCCATTTGTTCACGGGTAATAGGATCATCGGGGCCGAAATTAACTTCATTGTAACCATTTACAATACCGAAAGCATTAGCAGCCGATACATAGTCTCTGGCCCAGTGCCTGCTGGTATCATCAAATACTTTACCAGCCCTGTATTCAAGCTTGAAGGCCTTCACTACCAGGGTGGCAAATTCTGCTCTACTAATACTATTATCTGGTTTAAAGCTGCCATCCGGCATCCCTAATACAACACCCTGATCTACCATCTTTTGAATAGTGGACATGGCCCAGTGGCCTTGAATATCACTGAGCTGAGTACCGGCATAACCATTTGGTACCACAATAAACAGAGACATTAGAATAGATACAGATATAGTTAATAATTTAGGGTTAAATTTGTTTTTCAACGATATCCTTCCTTTCAAATACGATGGTTATCAGGTATTTAGGGCGTCACCCCCTTTAAATAAAATACTTTCTTTAAACATTAATGAGCTACAGGTGTACCGCGGTATTTTTCAACACCATCAATACAAATAACTATCGAATTATTCATTGTTTTTACCATCTGTACATATCCCTGCGACTCAAATTCTGCCCTGGTAACAGTTTTCAAAGTTGTTCCTAGTACTGGACTCTTCATTTCAATACTTTGGTAGTTTCCGCTTACTTCGAAATAGAACCGATTATAAGCCCAGTTGGAAGCATCAACTTCTACATTAGTTACAGTTACCGGAACAGGTGCAACCGTAACCACACAGTTAGCGGTGAAACCGCCATCAGCAGTAGTAACAGTAATGGTTGCAGTACCGGCAGCAACAGGAGTAACCACTCCACTATCGTTTACGGTAGCAACACTTTCATTGCTGGAACTCCAGATTACGTTCTGGTTGGTAGCATCGGCAGGGGTTACAGTAGCAGTCAGAACAGCTGTATCTCCACCTGCAGTTAAAGTTAGGGTGTCGGTATTAAGGCTTACGCCGCTTACGTCCACTGTGGCAGCATTAACCGTAACCACACAGTCAGCGGTGAAACCGCCATCAGCGGTAGTAACAGTAATGGTTGCAGAACCGGCAGCGACCGGAGTAACCACTCCATTGGCTACGGTGGCAACACTGTTATTGCTGGAACTCCAGGTTACATTCTGGTTGGTGGCATCGGCCGGGGTAACAGTAGCAGTCAGAACAGCTATATCGCCACCTTCAGTTAAAGTCAGAGTGCTTGCATTAAGGCTTACACCGCTTACGTTCACTGTGGCAGCATTAACCGTAACCACACAGTCAGCGGTAAAACCGCCATCAGCGGTAGTAACAGTAATGGTTGCAGAACCGGCAGCAACCGGAGTAACCACTCCATTGTCTACGGTGGCAACACTGTTATTGCTGGAACTCCAGGTTACATTCTTATTGGTGGCATCAGCCGGGGTTACAGTGGCAACCAGAGCTGCTGTATCTCCACCTTCAGTTAAAGTCAGAGTACTTGCATTAAGGCTTACACCGCTTACGTCCACTGTGGCAGCATTAACCGTAACCACACAATCAGCGGTGAAGTTGCCATCAACAGTAGTAACGGTAATGGTTGCAGTACCGGCAGCTACGGGAGTAACTACTCCATCAGCTACGGTGGCAACACTGTTATTGCTGGAAGACCAGGTCACATTTTTATTGGTGGCATTATCAGGGGTTACCGTAGCAACCAGATTTCCGGCAGCAGCGCCTGCGGTAAGATTCAAGGAATTATTATCCAGGCTTACACCGGTTACCTGTACTGTGGTACTGTAAACATCCGGTGTACCTCTGTATCTTTCTACACCGTCCACATAAATAACGATCACATCATTCGGGGAAGCCATACCCTGGTAGTACCCGGTATTATCAAAATCAGCTTTAGAAACAACCGGACCAAGGGCAGTTCCGTCAGTAGCTTTGATCTGAACATTATTGTATTCTTTGTCTACAGTGAAACGGTACCAGTTAACATTGGCAACCCGGGCTTCATAAGTCACATCACTTACTGTAACATCAGGTACAGGATTAGCCACTGTAACCGTACAGGTAGCGGTGAAGTTGCCATCAACAGTAGCAACGGTAATGGTTGCAGTACCGGCAGCAACGGGAGTAACAACTCCATCAGCTACGGTGGCAACACTTTCATTGCTGGAAGACCAGGTCACATTTTTATTGGTGGCATTATCAGGGGTTACCGTAGCAACCAGATTTCCGGCAGCAGCGCCTGCGGTCAGGCTAAGAGTATCCTGATCCAAAGTGACGCCGTTTACTGATACGGTTGGAGCTTCTCCATCCACTATCGTAATAAGGAAATCTTTTTCACCCGCATCAAAGATGATGTTCAGATTAATTGGGAATCCATCTGGAATATCACTCAGCGGATAACCCATCATGTCAAACAATCCAATCAATTCCTTCTTGATGGTTAAGACATCGCCTTCAACATAATAGAACTGACCGTTTCCGGCTGCCTCAAGATCATTTAAGGAAATTTGGATCGGACCTGAACTGGCTACAACATTAAGAAGAATATCAACGACTTCTGTAGCAGGACCCCAGGTAATATCAATGGGGATATCATTTACAGGAGCGTTTTTATTCAAATCATAGGATTCGGGATTGATGGCCAGCTCTTCAACTGCTTCAACCGTAACCGCACAGGTATCGGTAAAGCTGCCATCAACAGTAGTAACGGTAATAATTGCATTACCGGCAGCAACAGGAGTAACTACTCCATCAGCTACAGTAGCAACACCTTCATTGCTTGAAGACCAGGTCACATTCTGGTTGGTAGCATCAGCAGGAGAAACAGTGGCAACCAGAGTACCGGTGGCACCGCCTGCCGTCAGGTTAAGAGTATCAGCATCCAGAGTGACGCCGGTTACAGATACGGTTGGAGCTTCTCCATCCACTATCGTAATAAGGAAATCTTTTTCACCCGCATCAAAGATGATGTTCAGATTAATTGGGAATCCATCTGGAATATCAC
>Ga0209612_1002710_pt1 | contig 12399 bp, 16 predicted proteins | sample BioC12SIPDNA_FD_185746 | JGI IMG/M metagenome (GOLD analysis project Ga0209612, IMG submission 185746) | Anaerobic biogas reactor microbial communites from Washington, USA - Biogas_R1_B C12 SIP DNA (SPAdes) (version 2) | ecosystem: Engineered > Bioreactor > Anaerobic > Unclassified | place...
GTCCAGCCTGAGAGCACGGGCCACGGGGTGCTTGCGCAACCGCCCGATGACCTCTTTCCGGCCGGCCAGGATGCCCGCCTGCGGACCCCCCAGCAACTTGTCGCCGCTGAAACAGACCACGTCGACTCCCGTCCGCAGAGACGCGGCCACGCTGGGTTCGCCGTGGAAAACGTCCAGGCTCTCGAGCGCGCCGCTGCCGAGATCGTCGGCCACGGGCAGACCGCGGCTGTGACCCAGCTCCACCATGTCGGAGAGCTCCACCTCTTCGGTGAAGCCGAGTATCCGGTAGTTCGACGTATGCACCCGCAAGAGCAGAGCCGTGTCGGGGCCGATGGCCGCCTCGTAGTCGCCGATACGGGTCCGGTTGGTGGTGCCGACCTCTACCAGGCGCACCCCTCCGGCCCGCATGATGTCGGGCAGACGGAACGACCCGCCTATCTCCACCAGTTGCCCGCGCGAGACCAGGACCTCGCGCCCGGAGGCCAGCGCCATCAGGAGCAAGAGCACCGCGCCCGCGTTGTTGTTGACGGCGAAGGCCGCCTCGGCGCCGGTGATGCGCGCAAGGAGAGCATCGACGTGGATTTCGCGCGAACCGCGCTCGCCGGCCTCCAGATCGTATTCGAGGTTGGAGTATCCTCGGGAGACCTCCACAACGCGCTCGATGGCCCTCTGCGCCAACGGGGACCGCCCCAGATTGGTGTGGATGATGACCCCGCTGAGATTGGCCACCCGTCGCAGTCCCGGTTGCGACCACGACTCAAGCAGGCCGGCCGCCTGCGCCAGGAGCGCCTCCGCGGTGACGGCCGCGGCGCCGGACGCAGCGGGGGCTGGTGCGCCACCCTGGGCCGGGGCGCCGGGGCGCGGAGCCGCGTCGACCTGAGCCGCGCCAGAGCCCGTGCCGCCCGCGCCGGCCGCCATGATCGTCTTGCGGGCCGCCTCGAGCGCAGCCCTCACGGCATCGACCACCAGACTGCGCGGATGGTGCTCCAGGAGGCCGGCAGCCGCCGGGTGGCTGACCAGCTCCTCCACAGAGGGCAGGGTCCTCAGCGCCTTGCGTGTCTCTTCGTCCACAGCCGTCCTCGCTACCGACGCCGTCTCGTTAGCGGCGCCCTATTTCTCCCGGTCGAGGAAGTACTTCGCCATCGACGCCATGATGTCCCGCGCCGGCGATTCCCGGACGGCGCTCAGATGCGAACGCCCTTCAGCTATCAGGTCGCGCGCCATCTCGCGCGCGTACTCCAGCGAGCCGTAACGCGTAAGCAACTCCAGTATCTCGCCTGCCTGATCCATGGTCTTGTCGTGCTTCAACCTCAGGAGGCCGATGAGGCGTTCGCGGTCGGCGGGCTCGGCGACGGTGAGGCAGTGCACCACCATGAGCGTCCGCTTGCTCTCGATGATGTCGGTGAGATAGTCCTTACCCGTGGTCTGCTCGTCGCCTATGATGTTCAAAAGATCATCCTGGATCTGGAAGGCGATCGAGATGCTCTTGCCGAACTCCTCGAGTGCCTGGGTCTCCTCCGCCGTGCCCCCGCCCACGATCGCTCCTACCTTGAGAGGAGCGATACCGCTGTAGAAGCCTGTCTTGCCCAGAGCCATGTCGAGATAGTCGTCGGGAGTGAGATCGTAGACGTCGTCGCGCACCCAGCCCACGTCGAGGGCCTGTCCCTCCACGGTGCGCTCGCTCATCTCGCCGATGATATCCAGCACGGCCAGCTTGGTGGCATCGTCGATGAGCGGGTCGCGGACCACGATGGTGCAGACCAGCCCCAGAGCGTAGTCGCCGGCGTTGATGGCCAGAGGTACGCCATGCACGATGTGCACGCACTTCTCACCGCGCCGCAGAAGGCTGGAGTCCATGATGTCGTCGTGGATGAGCGCTGCCACGTGGAAGACCTCGATAGCGCACCCACTGGAGAGCGCCTTGTGGGCATCCCCTCCCACCGCCTCGCAGGCCAGCATGGCCATGGCCGGGCGGGTTCGCTTGCCCCCCCGTGAGATGAATTCGTTCAAGATGCCGTAGAGATACCGGTCGCGGCCGCTTCCCGGGGTGACCGCGGTCAGGCAGCGATGGAGATACTCATCGATCGGCGCGCTGACCGAGGCAAGATAGTCGACAAAGAGGTCGTCGTGCATGGCAAAGACGATAGCACAACGGGGGGCGGCGCCTGCCGCACCTCCGGGGGCGGCTTGGCTATAGCGTGCGTGACGGAGCGGTTTGGAACGGATCGACGACTTGCACGCCGTCGAATACCCGCTCGTGCTCCAGGTCCTCGGTCAGCAGAAAGGTGCAACCTGCCACCTGGGCGGCTGAGACGATCAGCGAATCCCACCACGAGAGACCGTGGCGGTCTTGGATCGTCCAAGCACCCTGGATGACCACACTACCGACGGGTATCGGATCCCACGACATCAGGCTGCGGATATCCGCCCGAGCCTCTTCGCGGTCGATGCCTGGTCTGTGTTTCTCGGTCACAACCACGTAGTACTCACTCAGAACCTGGCTGCTAACGCGGCCCGACCGCGCTGCCCATAGGGTCCGTAGCCAGTGTTCCGCAGCCTCCTGCTTGACGGGGTCGCGGGCATCGCGAGCGTATACAAGGACATTGGTGTCGACGAAGTAGAGGGGCTCTTTCGGACGCGCCATCCGCATCACCGGGTGGCGTCAGTCATGCGAGCGCGCGCTTCCGCGCTCGTGGATCTCGTCACGGGTCGGATACCTGCCGGAGGCGCTCAGTACCCGCGGCGCCACCGAGAGGTACTGTTGCATGGCCGCCTCGTAACCCTGCTCCTCGAGCATGCGCTCTCGTAGCACTTCACCCAGAAGCCGAGACACACTCGTCCCGTGGCGCGCTGCGTACACGCGCGCCCAAAGGGCGACATCCTCGTCGAGAGTGACTGTGACATTCTTCATGTCCACAATGCTAGTGTTACACGAACTTCGTGTCAACCGCGCCCTCCTGTTGGGGTGTCAACAAGTACGGCGTGCAGGCTACGTTCGCTACAGCATGGGTGCAGGGCCGATCTAGCCTCCAGCGGAGGGAGTGACCGCCTCAGGTTCGATGAGTTTGAAGCTGACCAGCTCGCCTTGCGCCACGATGCGCTGCTTGGCGCTGTAGATGGGATGGCACGCCGCCAGCGATATCTGCTCTCTGCCCTTCTGGGCCACCGTTTCCACTTCGTCGGGGTAGACGATGAACACTGAGGTCACCGCGTAACGGACGACGGCGTACGGCAGCACGAGGTCGATGTGATCGCCGGGCTCGAGTTCGTTCAGCTTGAAGAAGGGCGCCCCATAGGTTGTCCGGTGACCCGAGACCACGAAGTTGCCCCCCTGGCCCGGGTAAGGAGTCTCTTCCCAGTGACCCGGTCCCTCCTTGAGATCGCGGACGCTCGTCCCTTCCACGACCACCACATCCACTCCGATCTTCGGGATGAGGATCTTGCCGACCGGCTCACCGATCTTACCGCTGACCGTGAGGGCATACTCGGTAGCAGCAGCCTTGAACGCAGCCAGTTTGGCATCGCGCTCCGCCTTCGCCGCCGCTATGGCCGCCTCCACCTCGTCGATCTCTTCCACGGTAGCGTCGGGATCGACGGTGGTAGTGGTGGTGGAGGTCTCCACGACAAAGAGTCCACCGGAGGTGAGGGCCTCCTCGGCCACCGCCAGTTGGGGATTGGCGGCCTCGAGATCTTCCCGGAGCCTGTTCTGCTCGATGGCGGTACAGGCGCAGGTGCCGCCGTAGTAGGCCGGGATGGCGAGGACTCCCGCGACGATCAACAGGTTGGCTACCCGGCGTATCCACTTCCGGCGCTTGTCGCGCGGGACCGCGGCTCCTCCGTCCGGAGGCGCTTCTGGTGCACCCTGTCCGACGGGGGTTTCGACTGGGGGAATAGAGCTGTGCGTGGGCTCGTCGGTCATGGCGCGGCACAGTATATCCGAGGCATGAGCGGGCGTGGGCAGGGGCCGGCGTCCCTCCACCATGCGCGGGCACTGAACTCGGGTAGAGGGACTTACAAAAAGCAGGCAGAGCAGGTATATTTTGAGTGCGCAGATGGCGGCGCGGCGCAAACCAGATTCAAGAGATGGGCGGGGGATAGTCCAACATGGGGAACAGCCTCAAGACACAGCGGGGGACGAAGGCCTGGAGCAGGCCGGAGTTGGTGATCCTGAGCCGGGCCCAGCCGGAGGAAGCCGTGCTGACCGCCTGCAAGACCACCCTGTTTCCTATCTTCGGTTCTGAAGGTAGTCGCTGCTACGCTGCCCTCTGGTTGTGCATGCAGAACTCCAGTTCGTAGGCAGGGCCCCGGTCCCGTTCCTCCTGGTGGTAGTCTGCTCCTGAGACGCATCTACTGCCTCATGGAGGTCGTGATTTCGTGAGTGGTTCGGCAATCATCCAGCCCGTCATACTGGCCGGCGGCTCCGGCACCAGACTCTGGCCGGCTTCCCGCCGGGCGCACCCGAAGCAACTGCTCGCTCTCGCGGGCGAGAACACGCTCCTGCAGGAGACGGTCCTCAGGCTGCGCGCCTTGGACGGCGTTCCCGGCGCCGGTCCGCGGGTAGCCGAACCGGCTGTGGTGACCAACGAGGAGTACCGCTTCGTGGTAGCCGCTCAGTTGCAGGAGGTGGGGGTCACGGCTCCGCGGATCATCCTCGAGCCCGTCGGCCGCAACACCGCGCCGGCGCTGACTCTGGCCGCGGTCGCGCTCCCCGACTCCGAGGACGACCCCATCCTGCTGGTTCTCCCCTCCGATCACTTGATCAAGGACCTTGCCGCGTTTCTTGCCGCCGTGGACGAGGGCGTGCAACACGCGGAGGCCGGACTGGTGGTCACCTTCGGCATCACGCCCGACCGGCCGGAGACCGGCTATGGCTACATCATGGCGGGTGAGCCGGTAGCGGGGGCGCCGACCGCCCGGGTCTTGGTCAGTTTCACCGAGAAGCCGGGGATTGAGACTGCGCAGCGCTACCTGGACTCGGGCGACTACCTCTGGAACAGTGGCATGTTCATGGTGAAGCGTTCTGTGTGGTTGACGACGCTCGATCGCTGTCAGGCCGAGATCGTGGCTTCGTGCCGGGCCGCCGTAGCCGTGACGAAGACCGACGGCGTATTCACGCGAGTCGGAGGGGCCGAGTTCGGTTCGTGCCCCGCCGTTTCCATCGACTACGCGGTCATGGAGCAACTGGGCTCTCCGAAAGTGCCCGGACCCTCCGCGGGCGCGCAGGCGGTGGTGATACCTCTGGACGCCGGTTGGTCAGACGTAGGTGCTTGGGCATCCCTGTGGGAAGTCCTGGCACATGACGAGGCGGGCAACGCCTGCTGCGGAGATGTCGTCCTCGAGAACAGCCGGAGCACGCTGGTGCACGCCGACTCCCGCCTGGTCGCGTTACTCGGCGTGGACGATCTGGTGGTCGTGGAGACCGCCGACGCGGTCTTGGTGGCTTCCAAAGAGCGGACGCAAGATCTGAAGACGCTCGTGGCCCTAGTTCAGGAGAGAGACGAGAGCCTCACCACCTACCATCGCCAGGTGCACCGCCCCTGGGGGCGCTTCGACTCCATCCACAAGGGCGAGCGCTTCCACGTCAAGCATATCGTCGTCAGTCCCGGAGCCAGTCTGAGCCTGCAGCTGCACAGGCACCGTGCGGAGCACTGGGTGGTGGTCAGAGGTGTCGCCGAGGTCACCTGCGGAGACGAGACGTTCCGCCTGGTCGAGGACGAGTCGACGTACGTTCCGCTCGGAATGCCCCACCGGCTCGTGAACCCCGGACCTGAACCACTGGAGATCATCGAGGTCCAGTCCGGCGACTACTTGGGTGAGGATGACATCGTCCGGCTGGAAGACTCCTACGGCCGCGTCGAAGGGTGACTCACCGGGCCCGATAGGAGCCCGCGGACCAACGGTCAGTCCTCGGTATGCACGTCCTTGGCCCAGTCGCGATTCTCGCGATACCACTCGCAGAGCCGTGCCACGCCCTCCTTCAGAGAGACCCGGGGCTCCCAGCCCAGCAGGCGCTGCGCCTTTCCCACGTCGGCCCAGGTGGCCATGACGTCGGCGGCATGCATGGGATGCTGTTCTATGCGGGCCTTGGCGCCCGCCTCGGCCTCCACCAGCGCGATGAGCTCCAGCAGGTCGTGGGGGCTGTCGCCGCCCAGGTTGATGACCTCGTAGCCCAGTGGCTTCAGGCCCAGGCTGGTGCCCCGGGCCACGTCGTCCACGTAGGTAAAATCGCGCGACTGGCTGCCATCGCCGTAGAGGCGCAGGGGACGCTCCTCGTGGATCCACTGGCAGAAGCGGAAGAGGCTCATGTCGGGGCGGCCGGCGGGACCGTAGACGGTGAAGTAGCGAAATACGGTCACGTCGATGCCGTAGAGATGGTGATACGTGAAGCAGAGCGCCTCGGCCCCCTTCTTGGAGGCGGCGTAGGGCGACAGGGGCCGGTTTGTGTCGGCGTCCTCGGAGAACGGCACCGGGTTGTCCGCCCCGTAGAGGCTGGAGGTGGAGGCCAGCACGAACTTGCCCACTTTGTCGCGGCGACAGAGCTCGAGCAGATTCAGGGTGCCGGTCATGTTGGTCTCTACGTAGACCCAGGGGTTCTCCACACTCTGGCGCACGCCCGCGCGGGCGGCCAGGTTGATGACCGCGTCGAAGGGGCCGCACTCGTCCCAGAGGGCCGTGATGGACTGCCGGTCGGCGATGTCGGCCACGTGGAAGTCGAGCCCGGGCAGGCCCTTCAGTCGCTCCAGGCGATAGTGCTTGAGCCGCAGGTCGTATGCGGGGCACAGGTTGTCGACGCCGCATACCTGATGCCCCTGCTCGAGGAGCATCTCGGCCACGCGGCTGCCGATGAAGCCGGCTGTGCCTGTTGCCAGAACGCGCATGTATCGCCCCTTGGTCGATGTCTCCCCGCCGGTTCATCATATCTCATGGTTGTTCCACCTGACCCCTAGGTCTTTGGTCGCATTGTCGGAGGCACTCCGTGCGGATATAATAGCTATCTAGATGGCCATCTAGACCGGCTACGGTCGTTGATCGGACAGGGCGTGATGACGCGAGAATTCACCATAGCGGAAGCCAAGAACCGTCTCTCGGAAGTCGTGAAACTGGCTGAGCAAGAGGGCGCCGTCGAGCTGACCCGAAGGGGCAGACCGGTCGCCGTGCTGGTGTCCAGCCAAGAATTCCGGCGGTTGTGCGCCCCACCCGGCAGACCGTTCGCCTTCCTGGACGGGCTCCGCACGGAGTACGACGCGGACAGTAACGGCCTCGAACCAGGCGATCTTGAAGGCCTGCGTGACCAAGACCCGGGGCGGGCAGTCCGGTTGTGAGAGCCCGCTACCTGCTCGACACATGCGTTCTCTCCGAGCCGATCAGCCGGCGCCCCGACCAGACGGTTGTAGCGCGCATCCAGGACCACCAAGAAGAGCTCGCCACGGCCGCGCCCGTGATGCATGAGTTGTGGTTCGGTTGTGAGCGCATGCCCCCGTCACGCAAGCGCGACCTGCTCGCGGCCTATCTGGTCGCACTCTCCGACCTGCCCGTTCTCTCCTATGACGGCGTCGCTGCCCGCCGCCACGCGGAGGAAAGGGCCCGCCTCGAATCCGTCGGGCAGACGCCCTGCTTTGTTGACGGTCAGATCGCGGCGATCGCCGAGGTGAACGGCCTGGTGTTGGTCACACGCAACGTGCGTGATTTCGCTCGCTTCTGCAACCTTGAGGTCGAAGACTGGTTCGGATAGCCGAGGACCGTTGCGGGCTCGCGGCGTGTACAGAGGTCCGCTATAGCTCCCCGTCGACCGAGTCGGGGTGCGCTCGGACCCACTCCAGCAGAGCATCGAGCAAGAGGCGGACATCATCCATCTGGCTCGACGAACAGATGTCGTACAGCTCCTGCTCCGTCACCTCATCGTAGAAATGCGTAAGGCGATTGCGGTAGCCGGCCATCCGCATCATGAGCTCGCCTTGGCTTTTCGAGATCAGCCCGGCCCTTGCCGACAATGCAGCCACTTCCTTGTACTCGGCGGGTGCTGGGCCTAGACCCTTGGCCAAGATGTGACGTGCGAGATCAAGAAGCCCTTCGAGCGCACGCCGGAGGTACGACTCGGCGGCGGCCGCGTTGCGCGGGTCGCTGGTGAAATCGTTCAGACTACCGAGGGGCAGGCTTTGGATACCCAGCAGCATGGCATGGACCTGAGCGCTCTTCTGCAGAACAGTCGCCGCGCGTATCTTGCCCGGAGTCACAGGTCGCTCCCCACCAGGTCTTTCCATTGCTGCTTGTAGAACGGAGCCAAATCGCCGGCACGCCGCAGATAGTAGAGCTGGCTCTCGCTTTCAGCATCAGCATCATCGGTGTAGAGGAGTTCACCCCTTACCACCTCCGCCGCCAGCAGCGCGTTGGCCTCGGGCAAAATCACAAGATCCACCCGATCTGCTCCCAGTAGACTCTCAAGTTCCAGAGTGAGTTCGGTACGATCCTTGGCATCGAGCCGGAGATGCCGTTGCGGCTGGACGCCGATGTCGACATCCGACCCTCCCGGGGCGAGACTCGTCTGCCCTCCGACCAGAAGCGCCGCGACCTCCACGGCTCGGCTGCCGAAAACGTAGATCGACTCGAGCCGGTAACGACGGGCAATGGCAGTCAAGCGGCTTTGCAGGTCTTCTTCCATGGGTCCATTATCGCACCGGCGCACGGTTCCGAGTCACGCGGTCGTGGCGGAGGCGGAGCTTGTGCGTTCCTTCTTGAAGCGACGGGTCTCCCGGGCCACCCGGCACAGATAGTCCACTTTCGCCGAGTAGCGGCCGTGCTCCAGATAACTGTAGACCGCACACCAACGGCAATCCCCGCGCAGGTCGCAGGAGCCACAGTCCGCCCGGTACTCCTCCCCACCCCGCACGACGTCGGCAAGAGAGGGGATGAACTGGTCCCACGCCTCCTCGAAGGTCCCCCGACGGAGGTCATAGCGCAAGGCCGGGTCTTTGATGAAACTGCAGAAGCTCATGTGGCCATAGGGATCTATGTGAAAGTCGCGTCGGGCCTCGATGCAGGCGGCAAAGAGACGGTCGTCGGCCGCCCCGGCCTCGTCGGCGCCGGGCCCGGCGGTCTCCGTCTCGCCATCTCCCGGCGGGTCAAGGGCCACCACCTCAGCGGGATCCAGTCGCTGCCGGGCGATCTCCTGGTTGCGCGCGTCGGAACGGCAGGCGGTGTACATCAGCCAGGCCGCCCCCACCCTGTAGTGGGGACTCAGCGAGCGCGCCAGCTCCACCATCTGCCCATACTGGTGGTAGTTGTCACGCATGGGGACGATCTGGACGATGAAGCCGGCCCCAGCTTCCTTGAGATAGGCCAGGCCGCGCATGGTGGCCTGGAAGGAGCCGGGAGTGCGGGTCACGTGATCGTGGACGTCGGCGGTGGCTCCGTACAAGGCAACCATCTTCGCGCCGCGGCGGGTCATGAGGCTGGCGATCTGGGGAGTGATGAGAGTCCCGTTGGTGTTGAGCGAGTACCCGACCGCTTTGCGCGTGACGTAGTCGAAGATATCGGCGAAATCGGGCCGCAGCATCGGCTCGCCGCCGGAGATAGCCCAGGCTTGGCACCCCATGCGGCGGGCTTGATCGACTACGTCCCTGATCTCATCGAAAGACAGCTCTTCGGCCGCCTCCGATGCACCGCGTGGCAGACGCAGCCAGCAGTGGCGACAGTCGTTGTTGCAGCGGTAGGTGAGATCGAGATTGCCTTCGAGAGGGAGTCGCGGCAGGTCCACACGCGCCTAGCTAGTGCCTTGCCCTTGGCACGGGCCTTGGCATATGACCTCTTTTTTGCCATTGAGGCCCACGTTCTTACAGCCGGCGAATTGTGCCATGACACCGCTACTGACGTCCATCTTGCAGCCTGTCAGCACGCTCTCTTCGGGCCTTCCGCGGGTGAGCACAAGCATCTCGGGGGTCTTCCAGTGCGCCTTGGGCGACGTCATCTTCATGTCCCTTCCGCGCGACGGCAGGCGGCCGTTTCGGCTCGGCGTCTCCAAACAACAAAGGCGTTCGGGCTCAAGGTAGCACAGATGTCCCTGCGTCGCCGTCACTTCTAGTGCGCCCAGGAGTGCATCTGGAGACCCTCGAAGCGCGAGTAGTGCTTCACGTCGAAGGTGGCCACGTGATCCAGACCGCGGCTCTTCATCCAGCAGGCGTTGTAGGCATCCACGAAGTCCACATTCGAGTCCGCGTAGGCGAACAGGGCATCGACTACGATGTCAGACTCCGGCATGACCAAGCCGTCCATAGACGCCACGGCCACGACGTGTTCAACCACCCGTGGCCGCGACAGGCGATAGTAGGATTCGAGCACCCACACCAACTCCGCGAGCACCATAGTATTCGTCACCAACTGAAGGTCCCCGGCGGCCGCCCGAAGGAACAGCCTTTCGACGGCGGCCGCCTGGTCGGGCACATCGTTGGTGAAATACCGCAAGAAGACGTTCGTGTCCACGAAAAACGGACCCTGTTGGAGGGAGTCACCTGGGGTCACTGCTCGTCCTCCGAACCCGTTCACTCCGCACCTGGGCCCTGATCGCCTCGAAGTCCTGGGGAGCCTCCACCGGTATGCTGCCGCGAAGTGCCTGCAAAGAGCGGCCCGCCGGCCGGAGCACCAACTGGCCGTCTCGCACCTGCACCATCAACTGTTGTCCCTCTTCGAGCTGCAACTGGCGCCGAAGTTCGGCGGGAATGGTTATCTGACCTCGACGGCCGATCCGAAGTGCTGGCATCGGAGCCTCCCGTATCTGACTGCCTCCTACCACATTATCCTCCTAGCATGCCTCTGTCAGCAATCGTCTGGTTCATCCGCATCATGGAGAATATCCGAACGCTCGACGTATGCCGTGCAACAAAGGTTGGACACAGCCCCAGCACCCGGCTACGATTCAGTCAGATGCTGTTCACGAGTTACACGTTCGCTCTCTTCGTGGTGGCTGCGTTCGGCGTCTACTACCTGGCCGCTCGGCTCTCCCGGGGCAGGCGCCTGCAGAACCTGGCTCTGCTCGCCCTGAGCTACGTCTTCTACGCACTGTGGGACTGGCGCTGGTGCCTCCTGCTGCTGTGCGTCACAGCAAGCGGATTCGGGGCCGGCCTACTACTCGAGCGGCCGCGCGCCCGCCGGCGCACCATCCTCGTGGTGGTGCTGGTGATCGACCTTGCGATCCTGGCCGCTTTCAAGTACCTGGGGTTCTTCGCCGAGTCGTTTGCGTCGTTCTTCTCGTCCATTGGGCTGAACGCCGACTGGGTGACGCTGCATCTCGCCTTGCCGGTGGGCCTCAGCTACTACGTCTTCCAGAATCTGTCGTACGTGATCGACGTGTACCGGCGGCAGCTGCCCGCGACCACGGGCGTGGTCGAATACGCGACGGCGCTCAGCTTCTTCCCCCAGCTTCTGGCCGGCCCCATCACCCGCCCGCGCGACCTGCTGCCGCAGCTCTTCCAGCGTCGCGGTTTCGACGACCGGCGCGCCCGGGATGGGCTCCGCCAGATACTCTGGGGTCTCACCAAGAAGGTGCTCATCGCCGATAACATCGGCGCGCAGGTAGATGAAGTGTGGTCGAACATCGGTGAGGCCGACGGCGTCACATTGGCCATCACCGCCGTGCTCTACTCGTTCCAGATCTACTGCGACTTCTCCGGATACGCCGACATGGCCATCGGCACCGCGAAGCTCTTCAACCTGCGTCTGTCGAAGAACTTCGACTATCCCTATTTCTCCACGTCCATACGGGATTTCTGGCGGCGGTGGCACATCACGCTGGCCGGTTGGATGAGGGACTACCTCTACATCCCCCTGGGCGGGAGCCGCTGTGGGGTGCTCCGCCACACCTTCAATGTGCTGGTGACCTTCGTGGTGGTGGGACTGTGGCACGGAGCCAACCCCACCTACCTGGTGTGGGGACTCTTTCACGGCCTGTGTCTGTCGGTGGAGAACCTCTTCCGCCGGGCCCGCCGCTCGAAGCAGGTGGGCGCAGCTGAGACGGAGACCCGCGGCCTGCTGGAGCGCGTCACCGCCGGAGTGGTGGTCTTCGTGCTCGTGACCTTCGCCTGGATCCTCTTCCGCGCGCCCTCTCTCACCGCGGCTGTGGATTTCCTGGCGCAGGGCGTCACTCACCCGGTCTCAGGCGGGGAATACGTGCAATACCTGCCCATGCTCGCGGTCTCGGGCGCGCTTCTGGTCTATGAACGGTTGACGCGCCGCTGGGAGCACGGCTTCGCGTTCGGCCGGGCGCCCCTGTCAGTCCGCTGGGCCGTCTACCTGGTGGTCTGCGTGGTTCTGCTGCTCTTCGGGCAGTTCGGCGGGCAGCAGGGCATCTACGTGCAGTTCTAGACCGCCCTGCGCGGCCTGGGCGGCCTGGGCGGCCCGCGCGGCCGG
>Ga0209612_1002726_pt1 | contig 12358 bp, 10 predicted proteins | sample BioC12SIPDNA_FD_185746 | JGI IMG/M metagenome (GOLD analysis project Ga0209612, IMG submission 185746) | Anaerobic biogas reactor microbial communites from Washington, USA - Biogas_R1_B C12 SIP DNA (SPAdes) (version 2) | ecosystem: Engineered > Bioreactor > Anaerobic > Unclassified | place...
CAAAGGCCATGATGATGTCCGCCCCCAGCTGCTCCTGGATGCGGATGGACTCCTCCGGGCCCATGAACAGCGCCGAGCCATCCAGATGGCTGCGGAAGCGCACCCCTTCCTCCGTGATTTTGCGAAGCCCGGACAGGGAAAACACCTGGAAGCCCCCCGAATCCGTCAGGATGGGCCTGTCCCAGACCATAAAGCGGTGCAGGCCCCCAGCCTTTTCCACCACCTCAGGCCCGGGCCTCAGGCTTAGGTGATAGGTGTTGGACAGCACAATCTGGGCGCCGATCTCCGCCATCTCCCGGGAGGTCATGGCCTTCACCACCCCCTGGGTGCCCACGGGCATATACACCGGGGTTTCCACCGGCCCATGGGGAGTGTGGAGGATGCCCGCCCGGGCGCCGGTGACAGCGCACTGGCGGATCAGCTCATAGCGCACTGGCGCGCCTGTATCAGTCATGGGGCGATGTCCGGCCAGATGCGGCCCAGACCGTCCAGCTCCCTGAGATAGTCCTTAAAAAAGCCGCTCACCGGGAAGCCCTTGGGCGCCGCGTCCGGCGCGCAGATGAAGACCATGGCCCGCTGGGTGACCGGGTGGAGAAAAGACAGGCGCATGCCCCAAAGGGCGATCAGCTCGCCCGGCGTGCCCTTGCCATAGCGCGCGTCGCCTAAAAGGGGATGCCCCATATGGGCCATCTGGGCCCTGATCTGGTGGGCCCGCCCGGTCTGAAGCTTCACCGCCACCAGGCTCTTCTCAGGCGCGTGGTGGACGGTCTGCCCGTGGAGGATGGCCTCCTTCCCCTGGCGGTACAGAAAGGAGGGCAGCACGGTGACGGTGTTGGTGGCCTCGTCCTTTTTAAGATAATCCTTCAGCGTAAAGCGGTCCGGCGTCTGCCCCTGGCAGACCAGCACATATTCCCGCTGAAGGGCCCCCTGGCGCAGCTGCTGGGACAGGCGGGCCGCCGCCTTGGAGGTGCGGGCAAAGACCAGAAGCCCCCCCACAGGCCGGTCCATCCGGTGCACCAGCCCCAGGTAAACCTCCCCGGGCTTTTCATACTTCTCCTTGACATAGGCCTTTAACTGGCTGAGCAAATCCTCATCCCCCGTCCGGTCCGACTGGGTGAGGAGCATGGGCCGCTTTAAGGCCACCAGGAGGTGGTTATCCTCAAACAAAATGGGTGGGTGGGTTTGTTCCAATGCAGTCTCCTTCATGGCCGCCACCGGCCGCTGGCCCCCGCCGGGAGGAAGCCCCCCGCGCTCACGGGCAGGCAAAGCTCCTGGGCGTCGATGCTGCCGCCAAAGCGGGCGCTTACCGTCAGGCGCAGGATGTTGCCAAGCACCGTGGGCTGAAAGCCCGTGGTGTAGCCGTTGATCAAGAAAAACAGGGGCTGGTCGCTTAACAGCTGGGCTGAGAGTTCCGCAAGGGGAAACAGGGCGTCCTCCAGCTTCCAGATTTCGCCTGAGGGCCCCCGGCCATAGCTGGGCGGGTCCATCAGGATGGCGTCATAGCGCTTGCCCCGGCGCAGTTCCCGCTTCACAAAGGCCTGGGCGTCCTCGGTGATAAAGCGGCAGCGCTCCTCCGGAAGCCCACTGAGCTCCCGGTTTTCCCTGGCCCAGCGCACCATGCCCTTGGCCGCGTCCACATGGGTCACATGGGCGCCGGCCATCATGCAGGCCAGGCTGGCGGCCCCGGTGTAGGCAAACAGGTTTAAGACCCTGGCCCCCGGGCGGGGCAGAAGGCACTGCCGCATCCAGTCCCAGTTGGCCGCCTGCTCCGGAAACAGGCCCGTGTGCTTAAAACCGGTGGGCCGCACAAAGAACTTCAGATCCCGGTAGCCGATCTCCCAGCGCTCGGGCAGGGCCCTTTTAAAGCGCCAGCTGCCGCCCCCTTCGCCTGAGCGCAGGTAGCTGCCGTCCGCCTCCTGCCAGCTTTCCGGCCGGCTTTTGGGCCAGATCACCTGGGGGTCCGGCCGGGCCAGGATGATCTGGCCCCAGCGCTCCAGCTTCATCCCCTCGCCAGTGTCCAGCAGCTCGTAATCCCTCCAGCTCTCGCTTATGAACACGGCGCCTCTTGGCGGCAGGCCGCCTCAAACAAGGTGGTTTTCACCGCCCGCTCCCAGCCTGAAAGCAGCGTTTGGCGGGTGTCGTCCGCCATGCCGGGCACAAACTCCCGCTCCAGCTGCCAGCGGGCCGCGGCCTCCTGGGGGCTCTTGAACACCCCGGCCCCCAGCCCCGCCAAAAGCGCCGCCCCCAGGGCGGTGGTCTCCCTGACCGCAGGGCGCAGCACCCGCAGGCCGCTGATGTCCGCCTGGAACTGCATCAAAAAGCCGTTGGCCGTGGCGCCCCCGTCCACCTTCATGGCCTGGGGACGGCGGCCCAGGGTGGCCGCCATCATCTTCAGCAGATCATCCGACTGGTAGGCGATGGCCTCCAGCGCCGCCCGGGCCAGGTGGGCCTTGTTTGCCCCCCGGGTCAGGCCGGTGACGCTGCCCCGGGCGTACATCTCCCAGTGGGGCGCGCCCAGCCCTGTAAAGGCGGGCACCAGATACACCCCCTGGGTGTCGGCCACGGATTCCGCCAGGGTCTGGCTCTGGGCCGCGTCCTGGATGATGCCCATCTCATCCCTGAGCCACTGGATCGCCGCCCCCGCGGTGAACACGCTGCCCTCCAGGGCATAGGTGGCCCTATTAGAAATCCGCCAGGCGGTGGTGGCTAAAAGCCCGCCCTCCGGCACAGGGGGCGTTTCCCCCGCGTTCATCAGCATGAAACAGCCGGTGCCATAGGTGTTTTTCACCTCGCCCGGGGCAAAGCAGGCCTGGCCAAAGAGGGCGGCCTGCTGGTCCCCCGCCATGGCGCACACCGGCAGGGGCACGCCCAGGATATCCTCCCTGAGGATGCCAAAGGGGCCCGCCGTGTCCCGCACCTCAGGCAAAAGGGCCCTGGGCACGCCAAAGATCTTGAGCAGCTCATCATCCCAGTCCTGGGTGGCCAGGTTAAAAAGCATGGTGCGGCTGGCGTTGGTGGCATCCGTCACATGGGGCCGGCCTTCAAGCAGGTGAAAGGCCAAAAAGCTGTCCACCGTGCCAAAGCAAAGCTCCCCCGCCTCCGCCCGGGTCTGGAGGTTTAATTCGTCCAGAATCCAGCGGATTTTGGAGGCGGAAAAATAGGCGTCCGGCAAGAGGCCCGTTTTTTCCTGGATCAGCTGCGCGTGGCCCGCCTGTTTGAGCTGGTCGATATAGCCCGCGGTGCGCCGGCACTGCCAGACGATGGCGTTGTAGACGGGCTCCCCGCTCTCCCGCTCCCAGATGAGGGTGGTTTCCCGCTGGTTGGCAATGCCCAGGGCGGCGATGTCCCGGGCCTTGATCCCCGCCTGGACCACCGCCTTTTTCAAGGCTTCCACCTGGCTTGAGATCAGATCCTGCGGGTCATGCTCCACCCAGCCGGGGCGGGGATAGTGCTGGGTGAATTCAAAGGCCGCCGTTGCTTTCGGGCGGCCTTCCAGTGAGAACACGATGGCCCGGGAAGACGTGGTCCCCTGATCCAGCGCGGCAAGGTATTGCGCCATGCGCGGCCTCCTTCTAAAGTGTATTTCCCCTAAGGGGGAAAGGGGCGGGGCTGGCCCGCGCCCTTTTATTCGATGCGAATGCCGTAGAGCTTGTGGTTGTCCCGGCCGGAGGTGCCGATCACCAGCATGTCGTTATACACGGCGGGGGAGCCCTCAATCTGGCCGCCCAGATCCAGGGTGCTGTGCACCTGGCCGGTGAGGCCGTCCAGCATGTAGAGGGTGCCGTCCAGGCCCGCCTGGATGATCACCGCCTGGCCGGCCTCGTCATACACCGCCACGGGGGAGGACACGGCGCCTGAACGGATGGGCATCTGCCAGACGATGTCCCCGGTGTCCTTGTCAAGGGCCAGGATGGTGCCGCCCTCCTCGGTTTGGTTCACGGTGAAATACACCAGGTGGCTAACGCTGTTTTGCCCCACCACCGGGCTTGCCTTCACCCCGGCCCGCTCCGCGTTGTCAAAGGAGGCCGCCACCTCTTTTTGCCAGATTTCCTCGCCCGTCAGGGCGTTGATCCGGCGGATGAGGGCCTTGCCATCCCGGCGCAGCCGGGTGAGGACGGTGGTGCCGGTGTAAAGGTCCAGCCCCTCGCCTTTAAGTTCAAGGGCGATGGCCGCGTCCGTGTTGTCCCCCACGTCAAAAGCCCAGAGGGTCTGCATGCTGGTGGTGTCCACGCAGCGCAGAATGCCCTGCTTGTCCGCCAGATAGGCGTAGGGCCCGTACATAGCCACTGAGGTTTCAACCGACACGGTGGTGTCGTTCTGCTTGCCCGCTTTGCTTCTTAGGTAAATGACCTCCGGATCCACGGTGATGGTTTTCTTGTCCAGGAAATCAAAGACGGTGTTGAGCTTCACGGTGTAAAGCAGCCCGTTTTCACCGGCCACCACCATGCTGTCAGAGCTTAGGTCAAACAGCGCCGTGCCGTCAAAAGCGCCGTTGGTGGAATACTGGCGCTGGTCGTCCGTGCGCCGGCCGTTGATGAAGTGCAGTTCCTTTTGGTCAATCAGGCTATAAAGATAGTAGCCGATGGCCCCCGTTTTGCCGGGCAGCTTGGAGATGCCCTGGCCAAAGGCGATGATGGGGCGGCCCTGGGTGTCCACCGCCACGCTGCCCTTGAGGGGATAGCCCACGTCAATGGGCTCCCGGGTGGGGACGCCGTCGTTTAGGTCAACGAAGTAGACCTTGCCGTCCTGTCCGGCGGCGATCACCTCTTTAAGGGCGGTGACGCCCTTTTTCTCCTCGGCGAGGTTCATCATCTGCCGCACCTCCACCGCCCATTTGACGATGGCGGGCTGGCCCGTCCAGCCCAGGCCGTAGACGGTGCCGGAGTCCTCGGTGCGCAGGCTGCCCAAGTCCGTCTGCCACTGAATGGTCAGCTGCTTAAGATCAAGGGGTGTGGTGCCAAAGGCCGCGTTCTGGCGCAGCGCGTCCCCCCGGAAGGTGAACACGCCCCCTTCATAGCTGGTATAGGCGCTGCCCGCGGGCACGTTAAGGGGCTCGGCGCGGCTGTAATCGTTCAGCTTCCGGGCGCCCTGATAGGCGTCATCAATGATGCCCAGCCCGGAGGGCAGGGCGCTGCCCGCCGCCTGCACCACAAGCTGGGGCTGGGGGGTGGCGGTGGGGATAAGCTCCGCCACCGGGGCCAGCGTGGGTTCCTCCGCTACGGGAGCCGCTTCGCCCAAATCCTCCGGCAGCTCTTCAGGAAGCGTTTCCGGAATCTCCGCCAGCTGCTGGATGGTCAGGGGCTCCGGGCTTCCCTCATCTCCCTGCAGGACCGGCTCCTCCGGATAGAGGGGCGTGAAATCATCCTGCACCAGCATGTCCTCGGGGATTTCCTCCTCGGGGAACTCCGGCTCAGGTTCCTCCTGGGTCTGGGCCAGCGGGGTGAACACCGGGAGCAGCTCCTGAACGCTCAGGGGCTCCGGAATCACCGCCTGCACCGTGGGGCTGGGCAGGCTGAGGGCCTCAAAGCTGGGCTCCGGCGTTGGCGCCAGCGTAGCCGCAAGGGTGGGTGTGGGGACAGGCGTGGGCGTTGGGGTGGCCGTGGGTTCGGGGCTTGGCGTCACCACGCTGAGGAAAAGGGATTTATCCGTTTGGTACCAGGTGCCGTCATACATGATGCCCGCGGTGAGGGTGCCGGAGATGGGCTCGCCCATCACGGAAGAAAAGGTCCAGACCTTGTTGTCCGGCTGGTCCACCGGCAGGGCGGAGCCGGTGAGGGGAACGCCCGCGCCGTTTAGCACCCGCACCCCCTCCAGGGCGTCGTCCGCGGTGAAGGTGAACACGGTTTTAACCCCGGTGACCACCTCCTCCTCCGCGGTTTCAAACTTGATCAGGGTGGGAGGATCCTTCTTCCCCAGGCCCACCAGGCGAAGGCCGCTGTCCACCACCCCGGTGACGGCCTGGCGCGCCTGGCCCAGAATGCCGGTGGCATCATCCGGGATAAAGAAATAAGACGCCGCAAAAAGGCCGATGGCCAGCACCAAAAGCGCCGCGATGACCTTGGGCCAGCGGCGGGGATGCTCGTCCTCATAGTAGTCCTCCGCCTCATAGGCCTCCTGGCGGTAGGGCTCGGGATCCCGGCGGGGGGGCGCGTAGTCCTCCTCCTGATAGACCCGGGGCGCGGGCCGCATGCCGGGGGCCGGGGGCGCAGGGCTGACCCTGGCGGCGTCATAGCCGCCCAGGGGCATGGGGGCCTCCTCCTCAGGCGGATAGGCGGCGCGCCGGGGCGCCGGGCTCTGGCCTTCGGGATAGTGCCGGTCCGCGCGGCGGCGGCGGGGTTTGGATGGGTTCTCATAGGGCTGGGACACGGTGTCCTCCTTTCGGATGCCAGGGGCACGGCAAAGCGCGCCTTCAGAAGGCGATTCTGTCCTGCAGGTAAGAAGTCAGTTCCAAAACGGGCACACGCACCTGGTCCATGCTGTCCCGCTCCCGGACGGTGACGCTGTCATCCTCCAGGGTGTCAAAGTCCACCGTCACGCAAAAAGGCGTTCCCACCTCGTCCTGGCGGCGATAGCGCTTGCCGATGGAGCCGGACTCGTCGTAGTCCGCCATCATCTTAGGCGCCAGAAGCTTGTGGATTTCCCGGGCCTTGTCGCCCAGCTTGTTCTTTTGCAGCGGCAGCACCGCCACCTTGTAAGGCGCCAGGGCCGGGTGCAGCCTTAAGACCACGCGGCTGTCCCCCTCCCCCAGGTCCTCCTCCTCATAGGCGTTGCACAAAAAGGCCAGGGCCATCCGGTCCGCGCCCAGGGAGGGCTCCACCACATAGGGCAGGAAGCGCTCGTTGGTGACGGGGTCGATGTATTCCATGTTCTCCCCGCTGTGCTCCTGGTGGCTTTTCAGGTCAAAATCCGTGCGGTCAGCGATGCCCCACAGCTCCCCCCAGCCAAAGGGGAAGCGGAACTCAAAGTCCGTGGTGGCCACGGAGTAATGGGACAATTCCTCCGGCTTGTGGTCCCTGATCCTCAGGTTTTCCTCCTTGATGCCAAGGGAAATAAGCCAGTCCCGGCAGAAGCCGCGCCAGTACTCAAACCACTGCATATCCTCCCCCGGCCGGCAGAAGAACTCCAGCTCCATCTGCTCAAATTCCCGGGTGCGGAAGGTGAAGTTGCCCGGGGTGATCTCATTGCGGAAGGATTTGCCGATCTGCGCCACCCCCAGGGGCAGCTTGCGCCGGGTGGAGCGGACGATGTTTTTGAAATTCACAAAGATGCCCTGGGCGGTTTCGGGCCTGAGGTAAATCTCGGCCGCCCCCTCCTCGGTCACCCCCTGATGGGTTTTAAACATCATGTTGAACTTGCGGATGGCGGTAAAATCCTGCTTTCCGCAGCTGGGGCAGGCGATCCCCTGGGCCTGAATGTAGGCCTCCATCTCCTCATGGCTCCAGCCGTCCGCCTGCACGGCTTCGCCCTTTTTGGCGGCGGCGTCCTCAATCAGCTGGTCCGCCCGGAAGCGGGCCTTGCAGGCCCGGCAGTCCATCAGCGGGTCGTTGAAACTGCCCACATGCCCGGAGGCCACCCAGGCCTCCCGGTTCATCAGGATGGCGCTGTCCAGCCCCACGTTGGTGTCCGATTCCTGGACGAACTTCTGCCACCAGGCCTGCTTCACGTTGTTCTTAAACAGCACGCCCAGGGGGCCGTAGTCCCAGGTGTTGGCCAGGCCGCCATAAATCTCGCTGCCTGCAAATATAAACCCGCGCACCTTGCACAGGGCCACCAGTTTGTCCATCGTCAGGGCCATGGAGAGACCTCCTCAATTAGTCCCCCCATCATACGACCCAACAGCCCGGATTGTCAAGAAATATGGCTGTTTTCCGGGGTTTTTACTAAGAAATATAAAGCTTCTGCCAAAAGACTGCCCAGAGCGGATATCAAGAAGTGCCCACAGCAGCATCCCATTTTATCGCTCGATCGGGTATACTTCCCCTGAGCAATCTCCAGAAAGAGGTGACCCATCCATGAAAATCATGAAGAAACTGTTTGCGCTGCTTTTGGCGGCCAGCCTTTTAGCGGCGCTGCCCGCCCTGGCCACGGACACCCTGCCCATCCAGGGGGTGCTGGAGCGCCCGGGCATTGCCTTTCAGGCCGCCTATCCGGACAACCCCTTAATCCAGGGCGAAAGCCCCACCACCGGCCTCCCCTGGGAGGGGGTCTATGCGCCGGTTCTGCTGGTGATCGATAACGCGGAGGGCGCCCACCCCCACTGGGGCCTTAAGGACGCGGACGTTCTTTATCAGGTGCCCAACGCCGGCAAGGGGGCCACCAAGCTGCTGGTCCTGTTTTCAGACAGCGCCCCGGAGGCTGCCGGCGGCAGCCGCTCCGCCCGCACCCCCTTTGTGGACGTGGCCCGCACCTGGGGCGCGGCCTTTGCCTATGCCGGCTATCCCGGTGAGGGCGCGGGCGCAAAGGCCAGCGTGCCCTCCAAGCTGCGGGAAGGCGGGATGAGCTTCCGCCAGCTCTCCTTTGACCTGCTCAGCAACAACGACTTCTCCAGCCGCATCTCCGGCTACCAAAGCCCCCATAACCTCTCCGTCAACATCGCCCGGATTCGCCAGCTGGCTCTGGAAAACGGCGCCGCCTTCAGCCCCCGTCCCTTCCTGTTCACGGATGAATTGCCCCAGGGCTACGCCCCTGCCGCCTTTATCGATGTGCGCCACTACGGCGAGGACGCCAGCGCCGGCCGGGGCAACTCCGCCAGCTACGCCACCTATACCTATGCGCCTGAGGAAAACGCCTACCACCGGGAGAACTCCTCCGGCCCCTTCATCGACCGGGACAGCCCCGAGGCCCCCATTCCCTTTGCCAATGTCATCGTGCAGCGGGTGCGCTTCAGCTATTCCAACGGCTATATCCAGCTCAACTATCTCACCGGCACCGGGGCCGCGGATATCTTCACCGGCGGCAGCTACATCCCCGGCGGCTGGTACCGGGATTCCCTGGACGGCCGCACCGTGTATACGGATGATAAGGGCCAGGAGCTGCAGCTCCAGCGGGGCAAAACCTTTATCATCCTCACCAATGACACCAGCCTGGTCAGCTTCCGCTAAGGCGGGCAGCCGCACCAGGAAGAAGGCCGCGCCCGGGGCAGATGTCCGGGGCGCGGCCAATTCGTCCTCAAGCCCTGTTCATCTCTAATCAGTGATGATGCTCCCGGCAGATCTCCCCTGAGGAGTTCAGCTCCCCTCGGCTGTAGGCCTCGGCCGCTTTCCGGGCATCCCCCTGGGCGCCCGTGATGACCTGGATATTCCGCTGTCCGAATATTTCTGCCGCGCTGCCGCCCATGCCTCCGGCGATAATAACCGCCACCCCCAGGTCCCCCAGGAAGTTGGGCAGAAAGCCCGGCTTGTGCCCGGGGTTGGGGATGTTTGTGGTCACACCGCTCTCGTTATCCAGAATCAGGAATGCCTCACAATGCCCAAAGTGCTGGGCCACCTGGCCGTTTTGCGCTGCCACAGCTATTATCATGCTGGTTTTCCTCCAATTTCCTTGATGAGTTCAGCCGCCGGTTTAAGCCAGCCGCCCTCTATTTCCTCTATGCGCCCCTGATCGCAGGCCAGGGAGATCTGCGGATCAACGGGGATTTGGGCCAAAAGGGGCAGGCCAAAGGCACAGGCCGCCTCCGACGCGCCGTTCCCGCCAAAAATCCTGTACTTCTTTCCGTTGTCCGGGCATAAAAAGTAGGACATGTTCTCCACCAAGCCCAGGATGGGCACCGCCATCATCCGGGCCATCTTCACCGCTTTGCCCACGATCATCCCCACAAGTTCCTGGGGAGAGGTCACCACCACGATGCCGTCCAGCGGCAGGGACTGGAACACCGTCAGCGGCACATCCCCGGTGCCCGGCGGCATGTCGATAAACATCACATCCACCTCGTGCCACAGCACATCGCTGTAAAACTGCTTGACAGTGGCCGCCAGAATGGGCCCCCGCCAGATAACCGGGTCCGTGTCGTGCTCCAGCAGGAGGTTGATGGAGATGATCTGAATGCCCCCCTGGCTGAATATCGGCAGGATATGCGATTCATCTCCCAGGGCCTTTCCCTGGATGCCAAAAGCCCTGGGGATGGAAGGCCCCGTGATATCCGCATCCAGAATGGCCGTCCGCAGGCCCAGACGGTTTGTGCTGACCGCCAACAGGCTGGTGACCAGGGATTTTCCCACGCCGCCCTTGCCGCTGACCACGCCGATGACGCGGCTCACCCGGCTTTCCGGGTTCAGATGGGCCTTCATATCCGGCGGGGTTTTCCGGTCATCACAGCTTTGGGCGCAGTTTTCACAATTGTTGTCACAGTTTTCGCTCATGATGGGTGTTTGCCTCTTTCTATATTTAGTGTTTCCGGGACTGGTTCATTGGCAGCGGCGTATCCCAGCCGATAAGCCCCCGCCCTGGATAAGGAAGGTTTCAGATAAGCGGCCCTTCCTGTGTGATCAGGGGAAGCAGCTTGCGATACACCCTGGCTGCCGCCTCTCCGCTGGGGCATGGGATGTCCGCGATGCTTAGGCCCAGATTAACAGCCTTTTGCGCCAGGGAATCATAGGGGATCAAGCCCGCGAAAAGGAGGCCTTCCTGTTCACAGTAGACTTGAATTTCCAGCGTTATTTCCGGGTTGATGTCCGCCTTGTTGACGCACACCGCTATCCGTGTCCCAAAACCGCGCGCCGTCTTCACAATGCGCGCCAGGTCACTCATTCCGGACAGGGAGGGTTCGGCCACGATGAGCGTGACATCCGCCCCGCTAAGCGTCGCGATAACGGGGCAGCCAATGCCGGGAGAACCATCGACAATCGAAAAAGCGGCGTTCTCCTTAGCGGCCGCATTCATCCGTTTTTTGACCTGACTGACCAGAAGGCCAGAGGTGCCGCTGCCCATCTTCAGCTCCGCGCTGGAAAACACCGCATCGCCGTTCGTATACAGCGTCATATCCCCCGCATGGTGCGGTTTCATGTGAATGGCGTCCACAGGGCAAACCAGCGCGCACACGCCGCAGCCTTCACAGGAATGGCCATCCACCCGGTACGCGTCCCCAGGGAGAATCGCGTCAAAGCGGCAAGCCAGTTGGCATTGACCGCAGGCGGTGCAGCGCGCCGGATTGATTTCCGCCAGCGGGAGCGCATAATAAGGTTCACTGTCCCCAAAGGAATAGGGGCCGTTCACCAGGTGCAGATTGGGCGCGTCCACATCGCAGTCCGCACAGGCCTGCGTTTGGGACAGCCGGATAAAGGCGCTTGCCACAGTGGTCTTGCCGGTTCCGCCCTTTCCGCTAAGAATGACCAACTGCCGCATCACACGCCTCCTTTTCAATCCTTAGCAGCAATGCCCGGAATTTCTCCCGAAACCCTTCGTCTTCCCGGGCGGCGATTCTCGCGTTTGAGTTGAGCAAGCCAAGCCGTTCATCAAAGGAAATACGCGCCAGAACCGGGATGCCATGCGCAAGGCAGAAGTCCGCTGAGGGATCCTCTCCCGGCAGGCATTTATTGAGCACCACACCGTAGGGTTTTTTGTATAACCGGAGCAGTTCATGCACCATCCGCAGGTTGTGCGCGCCAAAGCGCGTCGGCTCCGCTACCAGCACACAGTAATCCGCGCCCCGGATGCTTTCTGAAACCATACAGGAGCTGCCGGGAGGACAGTCGATGAACACGCTTCTTCCCGCGTCTGGCTGGGTCAGAAGGGCGCGGATAATCGGCACGCCCGTGGCTTCCCCCGGGTTAAGAAAGCCGGACAGCACGCGCACACCGTCGGAGGTCCCTTCCTTTTTTTCGCCGATTTCCCTCCGTGTTTCACGCAGCGCTCCATGCGGGCAAACCAAGAGGCATCCCCCGCAGCCATGACAAAGCTCTTCAAACAGCAGGAGATGATCATTTGCCCAGGCCAGCGCATTGAAAGCGCAGAAATTGGCGCATTTACGGCAGCCGTCGCATAGCGCTGAATCCATCTCAGGCAGGGGTACGCAGACCTTATCGCTGCTTTGCCACATCGGCCGGAAAAACAGGTGCCCGTTGGGCTCCTCCACATCACAGTCAATATAGATGGCCGAGGGCGCTGCGCTGGCCAGATTGACCGTCAGAAAAGTCTTCCCGGTGCCTCCTTTTCCGCTAAGAAAGGCAATCGTTCTTTCCTTCATTCCTTAGCGCCCGTGAAATCCTTCATGGATATCCAGGAGTTCCTCCAGTTGCTTTTTCCGAAAGGCCCCAATATTGCCTCTCGCGCTTAGATCGGGCTGGCTCTTATACAGCTTGATACCAGCCGCGATAAGGACCTTGGCCGCGTTGTTTCCGCACTGCGGCGTAATCAGCGCCTG
>Ga0209612_1002732_pt1 | contig 12346 bp, 10 predicted proteins | sample BioC12SIPDNA_FD_185746 | JGI IMG/M metagenome (GOLD analysis project Ga0209612, IMG submission 185746) | Anaerobic biogas reactor microbial communites from Washington, USA - Biogas_R1_B C12 SIP DNA (SPAdes) (version 2) | ecosystem: Engineered > Bioreactor > Anaerobic > Unclassified | place...
AAAGGTCACGCTCATAATACTGCCACAGATAATCAAGACGACGATGCCTTCGATTGTCGGTCAGATCGTGATGACAATAAAGGACACATCTATAGTCTCGCTGGTAGGGATGGTGGAGATAGTCAGAACGTCCCGTCAGATCATGCAGCTCACGCTGAACCCGTTCATGGCTTTCAGCATTGTATCGGTTTTTTTCATACTCGTATGCTATCCGTTGATAATCGTTTCGAAAAAACTCGAGGGAGGTAATAACAGATGAGATACCAACTGGAGTGCTCAAAGCTTGAGTTCTTCAGGCCGGATGCTTTTGCTTTCATAAACAAGTTGAAAACACAACCATCCAAATACCCCATGATCAACCTTTCCATCGGTGCTCCGAACAGACCCACCCCCGCCTGGATAATCGAGGCCATGAAAACGCATCTCGACAATCCGGCCTACCACACGTATCCGCCCCAGCACGGCGCTCCCGAGCTCTGCGAAGCGGTGGCTTTCTGGTACGGCAAGCGTTTTGGAGTCGAGATAGACCCCAAAGACAACGTACTCGTCACCGTGGGTATAAAGGAAGCTATATTCAACGCCTTGCACTCGCTGGTTAATGCAGGAGACGTCGTCATGGTACCAGATCCAGGCTACCCGACTTATTTCGAGGCCGTTCTGTTCACCGGGGGCAAGTTGTTGACCTACAACAGCGATGCCGAGTCGGACAGGGTTTTGAATGAGATCGAACAAAAGGCCAGACTTCACGGCCCGAAGATCGTTATCGTGAACTACCCATCGAATCCCACGGGCAGAATTGTCGGTCTGGATTTCTATAAGAGCCTCTCGGAAATAGCCTCACGCTACGACTTCGCTGTGATGAGCGATCTGGCGTACTCGGAGATAGCTTTCGACGGGCTGACGGTCCACAGTTATCTGGAGGCCCGTCCCGGCCTGGAACTGGGATTCGAATACTTCGCCTTCTCGAAGACCTATAACATGGCCGGCTGGAGGGTGGGCGCCATCGTCGGTGACAAGAGGCTGGTCGACGCGGTGAAGCTGTACAAATCAAAAATCGACTCGAACGTCTTCTATCCGATACAGCAAGCGGCTGCAACGGCTTTGATAGAGACGCCCGATTCTTTTTACAGAGAACTGAGCGGTATGTATCAGCAAAGGCGTGATGCTCTCGTCCACGGATTGAGCGATATAGGCCTTAGATTCTCTCCGCCGCAAGGCGCCATGTACACCTGGGTGGAAACCCCTGAAGGCATTGATCCCTGGCTCTTCACCGAGAAACTATACAAAGAATACGGAATTCTCGTTGTGCCGGGAACGGCGTACGGGCTCAATGGGGGGCAGAGGGTGAGAATGGGACTGGTGCAGGAAACGCCGCTCATGGAAGAGGCAGCCCGGAGGCTGGCAGAAGGAGGATTAATGCGATGAGACTTTTAGAAGGTGTAGGTGTCGCTCCACTGACTCCCATGTCGGCCGATGGAACGAAAATAGAGTACGGTGCGATATCCAATTATGTAGATTTTCTCGTGGAGAAGGGTGTGAACGGTATGTTCGTGCTCGGCACCACGGGCGAGGGAACCTCTCTCTGCGTTTCAGAAAGGAAGAAAGCGCTCGAGGCTTTCATAAAGGCCAACGACGATAGAATGACGATAATATCCCACTGCGGTGCGGCGGTTTTCGAGGATATTCTCGACCTTCTGAAGCATTCCAGAGCCTGCGGCGCTCACGCCGCCGCCGTGGTCACTCCATTCTTCTTTAAGCATAGCCAGGATGAACTCTTCGCTTTCTACGACGCTATCGCTACAGAGATGGGAGAGTACCCGCTCTACATATACAACATCCCGTCGCTCACGAAGAACTGGATAAGCGTCGATGTGTTGAAGAGACTTCACCAGAAGCATCCCTGGATAGTCGGTGTGAAGGACAGCAGCGGCGACTTCGTGTACGCTTTGTCTGTGATCCAGAACCTCCCCGGTACGTTCAACACGGTCGTCGGTTGCGATGCGGCCTATTCGGCCGTTCTCACGAACGGAGGGAAGGCCTGTGTTTCCGGTCCGGGAGCGGTCTTCCCGGAGTTCTTCGTCAAAGTTCGCGATGCGGTAAGAGCCGGAAAATACGAGGAGGCCTTCAAAGCCCAGAAATCCCTCACCAAACTCACAATGGCCGTTGGAAACGGGGCCAACATACCTTACATGAAGGCGGTTCTTGAGAAGAGGGGTTTGAAAATGGGTGGAGTAAGGATGCCTCTAAAGGTTTCCACGAGAGAAGAGATGGAGGATCTCGATCGCGACTTGTTCAGAGTTATGGCCGAGGTTGGAATACAGTTCTGAGCCTCCCCATTCGATACTCTCAAAAACCGAGAAAATCGAAAGCGGCCGGGTTTCATGTCCGGCCGCTTTTTGATGCTCTCCGGTCAAGCAACTAACGCGCGAAACATCACTGGCAACTTCAGTCAATTCCATTCGCCCACGAAGCGATACTCTCCCAGTTGCGGAAATCACCGATCTCGGCCCCGACTTTTTTGATTATCATTCTTTCGAAGGGATTCATCTTGTCGCTCTCTATTCTTCCTCCGAAGCAGGTTATTTCAACGGGCTTTATTCGCTCTATCGTCGGTCTCAGAGATTCCGGGAAGCGCCAGCCGCCAAGCAATTCCAGTGGGTCTCCCGCACCGGTCGGACCGCTAAGGAAGATCCGCAGGGGCAGCTTTGCAAGCTCATCCGCGTAGGTTTTCAGGAATTTGACCGCCTCCCTTCTCCACAGCCCTATATAAACGGCCGTTCCAAGGATCGCTGTTTTGTAAGGCGAGAGATCGACGACTTCCCTGGCAGGCAGCACATCCACCTGCATCTGTCTTTTTCGAAGCACCTCTCCGATCTTTTCGGCGATCTCCGCGGTAGATCCACGCTTGGTGGCGTAGGCTACCAAAAATTTCTCCTTCATGAGGCAATCCTCCTGTCAGGTTCAGTGTCATGGACCATTCCCGATAGAAAGGCAAGAATCATGAGTATAAACCCCGCTCCCAGCGAAGAAAGCATCACCAGAGAGATCGTATCCGGGTTTTTTACGAAGGGGACGAGTCCGAAGATGGCGATTTCTAGCGCAAATACAATGGCAACGGAAGAGGCCACCAAAAAGGGCTGCCAAAAACGGGCCGTCTTTTTTCGAAGGCCGCCGGTCTTTTCGCTCTTTGAAGGCTTCAACTGTTTGTGAATGAAAGTCGAGAAGACCCATATAATAGAGAAGAAAACCACCTGTCCTATTCCCCCGCCAACCATGAACAGCAAAACAAAGAGCAGCAGCAACACAGTCGGACCGTTCCTTCTGTGAAGGAAACCGACCGACCAGACTATCACGGCCAGTCCCACCGCCATGGAAGCGATCCCTGTGATCAAGAAATTGGGAATAACTGTGAAGGCCGGCTCATTGCCGTATTCCCACATCCTGTTGGCCTCCCCGATTGCGTGGATCACCAATCCGTTAGTCGGGGTGAACCCCTGCAGCGCCTCGAAGAACCCGTGGCCTATGCCGCCAATACCGAAGATTATCGCCATAGTCGCTACGACAACCAGTATCGTGCGATTGACAATCTTCGAACCTGCCTTTGAAATACCCGCTTGCTTCATTTCTTTGCCTCCTTATCGTATCTGGCCAGAACCAGATCTACCATTTGATTTATCTTTCCCCTTCGCTGCTTCTCGTCAAAAAAATCAGCGCCGAGATACTTCCCGTAAAGAACGGGATCGACGACTATATGATGGAACGGAAGCATTAGCTGCAGGGCGATAACGTTCAGATCTGAGAAAGTGTAACCCTTGAAGATTTCCTGCAAAAGCGGTAAAACCATCTGACAGGAGTTCCTGCAGCCCTCTTTCAGCTCGCCGGCTATGGCGATCCTGCTCACGTTGTAAAATTCGAAAGCCGCATCGGCGGTGGTAAGGAGTATCTCTCTCAACCTGGTTTCCGGATCGCTTTCGATTGCATCGCTTCGCCGCAACTGCCCGATGATCTCTCCCATCATCGTCCCCACAACCTGACCTATGAGATTTTCCTTCGACTGGAAATGGTAGTTGATCAGCGAAGGATTCACTCCAGCCCTGTCGCCTATTTGCCTCGTAGTGAGTTTGTGCGCGTCTTTCCCTTCCCTAATAAATTCAAGCGTGGCTCTGAAGATCCTTTCCCTGGTGTTGATTTCTTCGATCGTCAATCGGTTCGCCTCCTCTGTATTTGAACATAATTAAAATACATTTCGAACGTGTTCAAATATATTATATTCATCCATATAGATTTGTCAAGGGGGCTAGTTTTATCGCAACTGAAGGAGCCACAGATTTTGTTGAAAACCAGAACATATTTTGCTGCAAGATTGGCCCCTGATAAGCAATGAATTACCTTACTTAGTGCGGCTGGCTCTTTTTGGGATGACTATTTTTTTCTGCTTATGCTGCTTCTATTAAGTCATGGTCTCAGTTCAGCACAATGCAGCCGGAAAAACCCAACAGTGTTACAAAGTCGTTTGACTTGCACCGTGTGGATTTCTTTTCTCACCCAAAGGCCGGTGATATATTGAAACGAGGTCCCATGCCGTTTCTTCCAGACTAATCTTCAGACTTACTGCCTCTGCCAGGTGTGGAGCCACTCTTTAGGAGGCGATATTATGAAGAAGGCAGTAGTTGTTGTGGTCTCAATAATCTCCATAGCCGTTCTCGTTATTGTGCTTGTCATAGCACTGAAACCCAAAAAGGACTCTCCGCCCACTGAAAGCATCGTGGACATGATCCTGGTGGAGAAGGGTACATTCACAATGGGCGACACATGGGGATCTGGCTGGGATGAAGAGCGACCGGCCCATGAGGTAACTATCTCCTACGATTTTCACATAGGAAAGTACGAGATAACCTTTGCTCTTTATGATCTGTTTTGTCAAGAGACGAAGAGAGCTCTGCCTGGAGATGAAGGCTGGGGACGCGGGCAAAGGCCGGTGATCAACGTCAGCTGGATGGATGCAGTGGCTTTCTGTAACTGGCTCAGCGAGAGAGAGAAGCTTCCCAAGGCATACGATGCAAATGGCTACTTCCTGGACAAAGACGGAAAAGTGACGACAGATCCTTCAAAAGTAGTTGGATACAGGCTGCCTACCGAAGCCGAATGGGAGTACGGTGCAAGGGGAGGAAACAAGAGCGAGGGATACATTTACTCGGGTGGAAACGAACCGGACCTTGTAGCGTGGTATTCCGATAATTCGGGAGACATGACACAGGAAGTCGGACAGAAGAGTCCAAACGAATTGGGAATATACGACATGAGCGGAAACGTATCAGAATGGTGTTCCGATGCATATGACGCCTTCTTCTACAGAAGGAGCCCGGCAAAGGATCCTTACAATCAGGCGCTTGGTAACAAGTCGATCCGTGGAAGGACCTGGTGGGACGGCGTGGTTAGAGTAACCAGCCGCAGCTACAACTCACCGAACAGTGCAGCCAACATTTGCGGTTTCAGGGTCTGCCGGACTTTCAACTAACTCCCGGAAAGAAGTCTGAGAGTCCTATTTTGAAGTTTCTATCGGTCTTTTGATGTACCAAGAAATCTAAAAAATCTCGAAGACTATTAATAAGGGCATCCGGCAGTGATGTTACGCTGGCCAACGAGCCAACGCCAATACAGAGATCTCGCGCTTCTCTTCTGAATAAAGGCTCTTCTCGGAGAACTGTGGATCGATGACGGCCGACGATTATCAATTCTCGTCCTCTCTTGAGCGCAGCGAACTACCGACAGCACTTCTTCTCGTTGCTAGTTTTCACATCTCTTCTCTTTCTCTCTCAGGCATATATAATAGAAGCGCCGGGCCTACGAAGGCCGGCTATAGCCATCTGGAGGTGACGCGTTTGTTGAGCATACTTCTCGTCGAAGACGACAAAAACCTTGCGAACGGTATACGCTACGCGCTAGAGCAGGAAGGGTGGTCCGCAACCGTAGCCGGGAACGTTTCAAAAGCCCTCGAATTGATGGAGAACGGACATTTCGATCTTGCGCTGCTCGATGTCATGCTCCCCGACGGAAATGGGTTCGAGCTGTGCAAGAAGATCCGCGGGCGATCGGATATGCCGGTGATCTTCCTGACCGCCAGGGACGAGGAAGTGAGTGTTGTCATGGGTCTGGAAAGTGGCGGAGACGACTATGTGACAAAGCCTTTCAGACTCAGAGAACTAATCTCCAGAATCAAGGCCAACGCCAGGAGAATCCAGAAAATTCACCCTGTCGAAGGAAGCGCTCTGCTTGAGTCCGGTCCTGTGAAGCTCGACACGGCCCAGATCAGGGCTTACAGGTCCGGCAAGGAGATCTTTCTCACCCCCACCGAGTTCAGAATACTTCGAAGCCTCATTGAAAACAGCGGTGCGGTCCTGACGAGAGACCAACTTCTCGAGAAGGTCTGGAATATCGACGGAGAATTCATCGAAGATAACACCCTGTCGGTTCATATAAGGAAACTCAGGGAGAAAGTGGAAGAAGATCCGTCAAAGCCGAAGCTGATCGAAACGCTGAGGGGCCTCGGTTACAGGTGGAACGGAGAGAAGTAGATGTTCAGATCCCTGTTCAGAGAAAGACAAAACAGAGTAATTGCCATGATTGGCATCGCTCTCTCGCTATCGATAGCGCTGATCGCGATTGTGACTCTTTACCTTTCTCTGGAAGATCACGGGCGCCATCTTTACGAGCGGGAAGTATCGATTATCGGGAGGCTGGTTTCGCTAGGCATTATCACGCACGATGATGTAGCGAAGATGCTCTCTGAAGAACGATCGGAAGACTACGAAGCGGCGCTGGAGTTGTTAAAACCTTTTGGCTATACAGAAGAGCCACCCGGCAGTTTCGAGTTCTCCGACGGAGCCTTTCGATCGAAGGTTATCGTCATAGCTTCACTCTCCTCTATAACACTGGCAATCCTCTGGTTTTCGCTATTGACTCTTGTCGCAAAGAAGCAGTCCGACTTTCTCAAAGATACATCTCTGAGACTGGACGCCCTGATGAATGGCAGGTACAACAGTGAATCAGTCTACTACGGAGAAGGCGACACAGCAATCCTCTCGGCGCAGATCAACGCGCTAACCAGGAGGCTCGAGAAGACTATGGAAAGCGTCAATTTTGAACGTGACAAAATGCGAGGCTTCATCTCCTTCATATCCCACGAACTCAAGACTCCGCTCGCCTCTTTGAAAACGATGAACGAGCTGCTTATAGATGGAAAGGAAATGGAAAGAGAACAGATGGAAGAGTTCCTCAAAAGAAGCGGAGAGGATATCGAGAGAATGGAATGGCTGATCGGCGACGTTCTGAATATCGCGAGGATTGAATCGGGAGCGATAAGGTTCAACTTCAAGAAGGCCGATCTGGCAGAACTGGCAAAGGATGTAGCCAGAAGATACTCGGAGATAGCCAAAAGCAAAAGCCTGAAGATCTCCGTCGGGGCCGAATCGACGGCCACGGTCTTCTGCGATGAGAGGTGGCTTTCACAGGCCCTGGACAATCTTGTCAAGAACGCGGTCAACTACTCCCCCGACGGAGGCACGGTGTCGATAAACATATTCAGGAGCGAGGCTTACGCCTATCTTACAGTCACGGACGAAGGCCCCGGGATTGCCGCAGGGGATACACCTAAAATCTTTCAGAGCTTCTACCGGGGTAGCTCGGCTGTCGGATCGAGAAAGGGTACCGGCCTTGGCCTCGCTCTTGCGAAAGCAATCATCGAAAGACACGACGGCGATATAAAGCTCAAATCATCAACTGAAAAGGGATCTATCTTTGCAATAGAACTGCCGATAAGACAGGAAGAGTGAGTTCTCCATCTTGCGATTTCTTAAGCTTCTTCTTCATCCGGTCATAAGACAGACTCCTTATATTCTCAGTGGAAGCTACAATTAAGGAGGCATACCATGGAAGTACTCAGAGCAACGGGATTGAGAAAAGTGTATGGATCGAACGCCAGCGCCGTAACCGCATTGAAAGGGGCCGACCTCTCCATAGAAGAGGGCGAGTTCGTCGCCATCGTAGGTCCCAGTGGCTCGGGAAAGAGCACGCTTCTTCATCTTCTCGCCGGGCTAGACCGTCCCACGGCCGGTAGCGTGTATATAGACGGGAAGAACCTGTACGGGATGTCGGACACGCAGTTATCTATCTTCAGAAGGAGACGGATCGGCTTTGTCTTCCAGTTCTTCAACCTGGTTCCCGTGTTGACTGCAAGAGAGAATATCGAGCTTCCTCTAATACTCGACGAAAGGAAGGTCGATCAACCATATCTCAACGAACTTCTCAGGCTGATGAAACTCGAGGACAGGACAGACCACCTGCCTTCTGCCCTGTCCGGCGGTCAGCAGCAGAGGGTGGCGATAGCCCGCGCCCTTATAACCAAACCCGTGATCGTCTTCGCAGACGAGCCGACCGGCAATCTCGACAGCAAGACGAGTCAGGAGGTCATGGACTTGCTTAAGATCAGTGCGAGGAAGTTCCACCAGACGCTGGTGATAGTGACCCATGAGGAGGACATCGCCGAGAGGGCCGACAGAATAATCGCTCTGGAAGACGGAGAGATAGTGTCCGATTACTCCAACAGCGATGTAGGAAGCGTATTCTCCTCCGCTCTTGGAGGGCAGAAGTGATGAAACGCTACACCGAATTGAGCGGAAAGTACCTTTCCAGAAGACTCAGAAGAACTTTCTACACCCTTCTTGGAGTGGCGCTGGCAGTAGCTTTCATAACGGCTATCATGATAACCTTCGAAAGTATAGAAACCTCGGAAATACGGGCGCTAGAAGAATCTGTCGGAGCCTACCACGGGAAAGTTGAGAAGGCAACCGATTCCGAGATACTGGATTTGAGCGCCCACGTACTGACCAAAGGCCTTGGAATCCAGAAGATAGCCGGTTCCATAGACTTTCCCGAAGAAAAGGCCTCACTGCTGATCGAAGAGGCCGACGGGCTGACCCTGCACCTGAGGGGAAAGAGAGTAACCGAAGGCCGACTCCCCGAAAGGCCGGGCGAGATTGCCGTTGACTCCTTCGCCGCCAAGCTTTTGGGTATCTCTTCGAAAATCGGTAAGAGAGTATCACTGAATATAAACGGGAATGAACGGGTTTTCGAAGTTGTCGGGATCATTTCGACGGCAAGACAGGAGAGCTCCCTGTCGAGGGCTTTCGTGAGCGTCTCGGCTCAGGAATTCTCCGCGATAGCTTCGAAATCTGAAGTGGCGAAGAACGTCTATTTCACCGTCGACGCGGAAAACAAAATGCTAAGAATCGCGGCCCAGAAAGTGGCTTCCGACCTCGAACTAACGGACAGGGCGAGGTACAACGGCTCTCTGATCTATCACCTCGAGACTCTCTCTCCTGTGAACTGGCCCGCGGTAGTTCTGGGGCTTCTCGTAGCCGTCGCTTCGATGGTCTCCATTTACAACACGGTTCACATATCGGTGCTGGAGAGGATCCGCGAATTTGGGCTTCTAAGGGCTGCCGGGGCGACTCCTGCCCAGATACGAAAAGTCGTCCTTCGAGAGTCGATACTCGTAAGCGTTCTCGGCATCCCGATTGGCCTGGCGGCAGGCGTCCTGCTTTCATTCGCCGTGGCTCTGTATGCCGGCTCCCGGCTGACCGGCCTGGATGGCTTCGCAACCTCGATCACCCCGCTTTCACCTGTGCTCGGAGCTGTTCTGGGATTTCTGTCTGTGGTTGTTTCATCGCTGATTCCCGCGTTTCGCGCCGGCAAAATATCTCCTGTGGAGGCCATGAGACAGTACGGAGTCGAGCCGACTGGACGCGAAGTCAGAAAGATCGCGGCCGGTGAATCTGCGACAGGAGAAAAGATGCCCCTGAAACTGGCCAAGAGGAACATGAGAAGAAACCTCCGCACCACTGTCATCTCCGTCGTCTCGATGACGATCGCTGCGACTCTCTTCATAGTTTTCTCGTACTTTGCGGGGAACTTCGATACCGAGAGACTGGCCCGGGGCGTCGTGAAGTCTGACTTCTCGATACGTGTCACAGGCATGTACGATGATGGTCCCTACGGAAAAACGATCGAAGAGCTGCAGTCAATAGAAGGGGTCGAGACGGTAGCCGCAGCGAAGTTCCTCACCGGACGGCTGCTCAGCGAATACGAGGACCCGGAGATGGAAAGCAAAACCTACGTGACCGTTCCCAACCCTCAGGCCGGAATGCGAGTCACCACGGTTGATCAGTCGGGGATGTATATGGCCCTTCTCGCCTACAACGAGGCGGGAATCGAACTAATGAAATCGAAAGTGATCTCCGGATCGATAGATCTCGCCCGGATGACTTCCGAACCTCTGGTGATCATAGATGTCGAGAACAGCAACAGGCACAATATAAAGGCAGGAGACAGAGTGTTGCTCAGGACTTATTACCTTACGGAATCGATGGTCCAGCTGCCTATAAACAGCGAGTTCACCGTCGGCGCGGTGGTTCAGGAGCTTCCTTCTGTGGCCTACACCGTTGCGGGTGGTATTCTGGTAGCATGCAGCGAAGAGATAATCGACGGGCTGAGGCCTGCGGGCAACGACGTCCACCTCACGATGATGGACTACGTGGATCATTACTCTTATGTGGACATATATCTACGCAGGGGAGCTAATCCCGAAAACATCGAACCGGTGGTGGAGGAGACCGCTAAAAGGTACAGAAACTCGACCTTCATCTCCTACAGCCAGTACAGGAAAGAGACGGAAAACGCTATCAGGACTCTTTCGACGCTGGTCTATGGATTGATCGCAATAGTCGGCTTCATAGGCATCTGCGGCATAACCAACACCATAAACACAACGATCATATTGCGCCGCAGAGAGTTCGGAATACTCAGGGCGGTCGGCATGACCGGAAAACAGCTCAAGGCGATGCTGATATTCGAAGGGTTGATCTTAGGAATCATAAGCGCCATCTCGTCGGTCGTTCTCGGAGTGATTCTCTCTTACGCAGTGTACTCGCTCCTGAAAACAGAGATCGGCCATCTGAGCTGGTCGATACCCTGGCTAGGGATTGTTCTAGCAGTTGCCGGAACACTTGCAGTCGGAGTGTTGACAACGCTTGCCTCGTCCAGAAAGGTGACCTCTCTCAGCATAACAGAATCGATAAGAACGATAGAGTGAAATTCGATTCTCATCAAAACAATTCCCTATGGAATATGCAAATCTGATATAAGAATTGCGACGTCTTCAGAACAGCCTTTGCGGAGAGAAAAAGCCTGGGGAGTGAATCCTCAGGCTTTTTAGTAACCTGGATGAATCGGATTTTGCCTTCTATTAACCGACTGCTGAAGATCGAGAAGCAAGTCTTAGCTTCTTGAAATACGGCATTTCAGTTGCCACTTAACGGATAGAAGGAAGCGAAAAGACTCCAGTCTTCCTGCAAGTTTCCGATTGTCAAAGACTGGTAGTCACTGAAAAAACTTCCGCATGGATCGTAGTACCAGCCCCCAAACCCATATCCGGGATTCGGCAGGGCGCTTATAACCGTGCTTGACCCCTTTGGGAATTGACCTCCACCGCTTACTTGACCGCCTTCCGGCGGCTCGGGTCTCAAGTCGACGGTAATACTGTCGGGCACATCCAGATCGAAATTACCGACTATGGTGAATTCGGTGCAGCCTATACAGGTCGATCTAGCAAAGAAGAATGTCGAGTCTCCTTCCCATACGGGCTGATCGCTGAACTCGGCTCCCTCGAATGTCCAGTTTTTGAATAGATAATTATCGTTGGGAATCGCACTCAACACCATGGGGTCGCCATGCCTGAACTTCCCGCTTTCCATAACCTCCCCGCCTTCGGGAGGATCGGCCACCACGTTGAACTGATACTCTATCGGCGGGAACCAGGCGACTATTGGAAGGGTGTCGGTCACACCCTGTGTCGGCAGCCAATCCGACGTATTGAATGTGTATGGAAGCTCTTCGCTCAGTAAATTCCCCTCGGTGTACCAGCCTCCGAAATCGTAGTAATTTATCGGTGTTGCTCCCAGCGTGACATCTTCTCCATACGGATATTTTCCGGCGCCGCTTAACTCGCCTTTGCCAGTCGGCGAAGCATCGATTGTAATCATCAGCCATCCCGGTGGTGGAGTCTGGGGTTCAAACTTCCCGGTAAAGGTGAAGCTGTGCTCCGTGCTTGTTATGGGAAGTGTATGGGTATCCAGAAAGCTGCCGGTGTCAAGGGTGAAACTCTGGGACCCGCTCATATATTCTTCTCCGTAGTACCATCCCAGGAAGGAATAAGAAGAATTCGCAGAAGCCAAGAATGCCAGATAATCACCGTAAGTACAGATACCGCCACCACTCACCTGTCCCCCCT
>Ga0209612_1002766_pt1 | contig 12231 bp, 10 predicted proteins | sample BioC12SIPDNA_FD_185746 | JGI IMG/M metagenome (GOLD analysis project Ga0209612, IMG submission 185746) | Anaerobic biogas reactor microbial communites from Washington, USA - Biogas_R1_B C12 SIP DNA (SPAdes) (version 2) | ecosystem: Engineered > Bioreactor > Anaerobic > Unclassified | place...
TGGTAAACCTGATCGCCTTTGTCCCAGGTTCCCGGAACTTGATCAGGCAGCATTTGGCGCAGCCGTCACACAGGCTCTCCCACTCTTCCTGGGTCATCTCTTCAAAAGTTTTATATTTCCAAAACTCTTTCAATGGTCTTCTTTCACAATTCTCTCGGGTACAGCTCTGGTTTTATGAAGGGAATCAAAGCCAGCTTGACAGCCATGGCATAAAGTTGACTGCGGGTGATCAAGTCGTTGCTGAGCAAACCCACCCCACCGCTGTTGTGTTTGCTGTTTTCCTGTCCAAAAACGATGTCGTCCGCCTCCCCTTGCTCCATCCCACCTTTGATCAAGTTCGAAATTCGTTCCGGCAAAACATAAGCCGCCGAACGCGCCAGCCCTTTTTGTTGGGTAGTGAGCACGCAAATCCAACTATAGGCAATGAATTGATCGGGCAGACTCTCCAGGCTGGTCAGGCCGCCTTCCAAACCGACCCAATAATCCGCTTCAGGTTGCATGACACGGGCATTCCTGGCACGGTTTTGAGCACCGGTAACAGTTTCAGCATCTCCCATGGGCTGGGCTGAAACATCAGAATCCGCATTTACACAGAGGAATTGAAAGTCCTTATCAGGAAATACGGCTTCAAAACCCAATCGAACAGCCTGCAATTTGCTTGGGTTTTCGGAGCCTACAACAACAATTTCTCTCATGAAGTTTTCTTCTAATTATCCTTTAGAGTTGAGCCCGTTCAGACAGGGTGCTTTTAAGTTGATCTAAAACTTTTCCTGCATCCTCTTTGAGCTGGGAAGCTCTGGCCAGAAGCTCCTTTGAGCGGGATTCCTCTTCGTAGCCCATCAGGTTGATCTTCACGTTCAAAACCGCCGCTTCCAAACCGGCATTTGCCTGGTAAACACCAGAGGCTGCATCAGAAATCGCATTCAGGTTACCGATTTCCGCCATTCGAAGAGCTAAAGTCATCCCTTCCAGGCACATTTCAGCTGATCTCAAGGGCACGGCAGCTGCGTTAAAGCTGGCTTCCATGATGGCTTCGTTGCGCACTTGTATGTTTTCTTCCGTGTCACGGGGCAGCCGGCGGGCTAAAATAATGCCTTCAAAGGATTTCGCATCGAGTTCGATGGCTTCGGTCAATTGCTGACGAAGTTGCTCCCCTCTTTCAATCACCTGCCAGCATTCCTCTTCCCCCTCTTTATATTTGGCTTTCCCTGTTGTCAGGCGGGCAACCATCACTGCCAGGGCTACTCCCAGCGCGCCGCTGTAGGCGGCAGCAGAACCGCCTCCAGGAGCAGTAGTCCCTTCAGCCACCTGATCCAGAAAGCTGACCTGGTTTGATGAGTTTTGGCTATCAGCCTCAAAGACAACCCGGTTTTCTAATAATTGGTCGTATTCAAAACCATCCAACTGCAAGTAATAACGGCCAGCATTGATGATGGCGCGGCTGGGCACCAGCCCCACGATTTCAGAATGATGGATGCCAACCCCATAGCGTTCAGCTTCACGGCGCACAAATTCCGTCACCTGTGCCATGGGCGAGCGGTGGTAATTGGTCAGATTCATGGAAACCTGTGCCAGCCCATTGACCAGAACCCCCATCCCCTTCACAAAGTGAAAACCACCGGACGAATTGCGCACGCGCCGGGCAATTTTCTCGGCGATGCTGACATCAGGAGTATTAAGGAAAATGTTATAAGCGATCAAAGGCTGCCGCGCCCCGATCACGACCGCACCGGCAGAGCCCATAACCTTGGGTCCAAAATCAGGTTCACGGTAAGGATCGCTCGCGATACTTTCTTTAATACCTTCGTATTCCCCCCGCCGGATATCTTCCAAATTTACCCGGTCAGGCCGGGCAGCCGCCTCTTCATACAGATAGACCGGGATGTTCAAAGTATCTGCCACTCGCTTTCCCAATCGGCGGGCTATCTCGATGCATTCCTGCATGGTCACGTCCGCAATCGGCACAAAGGGAACCACATCCGCCGCCCCCAGGCGGGGGTGTTCTCCTTCATGCTGGTTGAGGTCGATCAGTTCTGCAGCTTTCAGGATGCCCTGGTAAGCCGCCTCTTCAACACCAGCCGGGTCACCAATAAAAGTTAACACTGTGCGATTGTGATCCATGTCTGAGTGCTGGTCCAAAATCCGAACTCCAGAGACCTCAGCAACAGCTTTAATGATTGCCTCAACAACTTCCGGTCTTCTTGCTTCTGAAAAATTAGGGATGCATTCAATGATCTTCATGAATTGGGCTACTCCTTGACTTGATATATCAATTATACCAAGCAGAAGAACAACAAATACGCAGTCAGAGATTGTTTCAGACTAGAAAAAGCTGAACCGAGCACCAGGCATAATCAAAGATAGCCTTGCAAAGTGCAGTAGATGAAAGAAGCCTGGTATAGCCTAAGTCAAATAAAATAAGGAATATTTGAATAATTTAAACTTTTCTAAACTAATTTTTAGAATATCTTAACTTTTTCTAAGATTTAACTTGACATTTTCAATATTTTCTTGTATTATCTTAACAGACAAGTGAAGAAAGAGGAAATTATGAACAAACTACCAAAAAATTGCCCGATCTGCCAAGGTTCAGTGATCGTAACCCGTTTTTTTTGCCCAAACTGTCAGACCTCTGTTGAGGGCAGCTTCGAGCCACAAAGTGATCTTCTGCAAAATCTGACCCATGAACAGGTCAACTTTCTTTTGACCTTTGTCCGCTCTGAGGGAAGGCTTAACCGCATGGAAGAAATTTTGGGGCTTTCCTACCCCACCCTGAAAAACCGCCTGAATGACGTCATCGTGGCCCTTGGTTTCCAACCCGAAAAAGAAGTCCGCTTCAAGCTAAGCGATTCCCAACGCCAGCAGGTATTGGATGACCTGGAAAACGGACGAATTGATAGTACCCAAGCTCTTCGCTACCTGCAGGGTGAAGACGAATTTAATTTAATCTAAGGAGTATAGAAATGTCGAACACAGATGAAAAAATGCGCATCCTGAATATGGTTCAGGAAGGCAAACTCAGCACACAAGAAGCAGTCCAACTGCTTGAAGCACTTGATTTCAACCCGGAAGAAAAAACCTCTTACACTGAGTCGCTTCCAGAATTTGAAGTCCCCACGAATGGCAAAGCCCACTGGTTAAAAATTGTCGTAACGGACCAGTCCAGCGGCAAGCGCAAGGTGAATCTGAGAGTTCCCCTAGCCTTGGTTCGCTGGGGCATGAAGATGGGAGGCAAATTCAACATTGGCGGTGACGCACTGGAGGATTATGACTTGCAAAGTCTGCTAGATGATGGAGTCTTGAACGAAGGACAAAAAGGTGTGCTGGTCGATGTTGAGGATGATGAAGACGGCGAGCATGTAATGATAACGCTGGAATAGCCTATTCGTTTCTTCAGAACCTCAATTGTATAAGGCAGGAAATTTCCTGCCCTTTTTCTATAGTTCGATAAAGTTTTTGATCAGGTAACCAAACAAGAAACTGATCAAGGCCACACCAACGCTGATCGCGGCCATGCTCAGAAAGTGTTGACTGAATTTCTCGTCTTTGAGCACTGACATGTAAAAGCTGAAAAAGGCTATGATGGCAAATACAGTGGTCATCATCACCGCCAGAGCGACAAAATAATTACTGATGATCAGATAAGGCAAGATTAACAAAATGACCGTGACAATATAGGCGATCCCGGTATAAATGGAAGCTTTTACAGGATCTTTTTTCGTCTTTTCCGCCTTGGTGGAGAGGTATTCAGAGGCGGCCATGGAGAGCGCGGCAGCAATCCCGGTTACCAGGCCGCTCAATGCGATCATGCGGGTGTTCTGAAACGCCAGTGTCAGACCTGCCAAGGTTCCGGAAAGCTCAACCAGGGCGTCATTCAAGCCCAGCACAATCGAGCCTGTATACTGCAGATGTTGCTCATCCAACACCGAGATCAAACTCATCTCATGTTGTTCCTCATCGCGGATCAGGCGGTCCACCCCGGGCACAACGCCTTCCAGGCTTTTGTAATTCTCAATAGTTTTTTCTTCATTTTCTTCAAGCTTTTTGATCACAAAGGTATAGCCCAGGATTTTTGAAAGGATGATGTAAAACCAAATTTTAATTTTTTGGGGTTTTGCAACGATACCGGTATGCTCTTCCCAAAACTTGGAATGTTCCAACTCGTCTTTGGCAAGGACGGCGATTTTCTTTGCGTCAGTCTCGTTATCCAATCGCTTGGAAATTTCAGTATAAGTTACATGATCGTTGATTTCAGCTTGCTGGAAGTCCTTAATTGCTGCCATTACTTTTGCATCGAACATAATTCCACCTCTCTGCAAGCTATTGTACTTGAAGATTTCATTTTACAAGCTTTTTTTGCCATTTTTTACAATGCGCGTTCTCCAATCACACCCCTTAGAAACCAAAAAGCTGGCTAAAAAGCCAGCTTTTTGGTCTATTATCAATCGGTTTAGTACATACCGCCACCGGGGGGCATTGCGGGTGCCGCCGGTTCGGGTTCCGGGATATCAGTGATCAAAGCTTCAGTCGTCAGGATCATGGCGGCGATGGAAGCGGCATTCTCGAGCGCGCCGCGGGTAACCTTGGCAGGATCGATTACACCCATTTCAACCATATCTCCATACTCTTCGCTGAGGACGTTGAAACCAATGTTCTTGTTGCTTTCAGCTGCCTGGCGTTGGCGCACAGTTTCAACAACCACTGAGCCGTCTTTTCCTGCATTTTCAACAATTCTCTTCATGGGCACTGTCAAAGCGCTGCGCACGATGTTGACACCGATCTGGGAATCTTCCTGCTCAAATTTCAGGTCTTTGATTGATTCAATTGCGTTGATCAACGCAACACCACCACCAGGAACGATACCTTCCTCGACAGCTGCACGGGTAGCGGACAGAGCGTCTTCCACACGGTGCTTCTTCTCTTTGAGTTCGGTTTCGGTCGCCGCACCAACACGGATGATGGCAACACCACCGGAAAGCTTGGCTAAGCGTTCCTGCAGTTTTTCGCGATCGTAATCGCTGGTTGTGTTTTCAATTTCAACCCGGATCTGTTCAATTCTGCCTTTGATAGCGCTAGATTCGCCCTTGCCGCCGACAATGGTAGTGTTGTCTTTGTCAATGGTGACTTTTTCGGCACGGCCGAGGTCTTCGATAGTCGCGTTTTCCAGCTTGCGGCCGGTTTCTTCCGAAATTACAGAAGCGTTGGTCAGGATAGCTATATCCTGCAGCATGGCCTTGCGGCGGTCGCCAAAGCCAGGGGCTTTCACAGCGACAACGTTCAAAACGCCGCGGATCTTGTTCAGCACCAGGGCTGCAATGGCTTCGCCATCAACATCTTCTGAAATGATGACAATATCGCGTTTGCCAACCTGGACCATCTTTTCCAGCAGGGGCACGATGTCATTTGCGGCTGAGATTTTCTTATCGTAAATAAGAATGTAAGGATCAACGATTTCAGAAATCATGTGTTCGGTATCGGTCACGAAATAGGGGCTGATGTAGCCGCGGTCGAATTGCATACCTTCAACATATTCGGTCTCAAATTCGAGAGCTTTGGATTCTTCTACAGTGATGACGCCGTCTTTTCCAACTTTGTCCATCACATCAGCGATCAAAGCGCCGATCTGATCATCCTGGGCGGAAATGGTGGCAACGTTGCCGATTTCAGCCTTGGTGGTGATATCGATAGCCTGATCGTGAATGGCTTCCGAAACGGCCTTGGAGGCAGCTTCGATCCCGCGCTTGAGCAGCATCGGGTTTGCGCCGGCAGCCAGGTTACGCAGACCTTCGCTGACGATAGCGTGAGCCAGAACTGTGGATGTGGTGGTGCCGTCACCGGCGATGTCATTGGTTTTTGAGGCGGCTTCTTTAAGAAGCTGAGCGCCCATATTTTCATAGGGATCTTCCAGTTCGATTTCTTTCGCGACGGTAACACCATCGTGAGTAATTGTGGGTGAACCGTACTTGCGGTCCAAAGCTACGTTGCGCCCTTTGGGACCCAAAGTGGTAGCTACTGCGTTTGCAACAATGTCGACGCCATTCTTTAAATATCGCCGAGCTTCATCTCCGAAAACTAATTGTTTTGCCATAATTTATCTCCTAAACTTTTTTTGATGATTAAAGAATCGCGAGGATATCGCTCTCGCGCATAATTAACAACTTCTTGCCGTCGTATTTGATCTCTGTGCCGCTGTATTTGGCGAACAGAACCACGTCTCCGACTTTCACATCCAGTTCGATGCGTTTTCCGTCCTCGTCACGGTCGCCAGGACCAACAGCGATAACTGTGCCCTTCTGGGGTTTTTCTTTTGCGGTCTCAGGTAAAACGATCCCGCCAGCAGTGATTTCTTCTTGTTCGATGGGTTCAATTACGACCCGACTTCCTAATGGTTTCATAGAAATTGTCATGTTTCCTCCGATTGTAATTTGCGTTATTTTAGCACTCATCATAGTAGAGTGCCAAACTTATAATACGCCCTCATAGAGAAGAAGTCAAGGATATGTAAAATTTTCTAACGAAATTTTTATATAGCTCATAGCTGATAGCTGCTGGCTCGTAGGGAGGTGGCGGGAGGAGCAAGCCCCTCCCGTACGGTTGAGCATCGCTGCTAGCGCCGGTCTCCAGACCGAGCGCTGAATCCAAACCTGATCGTTCCGGCCTCTGGCCGCGCACGGGGTTTGACCGTTAGGTCTCCCTGATCGTAAAGTAAGGATAGGCTTTAGTCCACCCGCTTAGCTGGCATGATGGACAGTAGCGGGAGGAGCAAGCCCCTCCCGTACGGTTGAGGTTCGCTGGTAGCGACGGTCTGCCTCAAACAAGATGAAGTGAGAGGCGTAGTCATATCCAGTAATAATCCAAAACCCCGTAGGCCGGATTCCGGTTTTGAATCCGGCAAACCAATGCAAATAAACTATTGCCGGATTCAACGGAAGAATCCGGCCTACGAAAAGCTTTTACAGGATCGACAAGGTTCAATGAAATAGGCGCGTTTGACGTTCCTGAGAAAAAAGTGATAATATGAAATTATGTATCTCAAAGGGAGCAAGCTTTCTCTTAATAAGAAGCGCCACAAGCCAAACACGCTTTTGGTCTTCTTTCTATTGGCCGGGATTGGCTTCCTGCTCTACTTCAACCTGGTGATCGTGCCGGTCATGAACCCGCCCTTTGTCCCCACTCCTACTCCCACCCGGGACCCCGCGTCCTTTGTCCAGGAGGCGGACACCCTCGCGGCCGAAGGCAAATACCTGCAGGCGGTGGAAGTCTACCAGGCGGCCATCAACGCCGACCCGCAGAACATCGACAACTACCTCAAAATCGCGCGTCTGCAGATTTACACCGATCAGCTCGCCCAGGCCCAGGTGAACGCCCAAAACGCCATCCTCCTGGACAACACTAACTCGGACACTTACGCTCTGCTGGGTTGGGCCAAAGGTTTCCAGCAGGAGTACCTGGCCGGCGAGGTGGACGCCCAAAAAGCCATCGAGCTCAACCTGAACAGCGGTCTGGCTCACGCAGCCTATGCCTACGTCCTGGCATTGCGGGTCGAGGCCGGCCTGGATGAGCTGGACACTATGGACAAAGCCATCGAAGAATCCCGCACCGCCATTGCCCTGGCGCCTAACCTGCTCGAAGCGCACTGGGCTCGCGGCTATGTACTCGAGGTCACCAGCAATTACGAAGAAGCCGTCCGCGAACTCGAGCTCGCGGTTGGGCTCAACCCCTTCATCGCCCGCGTTTATATGGCCCTGGGTCGCAACCTGATGAACACAGACCAGCTCGACCAGTCGGTCTACCAGTTCACCAAGGCTTACTCGCTCAACCCCACTGACCCGACCCCCAACCTCTTCATCTCCCGCGTTTACGGCATGCTGGGCGAATGGGAAAAAGGCATCCAATACGGCACAACTGCCCTGCGCGACGGCCCCGAAGACCCGAACCTCTACGCCAACCTGGGCACGCTTTATTTCAGAAAAGGCCAGTACAACCAGGCTATCGATTACCTTGAAATGGCTGTGCGGGGCGGCACCACCGAAGAGGGCGTCGTGGTTGAGGGAATTCCGCTCTCTTACGATCTCAACATCATTGAGACTTACAGCCGCTACGGTCTGGCCTTGGCCCGTATCAACGATTGCAGCCAGGCAGTCACCATCGCCAACACCCTGCTTTCCACCGTCGCGGACAACGAAAACGCCGTTTTCAACGCCAACGAGATGCTCAAGATCTGCGAGGAAAATCTCCTCAATCCGCCCACCGCCACGCCGGTTCCCACGCCGACTATTGTTACCGGACCGACCGCCACACCCCAGCCATAGCATGTACATCGACGAGCGCAAAAATCTCTTTCGCAGCCCCCGCGGCAGTTCAAACCCTTACCTGGTTATGGGCGTTCTGCTGGTCATCGTCGGGCTCATCGCCGTGGTGCGCGCCTTTGCCCAGGGTGAGATTTCGCCGCCCTTCATCCCCACCCCCACGCCCACGCGCACGGTCAACTCTTTCGTCATCGAAGGTGATACCCACTTCCAGGCAGGCAGCCTGGAAAAAGCGATCGATTCTTACCGCCAGGCTCTGGTTTTGGAACCGGACAATCCCCAGATCCGCGCCAGCATGGCCACCATCATGGTCTATTCTTCTTACACCATGACCACTGACCTGGAGCGACTGGATCGGCTCAACGAAGCTCTTGCGGTGATCGACCTGGCTAAAGAGCAGTACCCCAACGATTCCGATGTGCTCGCCGTGAGGGCTAACGTGCTCAGCAGCCTGGCAAACTCCAATCTGCCCGATGAGCAGCAAGAAGAATATCGCAACGAAGCCGAGTCAGAAATCCTGTTCGCCATCCAGCTGGACAACAACAACCAGCTGGCCAAAGCCTACTACGCCGAGATCCTGATGGATCAGTTCAAGTACACCCAATCGGTCGATTACATCACCCAGGCCCGCCAGGGCGAGGGCGAGTCGCTCATCGATGTCTGCCGCATCCAGGCCTACATCTACGAAATGTTCCGCGAGACCAACCTGGCCATCGAATGGTACAAAAAGGCTTCGGACCTTGCCCCCAACCTGACCTTTTTGTACAACCGCATCGGTGTGCTCTACCGCTATTTGAGCCAGTATGAAACCGCCCTGGAATATTTCGCCAAAGCCGCCGGTCTCAACGATCAGCTCGGCATCGACGACCCTATCCCTTACATGTCCATCGCCAACACCTACATCCGCATGGGCGAGGCCATGGCAGCTTCCCGCAACGCCTACCGCGCGCTGGAGATTAACCCCTACAACTCCGACACCTACGGACAGGTGGGCGTCATCTATTACCGCGCTCGCAACTACGAGGGCTCCATCCCCATGCTGCAGTGCGCCGTGATAGGCTGCGATGCCGAAACCTCCTGTTATGCCCGCGAGGAGGACCCCTGCGAGAGTGAGATCGTCATCACCGGATTGCCGCTCACCGATACCACCGTGCTCTACTACTACACCTATGCTTCCGTCCTGGCAGGTTTGCACCGCGCTGGTGTGGATGATTACTGCGTCAGAGCCGCGGAAGTATTCAGACTGATCCGCGAGAAATACAGCGATAACCCCGAGATCATGGCCATCGTCAGACCCAGCGAGAACATCTGCCAGGTGGACCCCGACCAGGTCCTGCCCACCCAGGCGCCCACGCCAACGCCTGCCGGCACAGCCACCCCCAACCCCACCGAAACGCCTTTCATCATCCCCACCCTGCCAACACCGTAGAGGTTTTTACACTTCCTGCCCTGACATGTCATGGGTTACACTATTTACACTGTTTTTTAATAGTGCAAAAAGGCAGTTTGACTGTAAAAAGTGGTATCAGGTCATCGCGAGCGAACGCAACCTGTCCCCGCGAAGCAGGGTATAGCGATCTCTCTTGTGTGTTTTCGTCATCGCGAGCCTCTTTTGTGAAGCGACTTCTCTTGTGTATTCTCGTCATCGCGAGCCTCTTTTGCGAAGCGATCTCAATTGTTAACGTGCCGCGTCTAAGATCAGGCTTTGGCGGTAAGTATAGTACAGATGTTCTATTTTGGGAAGGAAAGAATGAATTCCTCGACCCCCTCTTTAGACTGCTTGCGCCCCGCTTGCGGGGGTGGGGAAATGAAGGGGGTGGACTGCTTGTCTGCCATGTATGCCTGCATATATGGGCGTGCCAGAGCTTTTCGTAGCGCATTGGCAGGAGGAGCAAGCCCCTCCCGTACGTTTCTGATCGCACCGGCCTGTCCCGAGTCTTTCCGGGCGAGGCAGTGCCATCGCCCCTACATCTATGCTCGCACCGCCAGACCTTGTGCTTGGAGCAGTCCAATAGACGAAAAATGAATCTGGTCCCAAGATTAAGTTGTACAATTTTACAAAACAAAGCGCAGGACCGAGGTGATGTTGATCGAAAAAATAAATCAAAACAGTCGGATCATTACTATTGCGTTGTTTGCATTAATTACGCTGATCGGGCTGATCGTTACCCCCGATTACGGCATGCCCTGGGATGAAGAGCTGGAAATCCGCACTCTTGGTTCCAACGTTCGGGAATACATCAGCCTGTTCAAGGGTAAAACTGGCGAGCCATACCAATCCTCAACCGGCATACCTTTCCCGGATTACCTTCTGAACCCCGACATGGATCACGGTCAGTCAGCCTATTACCCCCTTGCGCCCGCGCTTTTCGCCGACTATGGGCCGAACGGTCCAAGAACCATGATGCTTATCTGGCACGGCTACACCTTTCTCATTTTTATGGCTGGTGTGTTGGGGCTCTATTTTGTGTGCAAATTCCTCATGGGGGACTGGAAATACGGCCTGCTCGGCAGTCTGTTTTTGTTCCTGAGCCCGCGCTTTTTTGCCGAAGGTCATTACAACTCCAAAGACATGGTCGTGATGTCATTGGTCATTCTGTTAATCGGTGCTGGGATAAGATTTATTGAGACAAGGCGATTCTCATCCGCGCTCGTTTTTGCCTTCGTGGCTGCCATCGCAACCAACACGCGCATCACAGCTCTCTTCATGTTCGGACTGCTTGGTTTACTTTATCTTGTTGACCTGACCGCTAAAAAGGAATGGAACGCCAAGAATCTCTGGGTTGGGCTGACTGCGGTCTTCTCGTTCTTGCTGATTTCTTACCTGATCACGCCTGCCGCCTGGCGCACGCTGCTCGACTACATTGCCTATGTAATCGGTCGTTCGTCCAACTTTGCAGCTTGGCCGGGAGTCGTCTTTTTCCAAGGCCTTGTGCGCCGGCCGGTGCCCTCAAGTTACATCCCAACCATGATCGCCCTCACCACCCCGATCCTTATCCTGGTGCTGACCCTGCTCGGGCACATTACCACGATTGCAGAATTTTTCCGCGGGGTGATCAGAAAAACGTTAACCCGGGAGACCCCCTATCTCATCATTTGCATCATCTTCATCTGGACTTTTCTGCTTTTCGCGATCATCAGGCAGCCCATTCTTTATAACAGCTGGCGGCATCTCTATTTTCTGTACGGTCCGATGCTCATCCTGGCGGTCGCTGCAGTGCGCTTCCTGGTGGAACGCGCCAAGGGAAAACTCAGGACCGTTATTGTTGCCGCAGTCGCGCTCCAGTTGCTGGTTTGCGCCATTGTGATCGGCATCTCCCACCCCTTTCAGTACGTCTATTACAATCCCCTTGCCGGAAAAGACCCTGCTCAGAAGTATGAGTTCGATTATTGGAACGTCTCCCAGACTCAGATGCTCATCAAATTGGCAGATCAATTGGAAGGAGATCAGATCTACATCTGCGCCACCGATTGGTACAGCGCCGATGGGCTTGGCAAGGCCATAAAAGTGCTCCCCGAGGCCTATAAGCAGCGGGTTCACCTTTGTTCTTGTACCGTTATCGGGATGAAAACCGATGCCGACTACCTGCTTGTCAACCGGCTTGTGCTGCAGGTGATGGAAGCCCAAACACGCCAGCAAACCCCCGCCTGGATCTATTCTCAGGGCAATCTGCCTGGTCTTTTGCCCAAATATCCGACTGCGGCTTCCCTTCAGGCCTTTGGCTCAGAGTTTATGACAGTCTATAAGATAGGCAGTGACTAGCAAGCTTGTCTGGCGGGGTGGAGGTTCAATCGTAGGGGATTGGCGGTTGGTGGGTTACCCCAAGGGGATGTTTGCCTGCCATGTGTGCTTGCATAGAGGTCGCGCCGTAGCTTTTCGTAGGCCGGATTGCGGTTTCCTGCCTCATGTTTTTACATATGA
>Ga0209612_1002772_pt1 | contig 12211 bp, 9 predicted proteins | sample BioC12SIPDNA_FD_185746 | JGI IMG/M metagenome (GOLD analysis project Ga0209612, IMG submission 185746) | Anaerobic biogas reactor microbial communites from Washington, USA - Biogas_R1_B C12 SIP DNA (SPAdes) (version 2) | ecosystem: Engineered > Bioreactor > Anaerobic > Unclassified | place...
GGCGGTGGCGCTGCCCGCGCCGAGGGTCATGGCGCTTTGCAGCAGGCCGGGGCCGGTCCGCTTGATGTAGCCGGCGGCCCGGGGAAAGAAAGGTTTTCTGGCCAGGGCGTCCAGCTCGGCGACTTCCTGTTGAATCTGTTCCGGGTCCCATTTGGCCGTCATCGGGAGGCCTTTGGATTCCGCCATTTTATCGGCTCCTCGGTTGGTCGTATCGTCGTTGAGAGAATCCGTCCGTGGCCTTGCCTCCCCCGAAATTCCGTCTCCTCGCGGCCGGCGGGCAGGATCGAGTCACAGGATAGCAGAAACCGCGCTGCGGCGAAAGCTTCGGATCAATGGTCCGAGGGGGAAGCACCCCCCGACTCGTTGGAGCGCCGGGGGGCAACGCCAGGTGCAAAATCCAAGGTTCAAGGTTCAGGTGACCTCCGTCCCGTGTTCCCAATCAACGGCCCGGCGTCCCGGGCGGTCGCCGGGGGTGGGGTTGCCCGGGGAGGCTGCTTGAGCGGCCGATCGCCGGAATGTACCGTAGAAGATCGGCGGCAAGCCGGGCCGGTCCCGCCCGGGCAACAACGGAAAGAAGGGCCCCATGGCCAAACGCGCAGTCATCGCCGACTGGTACGACTATCCGCAGTACTATGACATCGCATTCCGCTCGGAGACGAAACTCGAAGCGGATTTCATCGAAGCCGCCTGTGACAAGTACTGCGCAGGCCGCGCCGCCCGCCTGCTCGAACCGGCCTGCGGCACGGGCCGCCTGGTGGCGGAGCTGGCCGCGCGGGGCCACCAGCTTGTCGGACTCGACCTCAGCGAGCCGTCGCTGGCCTATCTCAAGCGACGCCTGGCGCGGCGGCGGCTGAAGGCGGACGCCGCCTACAGCACGTTCGACGGATTCCGGCACCTGCTCACGGAATCGGCCGCCTGGGGCCACTTGAAATCCGTCGCCCGATCCTTAAGGCCGGGTGGAATCTATATCTTGGGTTTCCACCTGCTTCCGCCCGACGCGGACGAACACTGCATCGAACGCTGGTCGGAACGCCAAGGCCGCACCAAGGTGAGCGTCACGCTGCGGGTCCTCCAGACGGATCGCCGCCGCCGGGTGGAGAACCTGAGGGTCTGCCTGCTCGTCCGCCAGGGCGCGAACCAGTTCCGCCTGCGGCATGATTTCCCGTTCCGCATGTATACGGCGGCCCAGTTCCGCCGGCTCCTGGCCAAGGTCCCCGAGCTAGCGCTCTGCGACGTCTATGACTTCTGGTACGAGATCGACCATCCCCTCGTCCTCGACAACCAGATCAGCGACACGGTCTTCGTGCTGCGGAAGGGGGAATAGGGGTCAGCGGTCAGTCATCAACCATCAGCTATCAGCCATCAGCAGTCAGAGCATGTGAGTCTTCCTGGTTCCCAAGCTCCAGCTCGGGAACCTTTGCCCCGCCTCGAGACCGCCGGCCGCGTGAACCTGCCCTGGGGTGGTAAAAACCGGAGGACGGACTGGTTGCCCGTCTTGTTCCAAGCGAGTCTTTGGTTTTCAGCACGCGACGACAGGGCGCCAGTGAAAACAATGGCGATCGACCCCGTTTTTGCGGCCCGTCCCGAAGGGACACTCCTAAGCCGGCCCAGGTCAGAAGCTGTTGAACGCGTTCGGCGTATGCGCTAAATGAGCTTGCGTGATTTTAGGGAGGAATTCATGAGAGCGTGATAGCCGCTTTCGGCTTGCCCCGCGGCGCGCCTGCGCTGCGGCACAACCCGTACGTAACGAAGCGCGGGGCAAGCCCACGCGGCTATCTGAATAACAGCCGCTCTTTCCACGAATCACGCAGGTCGATTTAGTCCACGCACGTCTTCAATAGAATCGGTTTTCGATCCCAGTCGTGAACGGTTCACAACCGCTGACCGCTGACCGCTGACGGCTGATGGCTGATGGCTGACCGCTGATCGCTGACTGCTATTCACGCTCTGCTCCGCCGCAACTGGCCGCAGGCGGCGTCGATCCGGTTGCCCTTGCGATAGCGGGTTTTCACCGCCACGCCGCCGGCTTCGAGAGTCTCCTCGAACCGCCGGACACGGCCAGGGTCGGGCGTTTGGAAAGGGAGGCCGGCCACGGGGTTGTAGGGAATCAGGTTGACCAGCGAGGGGCGCCCCTTGAGCAGCGCGGCGAGGCGGAGGGCGTGTTCCTGGCGATCGTTGACGCCCGCCAGGAGCACGTATTCGAAGGTCACCCGGCGGCCGGTCCTGGCGAAATAGTCGTCCGTCGCGGCGAGAATCGCGGCAATTCCCACGTGGCGATTGGCGGGCACGATCTGGCTGCGGAGCCCATCGTCCGGCGCGTGGAGAGAGACCGCCAGGTGGTACTGGACCCCGGATTCGGCCAGTTGGCGGATCCCCTTGGGCAATCCAACCGTCGAGATCGTCACCCGCCGGACGCTGATTGCCAGCCCCTCGCCGGCCGTGACCGTTTCCAGGGCGGCAAGCAGCGCGGGGAGGTTGGCCAGCGGCTCGCCCATGCCCATGACGACAACGTGGCTGAGCCGCTCGCCGCCGGCCAGGAGCGATTTCAATCGCAGCGCCTGCTCGAGGATTTCACCCGCGGTCAAGTTGCGACGCACCCCGTCGAGCCCGCTGGCGCAGAACACGCACCCCATCGCGCAGCCGACCTGCGTGCTCAAGCAGACCGTGCGGTGTCCGCGCTGGTCGCGCAGCAGGACGCACTCGACGCGGTCGCCGCCGGCGACTTCGAGAAGCAGCTTTTCCGTGCCGTCGTCGGACTGCTGGCGGGCAACCTGGCGCATCGTCCAGAGCTGGAACGATTCGGCAAGTTGGCCGCGAAGCGCTTTGGGCAGGTCGCTCATCCCGTCAAAGTCGATGCCCGGCGACTGGATCGGCCAGCGGCGAATCTGCGCCGCCCGGTAGCCCGGCAATCCACGTTCGGCGAGCCAGGCGGCGAGCTCGGCGGGTTTCAGGTCGAGGAGATGTTGCACGGCGGCCACTGGCGGTGGAGCGAGGGCGATGTCGAAAGGGAGGCCAAGCAGGCGGCGCCGCCCGGAAGAATTCTCAACCCCGAAACGCAAAAGGCAATCCCCAGCCCGCGCCGCTCTCTGGAGAATACCCGCCGCGACGCCGCGCCGGCAAGCGGGCGGGTTCCCATCCGCCGGCCGATCCGGCTCACTTCCCGATCACCTGGCCGATCAGCCTTCGCAGGCGTCCGTCGGCGATCGCCGCCTGGCAGGCTTCGAGCGTCGGAAAGATCGCGTGGCTGAGGAACTTGACGGCCCAGTTATGGACCATCGGGCTGATCGCGACCACCGCGGCCCCGTGCTGCCAGGCTTCCCACATCTCGATCGCCGTGCCCATCGACGCCTCGGGGACGAATGCGATCAGCACGTCGACCTCGCGGCACATCCGGTTGTGGCTGAAAAAAACCTGGCGCCCAAGCGCGTCGTCGTAGTCGATCGAGCCGGCGTGATCGGCCAGCGGATCGTAGACCTCGGCCTCGGGGAAGTGGACCTCGATCAGCCGCTTCAGGTGGCTCCGGTATTCCTGGCCGTGCAGCGCCGCCTCGGTGAGCGAACCCTGCATGATTCCCGCAAGAAAAAATCGCATGATCGCAGTCCGGCGCGCGTGTGTCGCTTGTTTCGCACCAGCTTCGGGCTAAGATGGCTGAAGACTGCCCAGGATAACGGGAAGCGGGGATTTCTCAAGAGGCTCTACCAGGCAAACCGGCAATGACAGCATCCAAACGCGGTACTGCTGGGCGGAAGACGCCTGGGCGGAAGACGGCGGCCCGGCCGGCGAAACGCGGTCCGGCCGCAATCGCCCCGGTCAATCGCCGGGCGCGGGCCCTGCTGCTCGAACTGCTCAAGATTCCCGGTGCAAGCGGCCGCGAAGAGGAGATCATCGGCTGGATTGTCGAGCGGCTGCTTGGGGCGGGGGCGGCCGGCGGCGATCTGCATCGAGACCGGGCGCACCTCCGCAGTCCGTACAAGGGATCGGCGGGCAACCTGGCGCTGGTTCTGCCGGGCACCGCGCCGGGCCCGCGGCGGATGCTCTCGGCCCACGTCGACACGGTCCCGCTCTGCGAAGGGGCCCGGCCGATCGTCGCCGGCGACTTCATCGTCCCGGCGGACAAGGCGACCGCGCTGGGGGCCGACGATCGTTGCGGGGTGGCCGCGGTCCTTCAGGCGGCCCTGGAAATCCTCCAGCAGGGCCTGCCACATCCCCCTTTGACCTGTTTGTGGACCGTACAGGAGGAGGTCGGCCTACAGGGGGCCCGCTGCTGCGCCGCCGGGATGCTCGGCCGCCCGAAGCTCGCCTTCAACTTCGACGGCGGATCGAGCGAGAAGCTGACGATCGGCGCCACCGGCGGATATCGCCTGGATATCCGGATCGAGGGGATCGCCAGCCATGCGGGCAACGCGCCGGAGAAGGGCGTCAGCGCTGTGGCGATTGCGTCGCTGGCCGTCGCCCAGTTGCAGAAGAAGGGATGGCACGGGCTGATCCGCAAGGGCCGGCACCGGGGGACGAGCAATCTCGGCGCGATCCAGGGCGGCGGAGCGACGAATGTCGTCGCCCCCCTGGTGGAGATCCGCGCCGAAGCGCGAAGCCACGATCCGGCGTTTCGCCGGCAGATCGTCGCCGCGATCGAAAACGAGTTTCAGGCCGCCGCCGGCCAGGTCAAGAATGTCGATGGAAGACGCGGCAAGGTCTCGATCGAGGGCCGGCTGGACTATGAAGCGTTTCGGCTGGACGAGGACGAGCCCTGCGTGCTCATGGCGGAAGAGGCCGTCCGGCGTGATGGCGGCAAGCCGGAGCGGGCGATTTCGAACGGCGGACTCGACGCCAACTGGTTCTCCGCGCGGGGGATTCCCACCGTGACCTTGGGCTGCGGCCAGGTCAATCCCCACACGGCCGCAGAGCGGGTCTGCCTGCCGGAGTTCGATCGGGCGGTGCGGGTCGCGCTCTGGCTTGCGGTCGGCCAGGCGGGTTGAAAACCCGTCCGGCGGCCGCCACGTCGACGCGGGCCATGATCTTGGCTAGACCGCGCCTCGCGACCGGAGGGTTTGCAGCACGGAGGCCACGACCTGGCCGATCTCCTGCGGGGTCAGCCGGTCGCCGGCCGGCTGGCCGCAGGCGATGCCGCCCTCTTGGAGCAGCTTGCGGAGCAGCGGCTCCAATTCGGCCAGCTTGGCCTGGTGCCGCTCGGAGAGGGGCTGGCGGCCCGGCCCGATCGCCAGGCCGCGGAGCCGGATGCCCACGCGGCAGGCTTCGGGAAAATCGGCGCCCAAGAGGAGGACGTCGAAGATCCGCTGCACGAGATACTGCAAGTTGCGCGCCTCCTCGATGCGGCCGCCGGTCGTGGCGTCGTAGAGCTTCCGGGTCAGCTCGGGCACGATGCCGCTGGCGGCGTTCGTCCCGCCGTCGCAGCCCACCAGGAGCATCGGCATGAGCACGGAGTCCCAGCCGGTCAGGAAGCTGAAGTCCGGCCGGTTGGGCCGCACGGCCGCGATCATCCGCATCATCTGCGGCAGGTCGCCCGACGAATCCTTGATCGCCACGATCCGCGGGCACTCTTCGCTGAGGCGCTGGATCGTGGGTACGTCGATCGGCGAGGCGAACATCGGCATATTGTAGAGCGTCACGTCGACCGGCGTGTTGCGGCCGATCTCGCGGAAATAGGCATAGACGTTGTCGGGGCTGAGCCGGTAGTAGTAGGGGGAGACGATCGCCACCGCCCGGACCCCCAGGCCGTGATAGTATTCGCAGGCGGCCAGCGTCTCGCGGACGTTGGCCTCCGCCGCCCCGGCGAGGACGGGAACGCGGCCGGCGGTCTGGTCCATGATGATGCGGATGATCCGCCGCCGTTCCTCGGGGGTAAACCGCGTGAATTCGCCCGTCGAGCCGTTTGGATACAGCCCGTGCACGCCCCGCTGGATCAGCCAGTCGACGTAGTCTCGCAGCCCCTGCTCGTCGATCGCGCCCTGGGAGTCCAAGGGCACCATGTTGGGCGTGAAAATGCCCTGCAATCTACCTTGGGCGGCCATCGTTCGCTCCAATCTCCTCACGCGCCTCACGCGTGTTACAATGGGCATATCCGGAATTGCCGCGAGTCGGCTCGCTAGGGAAGCATAGCTTGATCCGGGCGAGGCATGGCCGGGAACGATCGAAAAACCTTCAGAGGCGAAGGCCGGACGCCATGCCCAGCGAGTCCTCTTCCCACACCCTAACGATTGTGATTCCCGCGCTCAACGAGGAGCAGGCGATCGGGGGGACGGTCTCCGCCTGCCTGGCGGCGGCCGACCAGGTCAAACAGCGCTCCGGGGTGTCCGCCATCGAGATCATCGTGGTCAGCGATGGGTCGACGGACGGCACCGTCGAGATCGTCCGCGGAATCGACGGCGTGCAGCTGATCGTGTTTGAAGAGAACCGGGGTTACGGCGCGGCGCTGATGGAGGGCTTTCGCCAGGGTAGCGGTTCGCTGGTCGGGTTTCTCGATGCGGATGGCACCTGCGATCCGCGGCTGTTCGGCGAGCTGGCGCGGACGCTGATCGCGGAAAACGCCGACGTCGTCCTCGGCTCGCGGCTCGGGCCCGAGTCGCAAATGCCGCCGCTGCGGCGGTTCGGCAACCACCTGTTCGCCCTGCTGCTGGGCGTGCTCTGCGGCAAGTCGATCACTGACACGGCCAGCGGCATGCGGGTCCTCCGCCGCGAGGCTCTCGAGTGGCTCTACCCGCTGCCCACCGGGCTGCATTTCACCCCCTCGATGAGCGCCCGGGCGCTGCTGGGCGGCTTGCGCCTCGTCGAAATCCCCATGCCCTACCGGCAGCGGGTCGGCCAGAGCAAGTTGCGGGTGGTCTCCGACGGGTTCCGCTTCGCGCGGGTGATCCTCCACGACGTCCTCTGCTATCGGCCCGAACGGCTGTTCCTGATGGCCTTTGCCGTGTGCCTCGTGGCCGGGATGCTCTGGGCCGCGTACCCCCTGGAATACTACATCGCCGAGCGCCGCGTGGAAGACTGGATGATCTACCGATTTCTCGTCTGCGGGCTGCTCGCCTCGGCCGGCTACCAGCTGCTCGCCGGCACCGCGCTGGCCCACCGCATGGCGCGGTTCGGGCCGCCGCGGCAGACCGCCGAGTCTTTCTGGCCGGTCCTGGTTGCCAGGCTCTTCGAGGGCTGGCCACTGGTCGCCTTCATCACGTTCTGCACCGCGGCCTCGCTTGCCGTCCTCTGGCCGGGCCTGGCCGAGTACGCGGCCACGGGGCATGTCCAGATGCACTGGTCGCGACTGGTGACGGGGACGTTCGGCCTTGTCGTCGCCTCGCAGGGAGTGGTCGCCGGCATTCTGATGCGCGTGCTCGACATCTGGCAGATCCAGGCGGTGCACAAGAGTTCCCGCGCCCAGCGGCACGCGACCGGCGGCAGCAGGGGGAAGCCGTGAGGAAGCCCGCGGAAGACAGCGGCAGCCGATGCCCCGGACTGCTCTGGGTCCTGGCCGCTTTGGGCCTCTACCTGGTGTTCTTCATGGCCGAGCCGATGCAGAGCCTCGGTGGGGCTCTGATGCGCGGGCAGTGGATCGGGATGTATCTCCTCCTGCCTGACGCGCTGGTCTCCCAATGGTCCTCCGCGTCCGGCAGCTTGCCGCCGCTCGATCGGATTCTGCCGTTCTCGGTCAGCCTCGGCGTGTTCGCGGCGGCCGGCATGTTGGGGTACGTGATCCTGGCCGCCTTGCGGATCGATCGAGAGACAACCGGACTGGAGCGGGTGTTCTTCTCGGCGGCGGTCGGCCTGAACCTTGTGTCGACCTGGACGCTCGCCGTGGGCCTGCTGGGAGGGCTCGGCAACCGCCTCTGGCTGCTTGCCCCGGTCCCGGTGATTCTGGCCGGGTTCTTCCTGGCGGTCCGCCAGCGCCGCCCGCAGGGGCCGCCGCGGGCGGCGCCGGCCCCCGCGGCGGAAGCCTCCCCGCTGGGCCGGCGCTGGCTGTGGGTGGCCGGCGTGTTCGCACTCTTCATCCTGCTTGGTGGCATGCTCCCGCCCAACGAATTCGACGTTCGCGAATACCACTTGCAGGCGCCCAAGGAGTTCTTCGCCGCCGGCCGGATCTCCTTCCTGCCCCACAATCTCTACGGCAACATGGCGCTCGGCGCGGAGATGCACGCGCTTCTGGGCATGGTCCTGCTGGGCGACTGGTGGACCGGGGCCCTGGTGGGCAAAACGATGATTGCGATGTTTGCGCCGCTGACGGCCCTGGGGCTGCTGGCGGCCGGCCGGCGGTTCTACGCGCCGTCGGCCGGAGTGATCGCGGCGATCGTCTATCTCTCCACCCCCTGGATCATGAACCTGTCGGCCTACGGCTTCATCGACGGCGTCCTGGGGATGTATCTGTTTGCGGCGACCTACGCGCTGCTCATCTGGCGAGGCGCGGACCGCCGGGCCGGCGCCTGGCTGCTGCTGTCGGGCTATCTGGCGGGCGGCGCGGTGGCCTGCAAATACACCGCGCTGCTGTTCGTCGCGGCCCCGCTGGGCGGCTGGCTTCTCTGGCGGGTCTTCGTCGGCCGGCAGCGCGAAGGCGGCAAACCGGGCTCCGGGCTGGCGCCGCTGCTGTTTGCCGCGGCGGCGCTGGCCGGCTGCGGGTTGTGGCTGGCGAAGAACTGGGTCCTGGCGGGCAACCCCACCTACCCGCTGCTCTACGGGCTGTTCGGCGGCCGGACGTGGACGCCGGAGAAGAGCGCCATGTGGAACGCGGTCCACCAGCCCCATGTTTTTACAGTCCGCGCGCTCGGGCAAGACCTCTGGCGGGTGGCGGTCGGCAGCGACTGGCTCAGCCCGCTCGTCGTGCCGCTGGCCGCGCTGGCCCTGCTCGGCCGCGAGAAGCGGCGGCTCACCTTGGGGCTGGCGGCCTATTTCGTATTCATTATCGGGGCCTGGTGGACGCTCGCCTTGCGGACCGACCGCTATTGGACGCCGGGCCTGCCGATCCTGGCGCTGCTGGCCGGCGGCGGCGCGATCTGGTGCCGTGGCAAGGCCTGGCAGTATCCGCTCCGCGGACTGATGGCTGCCGGTTGCCTGGTCAATTTTGTCATCCTGACCGCGGCGCCGTGCGCTTATAACCCGTTCTTCGCGCCGCTGGCGGAACTGCGGACGGCGCCCGACCGGGTCAACCCCTGGCACCGTTATTTGAACGAGAACGCCGGCGGCGCCGTGCTGATGGTGGGCGAAGCCCAGGTCTTCGATCTTGAAGTGCCGGTGATCTACAACACCTGGCTCGACGACTCGATTTTCGAGCGGATCGTCCGCGATCCGCGGAGCGGGGGGCTGCGGCCGGCTTCCGAAATCTCCGTCGAGCTGCGCGCTCGCGGGATTTCCCATGTCTATGTTGCCTGGAGCGAAATCCACCGCTATCGCGCGACCGGCTACGGCGATTGGAGCTTCATCCAGCCGGCCGTCTTCGATCGGTTGGTGGCTGAAGGGGTGCTGGAACCCGTACCGCCGACCGAGGAACTCGAAGAGCGCCTGGCAAGGACCTATCGCGTGGCCGCGGGGGCCGCCGCCGGCCGATAGCGGCGCTCTGGGAGCGAGAGACGCGGCAATTTCCAGCGGCCGGGTGGCTTCTGGCGAGGGGACCTCCGCGGCGCTTGAGCGGTCCGTTGCCCGCGGCTATAGTGGCGGCGCTGCCGCGCCTTGGCCCCCTCCCGATTCCTGGCCAGCTCGTTGGACCTCGCAGCCAAGGAGAATCGCATGGTCGCTTTCCGTCGGCTTTGTGCCTGCCTGGCGGTTGCCGGTTGCGCGCTGCGCGGCGTCTCGGCCGCCACGCTCGAAGTCGGGCCGGGCAAGCGGTTTGCCCGAATCGAGGAGGCCAACGCGGCCGCCGCCGCCGGCGATGAGATTCTCGTCCATCCGCTGTCGGGCGACGAACCCTACCGCCGGGCGGCCGTGTTCGTTCGCCAGCCGCGGCTCGCTTTCCGCGCCGTGCCCGCCGCGGGGCGGAACTGGGTCCGCATCTCCGGCGAGGGATTCGATTATTCAGGACGGGGGAGCACGCCCCGGGCGATCTTCCAGTTCAACGCCGGCGCCGACGGCTGCCTCGTCGAAGGGTTTGAATTGGCCGGGGCCCGCAACGGCGCGCACAATGGCGCCGGTGTGCGAATCAACCAGGCCAGCTTCGTGACGGTGCGGCGCTGCAACATCCACGACAACGACATGGGCATCATGTCCGGCGGCGATGGATCGCCCGACCGCGCCCGCGGCCAGCGGATCGAGCATTGCTTGATCCACCACAATGGCAGCCTTGAGAATCCGGGCTACAATCACAATCTCTACCTGGGCGGGACAAGCGCGGTCCTGCGATTCTGCGAAGTCCACCACAGCCTGACCGGGCATAATGTGAAAAGCCGCGCCCACCACACGCGGGTCGAGGCGTGCTACATCCACGACTCGGCCAACCGGGAGTTCGACCTGGTCGACGCCGCCGACACGCAGCGCCCCGGCAGCCATGCCGTGATCAGCGGCTGCATCATCGTCAAGGACCCGGCTGCAAAAGGCAACCGCGCGGTACTGCACTTCGGCCAGGATGGCGGCCGCGAGCACGACGGCACGCTGGTGCTCGCCTTCAATACGATCGTCACGCCGTTCCTCGCGCCGGTGGTGGAACTCTCCAGCCCGAAAGCCGCGGCGCTGCTGGTCGGAAACCTCGTCAGCGACGGCGGCAACCGCCAGGCGGAGCAGCGGGTTGTTCTGGTGCGCGCCGGGGCGACCATGGAAAACGTGGCGGCCCGCCACAATCGATTCAGCGGCGGGTTTTCACCGCCGGCCGGGGCCCGGTTCGATCCGGCGACGAATCTCTTCCAGCGGATCGCAGAGCCGCTGTTCGCGTCGCCGGAGGACCACAATTACCGGTTGCGGCCAGAGGTGGTCGCGCGTTTGACGCTTGGCCGCGGCGCGAGCCGGTCGGTTCCAGAGGCGCTCGGCGGAGACGGCGCGCGTCAACCGCTGGGAGCCTGGGAGTATGTCTACCCGGCTGACAAGCAGCCGCGCGCCGCGGCGGGGCGGCAGACGGCCGGGGCATACTGACAGCCGCCTCCTGGTGCCCAAGCGCCAGCTTGCTCTGGTTCCCAAGCTCCGGCTTGGGAACCCCGACCCGACCCCAAGACGTCAACTCTGCTCTGGTTCCCAAGCTCCGGCTTGGGAACCCCACCGCCGATCCAAAAAGGTTCACCGCGCCCGTTTGCCGTACGAGTCCGCAACTGCTGGCCTTGGCCGACGCTTCGGGTTACTATGAGGTCTTCATCACCTGCCCCTGGGAGAACTAGCCATGAAGAGAGATTGGATCGCCCTGTTGGCCCTCGTCTGCGCGCTGGCGTCGAACGCGGCGGCCGCCGACAACCAGTTGACCGACGAGGAGAAGCAAGACGGCTGGATTCTGTTGTTCAATGGGAAGGACTATGCCGGCTGGCGCTGCAACAACGGCAAGCCGATCGCCTCGGAGGTGGTCGACGGCTGCATGCAGCCCTACAAGTCGGGCGGCTACATCGTGATGCACGAGCGGCAGTTTGGCGACTTCATTCTCAAGTGCGATGTGAAGATGCCTGAGCCGTGCAATTCGGGCGTGTTCTTCCGCATCGAGGACCCCGCAAATCCGGTCCACACGGGTTTTGAAATCCAGGTCTCCACCGGCAAGGGGACGAGCTGCCACGACTTCGGCGCGATCTACGACCTGGTGCCGCTGAAGAAGAATGCGACGAAGGGGCCAAACGTCTGGAACTCGATCGAAGTGAAGTGCCAGGGCCCCCTGGTGTCCGTCAAACTCAACGGGGAGACGGTCTGCGAGATGAACGCCGACGAGTTCGACAAGCCGGGAGAACGGGCGATCGCGGGAGAGCACAAGTTCGAACTGGAGGGCAAGAAGCGGGCTGTCAAGGATTTCGCCCGCAAGGGGTATCTCGGATTCCAGGATCACGGCCACCCGGTGTGGTACAAGAACGTCAAGCTCCTGCCGCTGGGCAAGGAGCAATAGCACGCGCCGCCGGGGGGAGACCGCTTCCCGCGCGCCCGCGCGCTTGGCGCGCCGCACGATCCGCGGCGGCCCGTCCCCGACCCGGGTTGACTTCCCAATCATCTCTGCCGAGGAGGCGTTTCATGTTGAAGACCACGAATCGTCGCAATTTTCTCAAGTCGGCGGGCGTCACGGCGGCCGGGTTCTGGGTGGCGGGGGGCGTTTCCGCCCGCGCCG
>Ga0209612_1002782_pt1 | contig 12177 bp, 19 predicted proteins | sample BioC12SIPDNA_FD_185746 | JGI IMG/M metagenome (GOLD analysis project Ga0209612, IMG submission 185746) | Anaerobic biogas reactor microbial communites from Washington, USA - Biogas_R1_B C12 SIP DNA (SPAdes) (version 2) | ecosystem: Engineered > Bioreactor > Anaerobic > Unclassified | place...
GCCCCCTGGCGAAGTGGGTCTTCATCATCGTCATGTGGACCGGGCGGCTGGAGGTCGTGCCCGTCATCGCCCTGGTGCTCAGGGTATCACGGCGGCTGTAACGCGTGAGGCCGCGTCCGGGTGCGCGCCGCAGATCTATCCGGGATATCCAGGTTGCGGCGTGGGGGCGGATCGCCAATATCCCCATGAACTTCGGGTGAATCAGTGACGTTTAGACGGTGATACGATTTTGCGCGTTGCCACGGAAGTTCGCGAAGTGACAATGCGGGATGTGGAGTTTTTAGATACCCGGGAGTAGTAGAAATATCTAATGCATATAAAAACCATTACATTATTAAGAAAATTAACCACAGTCGTCATACCTGGCGCGCGTCTAACGGGCTTTTCCGGTGGAAAGAAGCCCGAAATGTCAACAACACAACCTTTATTGAATTGATCAACCGTATTTTTCAATAGTTGGGAAAGAATGCTGGGTGAGATCCTACATATCCTGGCGGCGGCGGTCATTGCGTGGGTGCTCTTCGTAACCGTCGATATCTTCTTTGGGTTGCCGGAAGCGGGCGGCGTCAGCGGAGCATCAGCCATCGCGCGGGATATCGAGGCCGGTGGGGGCGCTCTTGCCGGTGGGAACATGATGGGAAACATCGTCTGCTCTCCTGATGCCTCGGCCGGGACGCTCCTTGCCGCGTGCGGCGTCTACGTCGCCGGCATCCCCGGCGGACTCGCTGCGGCCCTGATGGTCTTCATCGGCAACCGTATCTGCCACGACCCCGGCTACGCAGGGACCACCGGTGCGGTTCTTGCCACATTCATCGTCTACGGGTTCACCCTGGTCGGGTTTGCCGCTACAGACTTCATCGCAGGCATGGTGCTTGCCATCCTCTCCATCCAGGGGCTCTCACACGCCCGCGCGAGCAGGCTCCTTGCGCGGCTCTGGAGGGTCAGGCAGTGATCGCGCTCTATCTCGTGGCCGCAGTTGCGGTCTTTGCCGTCGCGCGAGCCCTCATCGAGAGGAACACCGGCAGGAAACTCCCCTACGTGAACGTCATGAACTTCGCCGTTGCCGGCGCGCTCGTCCTGCTGCTTGACCACCCGCTCTCCCTCGTTGCGGCGGCAGCCTACTTCGTCGGCTCCACGCTTGAGGCGAACGCAATTGCGAGCACCTATGCAGGAGGAGGAGTGAAGCGATGATCCTTGCGCTCGAGGTCACATTCGGATTAATCGCGCTCGCCGGCGCGGTCTCGGCCGCCCTCATCAGGGACTCCTACGGGAAGCTGATCTCGCTTGGGATCCTTGTCGGCGGCATCGTGCCGTTCATCGTGGACCGCGGCTACCTTGACGTCGCCATCGCGGTCTCCCTGATCGCCCCTATCGCCACGATATTTGTGCTGATGGCCGTGAGGAGGGATGAGGCGTGATGGAGGCCACCTTCATCCTCGGGCTCGCGATCCTCGTGATCGGCGTCCTTGCGGTCGCCTTCGTGCGGCCGAAGACCTACATCGCCCGGTTGATCAACCTGGAGATTCCGGCCTGGGGGCTCCTGCTCGTCATGCTCGCCTATGACGAGGCCCTGGCGCTCCTGACGTTCGTCGCGGTCACCGCAATCGGCACGTTCGTCATCGTGCGACTGATGGAGTGGAGGGATGCCTCGTGCTGATCATCTCCAGGATCTCCCGGGTTCTCTCTAACTTCCAGAACCTCGTGGCGCTCTTTGCCGGTGCGTGCATCATCGTCTCCCTCATCGGCATCTTCTCCCTGCCGCTCGCGTTTGAGGAGCACCAGCTCTACCCAAAGACCCTCGACCCAGCAAGTTCGCTCTACCCCTACGACCGGGGCGGGGTCCCCTTCGGCACAACGGAGATTGTCACGCAGTACCCGGAGAACTCGCCCTACGCGGGATATGTCACCACCTACCTGACACCGCTCTCGCAGTACCTCGCGGACCACACGCACCACCTGGGCACGACGATTGTCGCCCACCCGGGCGGGATCATCGATGAGATCCTCTACAACACCCGGGGGCTCGATACGGTCGTCGAGACGAGCATCCTCTTCACAGCGTTTGCGATCGCGTCGTATCTCTACCGGAGGAGAGAAGAAGAATGATCCCGGCCTACCCGCTTGGTCTCCTCGTGGCGTTCGCATCGGCAGGGATAGCCTTCTTTGCCCTGATGCGGGAGACCGACGGGCTCCACCGCCTGCTCCTCACTGACCTCATCGAGGTCGTCACCCTCGCGTTCATCGCGCTGGTCGGCACCGACCTCGCTGAGGCGCTCATCCTCCCGGGGCTTGTGGTGGGCGTCTCGGAGCTGATCGCGCTCTCCGAGATCTTCCGGATCAAGGAAGGCTACACCCGACCGCCAACCGACACCCTGCAGATCGAGGTGATGAAGACCGCTCCCCCCATACTCGCCGCACTCCTGGTCGGTTACGGTATCGTGCTCTCCGGGTTCTCGGGCGGGGCCGTCGCTGGGCTCGGCGTGATCTTCTACTTCCTCAGCCGCAACCCAAGCGAGCGGTTCGAGGTTATCGAGACCGCGAGCGGCTACTCCTGGGTCCTCTGGATCATAGCGTTCTTCACCTTCATGATCTTCCCGCAGTACTGGTTCTTCGCGGTCATGCTCGCGGGATCGGCGATCCTCGTCAAGGTCATGGCCAAGATGTCGCTCATCGGCACCATGCGGGGTGGTCCGAATGCCTGATATCGGCGGGGCCGACCTCTTCGTGCTGGCGTTTGGGGATATCCTCCATTACTTCACCCCCTACACCGCGACGCTCTTCCTGCTCGCACTGCTGTTCACGGGGCTTGTCATCGTTGCGAGGCCCGAGGGGCAGATCGATATAGCGTTTGGAGGGGACGCCTACTATGCGAAGCAGACGACGGTCCCCGAGATGCGGTTCCGCCGGTTCATGGCGATAGCCTGCGGTCTTGCGTCCATGGGGGCGATGGCGAGCGGAGACCTCTTCAACTTCACGCTCTTCGTCTCGCTGGTCGGCATCACCAACGTCGGCATCGTTGCGGCGGTGAAGAGCCGCCACGTCCTCAACGCTGCATACGAGTATGGGATCGTCGCCATGGTCGCCACCCTGCCGCTCTTCGGGGGCGCCGCGCTGGTCCTCGGGACCACCGGCACGCTCTCCATTCCGGCCCTTGCGGCCGGCGGCTATGCGGTCCCGCTGGTGGCGAAGATCCTCCTCGCCCTCGGCGTCATCGGAGAGGGGATGGCGCCGTTCTACGCGGCAAAAGCCGAGATGTTCCGGGCGCCGGGCGCCCCCTACGTCATCATGTGCTCCCTCTCATCGCTGTTGATCTTCCTGCGCGTCGTGGAGATTGTCATAACCATCTGATGACCATGAAACGAAAGACGGTTACCTACGGACTCGCGGCATCGGCTATCGCCATCGCTGCCGCATGGGCGGCGCTGGCAGCAGCCCTTATACCGCCCTGGGCGGCGGCTACGGTCCTCGTGGTCGCGTTCCCGGTGCTGGTGCTCTTCCTGGGGCTCTGGTGGCGGGCTCCGGGGGGAGAAGAGGATATACCGTTCATAGGATACTGACATGATCGAGTACCTGGTATTTGCAGCAGTCTTCGGACTCCTCCTGCTCGGGGTCCACCGGAAAGTCATCGCACGGATACAGGCAAGACCGGGACCTCCCGTCTGGCAGGAGATCCTCCATGCGCTGAAGTTCTCGTTCAAGAGCACCTGGGTGCCGAGGACTGCAAGCGCCACGCTCTACGTCGCAGTCGTGCTCATCGGCATCGGCATATGGAGCGCAGCGCTCTTCGTCGTCCTTGCCGGCGAGAGCATCCTGATCCTCTTTGCGATCTACATGCTCCACAAGGTCGTGGAGCACGGGTACGGGCTCTCGTCGGGTTCGCCCTACGCGAAGTTCGGCGGTGTGCGGTCGGTCATATCGGCGGCATCAGAGATCCCGCTCTTCGTCACGATCGCCGCGATCTACCTCTTCACGGGATCGCTCATCCTGCGTGACATCACCGCCTACCAGGGAGTCCACGGGCCGCTCCTCCTCATCGCGCCGCCCGTCGCCATAGCCATGTACATCGTGATCCTCTCGAAGATGCCCTACGGCCCCTTCTCGATCGTGGAGAGCAAAGAGCTCGTGAGCGGCTACAAGACAGAGCACTTCGGGGTCTGGCGGGCAGGTCTGGCCGTGACCGACGGGCTCAAGACGTTCGTGCTCCTCTACGCCTTTGTGGCGATCTTCATCGGGGCTGTTCCGTTCTGGGCGGCTCTTGTCATCATGACCGCGGTCCTCATATCGCTCTCGTTTGTCTGCGCGATAACGCCTATGCTCTCGCCGTTTGACAGCGTCACCGTCCAGGGGATCATCACTGGGCTGATGCTTGTCTACGTTGGCTGTCTCTGGTGGGTGATGCCATGATTCGTGAACTGGTGCTCCTCAGCGGGGTAGCCTACATCATTATAGCGCTGGTGCAGTGGGTGCAGAACCAGACCGTTCAGGTCGAGGCGGTGCTCTTCGCCGGGATCCTGGTGGTTCTCTCGCTCATCCACCATGCCCCGGACGAGGAGCGGCTCAAAAAGATCGAGATGGTCGGGCTCTGGATGGCGATCGCCCTCTTTCTTGGCTATGCCCTGCTGAGGGCGGGAGGATACCTATGACCCGCTACCTCTACGAGAAGGACCTTCGGCCGATGAAATACACCATCCTTACGAGCACGAAGCACGACGAGACGGTCCGCGAGATCGCCCGGCATCTCGATACGACCGACGCGAAACTCCGCAGGGTGATGATCAGGCGGCTCGATATGTCGCTGCTTGAGAACCTGCAGGTCAGGTGGGAGATGGGACAGCGGCATGCAGACGGCAACGATCAGGTAGCAGGAGAACTCGGGTGTGAACTCTTCACCAGGTTCATACCCCTCGTAGACCCCGGGACGATGCAGTCAATATACAACGAGACCAAAGCAATGATGAGAGACGGTTCATCCGCCGACGAGGCGCTCGCGAGAGGGAAGGCACGGGTACGGGAGGCGATCCTCTCATGAGCATCCTCCAGGGCATCAAGAACGCCGTGCGTTCAAGATCGATCCACGTCAGTTACGTCGACGTCGGGTCATGCAACGGCTGCGACATCGAGGTGCTCGCCTGCCTTGCGCCGCGCTACGACATCGAGCAGTACGGCATCTACGTCCACAACAACCCCCGTGAGGCCGACGTCCTCCTGGTCATCGGCTCCGTCACCCCGCAGTGGGTGGACAAACTCCGTGATATCTGGGAGAAGATTCCGGAGCCGAAGGTGGCGGTCGCCATCGGGAACTGCCCGATATCAGGATGCGTCTATAACAGGAGAGGCACCCTGACCGACCCACCGGCAGAGAAGTACATCCCCATCGCCGCACAGGTGCCGGGCTGCCCGCCCCGCCCGACAGAGATATTGAACGCCATACTCTCGGTCGCGCCGCTGGTATTCAAAGACTACGAGGAGAAGCTGAAATGAAGAAGACCGTCGACGTATCCATACCGCTCGGCCCGGTGCATCCCTGCTGGAAGGAGCCCGTCCGCATCAAGTGCGAGACGGCGGGCGAGCGGGTGCTCAGGACCGAGGTCGAGCTCGGCTACATGAAGAAAGGGATCGAGCGGATCATGCGGGGCCGGCCCTGGCAGGAGGTGATGTTCCTTGCGGAGCGGGTCTGCGGCATCTGCTCGGTCGTCCATAACATGGTCTTCATCGAGGCGATGGAGGAGATCAGCGCGATAACGGTTCCGCCGCGGGCTGCCTACCTCCGGGTGATCGCAAACGAGCTCGACCGGATAGCAAGCCACCTCATCGCGAACTTCTCCTACTGCTACACGATCGAGCACGAGACGCTCGCGATGTACATTTTAAACACCCGGGAGACGGTGCTCGACAACCTTGAGCGGCTCACGGGCTCGAGGATCAACACCGCCTACATGATCCCGGGCGGGGTTCGGTTCGACCTCCTGCCCGAGGACGCCGCGGCGATGCTTGCCGACCTCGCGAAGGTGGAAGAGGAGATGAAACGTCATGTCCGGATCTTCGAGACCGGGCCGCTGATTGCGCTCCGGAGCCGCGGGATCGGGGTCATGAGCCGTGAAGAGGCGATAAAGGCCCACACCGTCGGCCCTACGGCCCGGGCGAGCGGTGTCCCTGACTGCGACCTGCGTCTCCGCCACCCGACCTACCAGGCGCTGGACTTCGAGCAGGTGACCAGGACCGAGGGTGACAACTTCGCCCGGATCATGGTTCGGTTCCAGGAGGTCTTCCAGAGCATCGACCTGATCAGGAGATGCATCGAAACCCTCCCGGACGGCCCTATCCGGGGCGGCGGCTTCTGCAAGGCGGGCGAGACCTCATACAGCGGCGAAGCCCCCCGGGGCGAGCTGACCTACTACGTGAAGACCGACGAATACGGCAGGGTGGTTGATATCGCGATCCGGACGCCCTCGATCATGAACATCGAGGCATGCGCCCACTCGATGATCAAGGATGTCACGTCGATCGCTGATGTGACATCGACGTTCATCAGCAGCGACCCCTGTATCGCGTGCAACGAGAGGTAAGGCAGAGGTTATGCGTTCGATCATCTACTACATACGAGAGTTTCTCCGGCCTGAGTGGTTGAAGAACTTCTTCTTCGCAAAGACTGCACCCCTGGTCACCCCCCCGTACTTCAAGGACTACCCGTCCCTGACGGGCGAGGAGTGCACGGGGTGCTTCTCCTGCATGATGATCTGTCCGGCACCCGGGGCCATCGAGGTTCTCCGCCGAAAAGACCAGTGGGAGCCCGAGGTCTACCCTGGCCACTGCATCAGGTGCGGTCTCTGTGTCGAGGCGTGCCCGGAAGGTGTCCTTGCGAGCGGGCGGATTCTCGACATCACCCGGCACGACGGGACGGCGTTCCGGTCGTGGTACCGCCTCCAGGTCGACGATACCCTCTGCATGCGGTGCGGGAACTGCTGTGTCTCCTGTCCGATCAACAAGCAGGAAGACCCGCAGCTCGGGGCGACCGGGACGTCATCGAGCGATGAGGTGATCATGCGGATCGAGGGGGGCCGGGTGCGGATACTCCATGAGGAGAAGTGCACCGGGTGCAAGACCTGCGAGACCCACTGCCCGAACCGTGCAATCAGGGTCGCCCGCATGGTCGAAGGGGTACACGAGGAGGTGGAGACATGACCTATCTCATGGTCACCGGGCGGACGGTGAACCAGGGCGTGACCGTCGAGAACAAGACCTCAGCCGAGTACGCGGAGGAGACCTCCACCTGCTTCATGCACGAGTTTGACATGCTGGAACTCGGGCTTGACGATGGGGATGCCATCCAGGTCACCGGGCCCTGCGGAGAGGTCGTCATGCGGGCGGTTGCGTCGGCTGAGGTGGAGATGGGCACCGTCTTTGTCCCGTACGGGCCGTATGCAAACCACATCATCGATGCCGATACCCATTCTACTGGTATGCCGGACTTCAAGTCGCACGAGGTGGAGATCGAACCGACGGACGAAGAACCAAAGACTGTTCACAAACTGATGGAAGACCTGGGAGGGCTTGCGTATGATCGTTAAGGATGTGGTCTGCCCATTCTGCGGGTGCCTCTGTGACGATATCGAGGTGGAGGTAGAGGGGAACCGGGTAGTCTCCGTCGGCAACGCCTGCGAGCTCGGCACAACGAAACTTGCGGGCGAGAAGAGGATGAAGAACCCGATCCTGCGCGACGGAAACGAGTGGAAGGATATCACCTACGATGAGGCGATACGGTATGCTGCCGACATGCTTCTTTCGGCCGAGCGGCCGCTCCTCTACGGGTGGAGCGGCACCCACGGGGAGGCCCAGTGCGTGGGGGTGCATATGGCCGAGCTCGTGCGCGGCGTCATCGATAACACATCCTCGGTCTGCCACGGGCCGTCGATCCTTGCGATCCAGGAGGTCGGGCACCCCGGGTGCACGCTCGGTGTCGTGAAGAACCGGGCCGACCTTGTGATCTACTGGGGTTCCAACCCGATCGACGCCCACCCCCGTCACCTCTCCCGGTATACGCGCTACGCGGACGGGTTCTTCCTCGAGAACGCCTTCCGCGACCGGAAGGTGGTCGTCGTGGATATCAGGCGGACCGAGACTGCAAACATCGCCGATGAGTTCGTGCAGATCAAACCCGGCGGAGACTACGCGGTCCTCTCGGCGCTCCGGGCTATCGTCCGCGGGAAGACGGAGACGATACCGAGGACAGTCGCGGGCGTCACCCGGGAGCAGCTCGTCAGGGTGGTTGACCTCTGCAAAGAGGCGAAGTTCGGCGCGGTCTACTTTGGGCTTGGGCTCACGATGACCCAGGGGAAGTACAAGAACATACGAAACGCCATCGAACTCGTCTCCGAGCTGAACCGGCACACGAAGTTCACCATCTCGGCGATGCGGGGCCACTACAACGTCTACGGGTCAAACGAAGTGAATACCTGGATGACCGGCTACCCCTTCGGGATCGACTTCTCCCGGGGTATCGCATTCTACAACCCCGGGGAGACCACGGCGGTGGATATCCTGGCCAGGAAGGAGTGCGACGCGGCGCTGATCGTCGGGAGCGACCCGGCCGCCCACTTCCCGCGCCGGTGCCTCGAGCACCTCGCCGATATCCCGGTGGTCCAGCTTGACCCCTACCCGAACGCCACCACCGCGTTCTGCAACGTCCAGATCCCGGTGGCGGTGACCGGCATCGACGCGGAGGGGACGGCCTACCGGATGGACGGGGTGCCCATCAGGACCAGAAAGGTCCTCTCCACCGACTACCCCTCTGATGCGGAGGTTCTCTCCCGGATGTATGCACTGATGCAGGAGGGACGAGAGGGATGAGTGAACTCCTGATCAAGAACGCCTGCGTCATCGATCCCCTCAGGGGTATCAACGCCGAGACGATGGATATCGCCATCCTTGATGGGAAGATCGTCGAGGATGTGAGCGGCGCGGCCGAGGTGATCGACGCACGCGGTGCGCTCACCCTCCCGGGCGGGATCGACTCGCACACCCATATCTGCGGGACAAAGGTGAACTTCGGCAGGTACATGAGCCCTGAGGATATGCGGGCCGGCAGGACGCCCCGGCGCGGGCCGATGCACTCCACGTCCGGTTACAGCGTCCCGACCACCTACGGCAACAGCTACCGCTACAGCGCGATGGGCTACACGACCCTGCTCGAGGGCGCGATGGCGCCGCTTGAGGCCCGCCACACCCACGAGGAGTTCACCTACACCCCGCTCCAGGATACGATGGCAAACGCCCTCTTTGACGGGAACTGGGGGATCTTGGAGGCGATACGGGACGGCGATACGAAAAGGGTTGCGGCCATCATCGCCTGGACGCTCCGGGCGGTGAAGGGGTTTGCCGTCAAACTTACGAACCCCGGTGGCACCGAGGCCTGGCAGTGGGGCAAGAACGTCTCGTGCATCAGGGACCCGGTGCCCTACTTTGAGGTGACGCCGGCAGAGATCATCAGGTCGGTTGTCGAGGCGAACGAGCTCCTCCATCTCCCGCACTCGGTCCACCTCCACTGCAACAACCTCGGGACGCCGGGGAACTACACCTGCACGCTCGGGTCTCTCGGCCTCATCCCCGACCTGAACCCGAAGCGGCAGACCCTGTATGCCACGCATGTTCAGTTCCACGCCTATGGCGGGTCGGGGTGGAAGGACTTCTGCTCGAAGAGCGAGCCGATTGCGCGGCTTGTCAACATGCGCCCGCAGATCGTCATCGATATGGGGCAGGTGATGTTCGGCCGGACAACCACGATGACCGCCGACGGACCGATGGAGTTCAACCTCTACCGGCTCCACCACGACAAGTGGAGCAACCATGACGTGGAACTTGAGACCGGTTCCGGGATCATACCGGTCATCTACCGGCGCAAGAACCTGGTCAACTCGATCATGTGGGCGATCGGTCTTGAGCTCGCGCTCCTCACGAAGAACCCCTGGCAGTGCCTGCTCACGACTGATAACCCGAACGGTGCGCCGTTCGTCCGGTACCCTGAGATCATCGCGCTCCTGATGAGCAAGCGGTACCGTGACGCCGAGTTCGCCACCATCCACCCTGATACCGGGTCACGGGTGCCCCTCCCGGCGATCGAGCGGGAGCTGGACTGGTATGAGATTGCGGTGATGACCCGGGCCGGCCAGGCGAAGGCGCTCGGGATCCAGGACCTCGGGAAAGGCCATCTCGGGCCGGGGGCCGAGGCCGACGTCGCCATCTACCCGATCAGGATCGATGAGGTCGACCCGTCGGTCGACTACCAGAAGGTGATCGAGGCGTTTGGCCGGACCGAGTACACGATCAAGCGGGGCAGGGTTGTCTCGCGGAGGGGCGACTGCCTGGTCGACGGGAGCAATGCCACGTTCTGGGTCAGGCCGAAGGTCTCCGACGACTATGATATGGGAAAAGATCCGGACTTCATCGAGAAGTTCGACCGCTACTACACGGTCAGGATGAGGAACTACCCGGTGCAGGAGGAGTACCTGAACCGGAACCGGTGCATCGAGACGGAGGCGGAGATATGAAGGTCACGCTTGCCATGAAACCTACAAATACGTCGTTCATCCCGATCGAGGCTGAGTCGATTGTCCCGAAGAATTTCCTTTTGGGCACCGACCTCTCCGTCTGGCGGGGGAACCGGGAACTCAACCTCGATGAGGTCTTTTCGGTCTCTGTGGAGGGCGAGGCCGACCGGCCGGAGGATATCGAGGTCGTCATCCTGGGCGAGGATACGTTCAGGCTCAAACGGGTGGGGGAATACATGGACGGAGGCAAGATCACCGTTCTCGGCGATATCGGTATGCACTGCGGCAACTTCATGAGCGGCGGGACCATCGAGATCCACGGCAACGCCGACGGCTGGCTTGGCCGGGAGATGGCGGGAGGGACGATCCTCTGCCGGGGTGATGCCGCCAACTACTGCGCGTCGGGATACCGCGGCGGGAGGAAGGGTATGACCGGCGGGACGGTGGAGGTCTTCGGCCGCGCCGGGCACTTCCTGGCAGAGAACATCTCAGGCGGTGCTGTGACCGTGCACGGTGATGCCGGGGATATGGCCGGGGCGGAGATGCGCGACGGCACGCTCATCGTCCACGGGGACTGTAGTCGTCCGGCGGCGAACATGAAGGGGGGTTCCTGTTACGTCTACGGGACCGCGCATGCGATGCTTCCCACGTTTAAGAAGATTGGGACGGTCCGGCACGAGGGGCGGACGCTTATCCACTTCACCGGGGATATCGCGAACCGGGGAAAGGGAAATCTTTTTGTGAAGGACTACAGATATCTGGATTGATGGTCAGACACGAGTGTGGGTTTGAGGCCCCGATTCACTGTAAGAGGTGCGGGAGACCGCTATCGAGCAACGAACGTACGGGCCTTTACTGCCCGCACTGCGGGAGAAGGGTGAGTATCCTCTGTCCCGGCTGCGGGCGCCTCTGGTGATCAGACCCGGTTTTTCACCCACCGGACGTACTGGGCCCGTAGCCCCTGGATGTCACTCTCTGTCAGGTCTTTCTTTCCGGTCCGGTGCAGGTACGATTCAAGTTGCTCCACCACGCATTCTGCATCCTGGAAGTCATCGGCGTCCAGGTAGACCGGAGCCTTCCCGATGTTGATCGCCTCGCCGCACATCGGGCAGAGCCTCCAGCGCTGGTAGCGGTCCACGTAGGTGAAGGTTTTGCAGCCCGGGCAGCGGATGACAAGGTACATTTATGGGAATGTGCGGCCGGCCGGATATATAACTATCTTTCTTGTATTCTGCTGGTTATGGCGTCCGGGGAGGGTCGGGGTCTGGACGGGCAAAGCCCGATGCGGTAGACACTGGAGGCCTGCGTATCTGGCGATGCTCGTACTCTGGTCTTCGAGTGGGGGTTATAGGTATTGCCTTGCAGGGACAGGGGCAGGGAAGGAGGCCGCAGACCGGGCGGGGTGGGGGTTTGCGAGTATCGCTACCTGGTGAGACAGGGGAGGGGGGCAAGCCCCATGAGCGCTAACTTTAGCCATGAGAACTCGAGCGGATAATGCCCTATTCGGTGAAATGGGGCCGATTTGACGAGATATCGGCCACACAATTCCGGTGGTGTGCGGCAATGGTCCTCCTCCGCTGAAAACGATAGGGATCATGGAAATCTCATGGGAAACGGATTGCCTTGGGGCAGA
>Ga0209612_1002788_pt1 | contig 12167 bp, 10 predicted proteins | sample BioC12SIPDNA_FD_185746 | JGI IMG/M metagenome (GOLD analysis project Ga0209612, IMG submission 185746) | Anaerobic biogas reactor microbial communites from Washington, USA - Biogas_R1_B C12 SIP DNA (SPAdes) (version 2) | ecosystem: Engineered > Bioreactor > Anaerobic > Unclassified | place...
GCCGTCGAGGAGGGTCGCGCTGGTCGCCGCGGACAAAAGCGGGGCAAGCCGCCCCTCCGCCAGAAGCCGGTCCAGATATTGCGCCGCATGGAGGACTTCGATCCCGCCGAGGTCCAGCCCCATCGCCGGATAGTCCCGCGTGAACGCGTCGAACGAGCTCGGGCAGCCGGTGACCAGCGTGCGGCACCGCGTAGCGCGGATCTGCCCGGCCAGGTCCTCGGCCATCGCCCGGGCTTCCGCGGGGTAGCCCAGAAGCGACAGCGGCTTGCCGGTCGAACGCTCGCCGGCAAGCAGCGTGAAGTCGGCCTCGGCCGCGCGGAAAATCTTCAGCAGCGCTTGGGCGATCCGCGGCTGGCGATAGGCCGTGTCGCAGCCGGCGTAATAGAGGACCTCGGCCCGCGCGCGGAACAGGTCTGGCCCCTCGAGCGCCTGGAACCGCTCGCCGGGCGGCAGCCCGAACGGGTTGCCGGTCTGGACGAGCCGCTCCTTGATTTGGCGGACCTGCTCGGGCGCCTTGCCTTGGGCCACGATGTCGGCCCGCGCCGCCAAGACCGCGGCCGGCGGCCGGCAGCCGGCCTTGCACCAGGTTTCGCACAGCCCGCACAGGCAGCAGCGGTAGAGCGTGTCGACTAGGTCCGCGCCGTAGTCGGCGTGGCCCTTGAGAATCTTGGACAGAATCAACCCTTTGCCCCGCGGCGTGTCCGACTCCCTGCCGCTGACGACCCCCAGGGTGCAGACGTGGCGGCACATGAAGCAGAAACGGCAGGCCTCGATGGTTGCGGCGTGGTCGGTAATCAGCATCGCTTGATTCTCCGTCGGCCTCTGGCCGGTTGGCGGCCAAGCGCCACGGCGGCGGCCGGCAGTCATAAATTCAACGAAACGTCTCAAATCCCATCTTGCCGGGGTTCATGATGTTGCCCGGATCGATCGCCTTCTTGATGTGTTCCAGGAGCCCGAAGGCCGGGCCATAGAGTTCCCGCATCAGCCGGCCGAGCTTCAGCCCGATGCCGTGGTGCTCGTTGAGCAGGCCGCCCTCGGCGATTGCCGCCCGCAGGCACGCGTCCCAGATGCGGTTGTAGAGTTGGGCCGCCTCGTGGGCGTCGTCGGGCGCCTGGTCGATGATGAAGCGGGCGTAGAGCATGCAGCCCCACTCGTACCAGTGGGAGAAATGGCCGATGTAGCGCGCCATCGGGAACTGCTCTTCGATCACCCGTTTCATCGCCCGGTAGACGTTTTCGATATTCGCAAAGGTGGCCACGGTGTCGAGCGTGCCGAAGGCCTGCGGGAGGTGGAACATGTGGTTGGGGAAGAAGAAGTCGTAGCGGTGGTCCCACCAGTCTTCGCCCAGCCGGCCGCCGAGGTCTTCATGGGGCAGCGCGCGGCAGATCGCCAGCGCTTTGCGGATCTCCAGATCCACCAGGTCCTCATCGCCGTCGAAGCCGAACACCAGGTAGGCACCCTCCTTGTCGATGCCCAGCACGCGGCGGATCAGGCGGCGGGTCTCCGCCTCGTCGTACAAGCGGATCACCGACGGCCGCAGGCGGCGGACCATAATCTGGCGGCCCGCCTCCAGCCCGGTCTGCAGATCGGGAAACACGAAGGCGTGGAAGCGGCGGACTTCGGGGAGCGGATGGACCTTCAGCGTCGCCTTGGTGATCACGCCGAACGTCCCCTCGGAGCCGAGGAACAACTGGTTCAGGTCGGGGCCCGAGGCGTGCCGGGGAACCGCCAGCGTGTTGATGATCGTCCCGTCGGGGAGCACGGCTTCGAGCGACATGATCATGTCCTCGATCTTGCCGTACTTGGTGGACAGCACCCCCGTGCCCCGATGCCCGAGGAACCCTCCCAGGGTAGCGCAGCTGATCGAGGCCGGCTCGTGCATCGTCGCCAGGCCCTCCCGCTGGAGGGCCCATTCCAGGTGCTGCATGATGATCCCCGTTTCGGCGGTCGCCGTCAGCGAGGTCTTGTCGATCTCCACGATGCGGTTGAGCTTCTTGGTGTCGAGCAGGATGCCGCCGTGGATCGGCAGCGCGCCGCCCTGCGAGCCGGAGCCGCCCCCCCAGGTGGTCAGCGGCGCCTTGTGGTTGGCCGCGATCCGGCAGACGCGCGCAACTTCCTCGGCCGAGCGGGGGTGGACGATCAGGTCCGGCTCGGGCAGCGGGAGGCCGCGATCGAGCCAGAGTTCGGGAATCCAGTAGTAATCGCACGAGTAGGCGATCTTGTCCGACTGGCTTGCCGAGACGTTTTCCGGCCCCACCACGTCGACCAACTCGCCGTAGAGGAACTCGTTCAAATAACTCTCAGTGGGGACGGGCATCAGTCGCTGCTCCGCAATCAAGGTCCCGCGCGGCCGCCGGGCTGCCGGGCCGCCGCATCTGTTGATAGAAATCTCCATGGGTCATCAGTTGCAGCCGCTCGGCGGCGTACTGGAGGAATTTTCGCGTCCAGTCGAGCGGCTCGTCGTAAAGCACGCTCGTCCAGTCGTGCTGGCAATGCGACCAGCAGAGCCCGGCATCGGCCACGCGATCGACCTGCTCCTTCAAGTACGCATGATAGGCGGCCCAGTTCGCCCAGCCGTGCTCGCGCCGCCACTGGGCGTCGATCCAGCCCTGCATCGGCGTCTCGAGCAGCTCCGGAAACCCCTGCCGGTCGTACCAGAAGGGCTGCACGTCCCAACCCAGCGGGAAGTAGTCGCGGCTGTTGCGGCCGCAGGAACGGACGTACCGCATGCCGTGCCGGGCGATGATTTCGAGAATCTCGGGCCGGTCGGCCAGCCCGCGGTAATGCGAGTAAGGAGCGGTCACGCCTTGGCAGGAAACACCCAGGCACCGCCGCAACAGCTCGACGGGCCGGGCGAGCTGCTCCTCGATCCGGTCGAAGGGCAGGCCCGGCAGGTAGACGTTGTCGGGGCTCTCCTCGACGACCGTCTTCAGCGGATAGTGCTCGTGCGTGTGCTGCGCGATCTCGAACCAGCCGGAGGCCAGGCAGGCCTCCAGTTGCGGGCGGAGCCGCTCGATCTTGCAGCCGACCACGAACAGCGTGGCCGGCACGCCCACCTCCTGGTGAATCCGCAGGGCCGCCTCGAGGAACATCTCGGCCGTGTTCTCCGCCAGCGCCTGGCCAACCCACTTCTCGCCGGGCACGCGGCCCGGAATCCGCTCCACGTCATAACCAATCAACAGCGTGCCGCGCGCCTTCATGACGTCTCCTCCAGCGAAATCCGATCGCCCGTGTAGAGAATCGTGCTCCGCGGATGGGCCAGCAGGTAGCTCGCCGGCAGTTCGGGCGTGGGGCGTCCCCGCAGGATTCGCGCCAGCGGGGTCTGCTGCTCCGGGAAGCACGCCAAGAGCAGAATCTCGCCCGCCGCGAGGATCGGTTCCATCCCCATCGTGACGGCTCTTTCGGGAACACGCGAGCGATCCCCGCCGGCGGTCAACTCCGCGTTGCTCTCGATTGTCAGCTCGGTCAGGTCGATGACTCTCGTCGGCAGCGCAGCGAACTCAGCAGCGCTGATCTTTTCCGCGGAGATCGGCTCGTTGAAGGCGATGTGCCCGTTGAAACCAATCCCCAGCAATTGCAGGTCGAGGCCGCCGAGCGCGCCGATCAGGCGGTCGAAGGCGGCCGGCGCGGCGGGGTCCGGAAAATGGGCGTTGTCCAGATTGAATCCCAGCCGCGGATCGAGTCGCGAGAAGAGATTCTTCTCCATATACGCCCGGTAGCTCAAGGGGTGGTCGAAGGCGACCGGCTGCCCCTCCTCGCCGACGTACTCGTCGAGGTTGAACGTGTGCAGTTGCGACAGGTCCGGGCGGCGGCCGTTCAGCAACTCGGCCAGGCACTCGTACAGCCGCAGCATCGTGTTGCCGGTGGCCAACCCGAGGCACATCGAGCCGCGCTCGCCAAGCTGCCGCTCGATCGCGGCGGCAATCCGCTCCGCGCCGGCGCGGCTCATCGCTTCGTAATCGTCGACACAAATCCACTCAATCGCCATTGTTGCAGGGTTTCTACGCAGTCGATGGGAAAGCGGTCAGCGGTCAGCTGCCAGCAGTCCGTCTTCAGTGTTCAGTTTTCAGTCCTTCCTGGTTCCCAAGCTCCAGCTCGGGAACCTCCTTCTAACCCTTAAACAGCAGCGCGAAGGCCAGCGTGCAGAGGCTCAAGAGCACGCAGGGGACGAGGAAAATCGGCCGCCAGCGGAACTTGCCGTCGCTGCGGAAGTAGTCCATCACAAAGCCGGTGAACTGCGTTCCCGCGAACAGGCCCAGCCCCGAGGTGACCGCCACGTAAAGCCCCTGGGCCGAGGCGCGGATGTCTTCCGGCGCGGCGCTGTTGATGTAGATGTAGGCGGCGTCGAAGAAGAACGCGTAGGCCAGGCCGTGCAGCGCCATCGATCCGACGACCAGGCCGCGCGGCTTCATGCAGGCATAGAGCAGGAACATCACCAGCCAGAAGCCGGTGCCCAGGGCCATGATCCAGCGATAGCCCAGCGGCGCGAAGATCGGCGGCAGAATCGCCGCCATCGCCACCACCTGCGCGACCTGGGCGATGCTCATCGCCGCGGGGATCGCCGCGTGCGAGGTGCCGATGTCTTCCAGGAAACGCGAGGTGCCCAGGTAGTAAAACTGCAATTGCGTGGTGACGACGAACGAGATCACCATGAAGATCAGGAACGTCGGCTGGTTGAAGAGCGAGAGGGCCTTGATGAACGGCAGGGCGCCGGCGCCGGTGTGGGCGGGCGGCGTGTGCGGCAGCGTGAAGCAGTAGAGCCCCATCACGAACGAGCAGACCGCCGCCAGTACGAGGCTGTCCGCCCCCTTGACCTGTAGCTTGCCGGAACGCCGCCAGAGCGACAGCATCCAGCCGATCAGCACCCAGGAGACGGCCCCCCACATGCGGACCCGGAAATAATTCACTTCCGGATTCGGCATGTGGGCGAAGGTCAGCGAGTTGACCATCGCCAGCGTCGGCGCAAAGCACAAGCAGTGGCCGAGCATCAGCAGGAACAACGGCATGAAACGAGTGGCCCGGGCGGCCGCCAGCAGAAACACGCCGCCCAGCAGGTGCTCTCCGGCCATGTACAACTCCGTCGGGCACCACCGATCGACGATCTGCCCGGCCGCCATCGGCGCCAGGACGCAGGCCAGGGGCAGCGTCGCATAGACCCAGCCCAACTGCTTCCCGGTCATTTTCAACGGGCCGAGGATGCGGGAGGCCAGAACCGGCGCCCAGGCGCCCCAGACGGTGAACTCGAGGAACTTCATGCCGCTCAGGCTGAGATACAGATCCCAGGTCATCTCATCGTTCATGGACGTCCTCCCTTTTTCGTGTCAAAGCCAATCGCCGCCGGGCGCGCCGCAGGGCGGCCGGCGCGCGGAGTGCGCAAACTAAGGGGCTTGCCAGCCGGCGAGCCGTTCGGCGGCCCGGCCGATGTCGCCCAGCCGGTCGCGACCCGCCTCGCGCTCGATCGCCAGCGCGCCGGCGAACCCGATCTCCTTCAACGACTCCAGGAACGTTTCGCCGCCCACCTGGCCGTCCCCCCAAGGCACCTCGCGGCCCCACTCGCCCGGCCGCTCGGCGGCGACCGCGTCCTTGACGTGGATGTGCTTGATCCAGCGCCCCAGCAGCCGCGCGGCGGCGAGCGGATCGCCCTTGCCGTAGAGGATCATGTTCGCCGGATCGAAGTTGACGCCCAGCGCCGGGTGGTCCAACTCCTCCAGCAGCGCCCGGAGGCACTCGGCCGTCTCCTGGCCGGTCTCCAGCAGCAGGCCGATGCCAAGCCTCGCGGCCGTGTCCGCCAGCCAGCCGAGCCGGTCGCGGACCTTCTTCTGCTCCTCCGCGTCGCCGCTCTCCAGGAACCCGGCGTGCATCGTCAGGTGGCCGACGCCCATCGCGGCCGTGATCTCCGCCGCCCGCTCGACCATCCGGCGGTTCTCCGGCCAGTGCTCATCGGGCACGATCCCGCCGGTCGCCCGAATCCTCGCCAGCGACGTGTAGTCTTCCTGGAAGAAACCGATCGTCGTGGCGGTGATCGTCCAGTCCTGCCGGCCGACCGCGGCCAGGTACTCCTCGCCCTGCTCCCGGAACGCCGGCTTGAGCGCCAGGTTCACATGGTCGATCTTCAACTGCCGCATCGCCGCGGCCACTCCGGGCGGGTCGCTCTGGAGCGACCAACTGCAAACGCCCACCGGCCAGCCGTTACACTTCATCATCGCGCTCCTTGAGAAAAAACTCGTCGAGCCGCACGCTCCGCCCCCGCCGGGCGGACTCCCGCTCGGCCGCCACGATCCGCAGCGAATTTAGCGCCTCTTCGGCGGTGATCACCGCGGGCAGGTTCTCGCCGCGGACGCGCCGGGCGAAGTGGGCGATCTCCCGCGAATAACCATCGCCGCCGGCGCAGCGCGGCGCGCGCGCCTCGCCCTCGGCCGTCGCGAGCCGCAGCTTCGGGTCGCGCTGGTAATCGAAATCGAGCGTCGCCCGCTCCAGCGCGATGTGAAACCGCATCTGGAAGCCGAACGGCGGCATCATCGCCCAGCCCCCCTCGGCGACCACGAGCTTATCCTCGTATGCGTAGCGGGTGGCGATGTGGACCAGCCCGCCGCCGGGCGCTTCGGCGCCGAAGCTCGACACGCCCTGCGGCATTCCGAACAGGTATTGAACGAAGTCCGTGTCGTGGATATGCAGGTCCAGCGGCATCCCGCCGCTCCGCGACTCGTCCGTGAACCAACTGCCGGCCTTCCGCGCGGCGGTCGCCGCGAGGCGCTGAAACGTGGCCGCGATCACCCGTCCGTACGTCCCCCGCTCGATCGTCTCCTTGGCCCAGGCATACTCGGGCCAGAACCGCGTGCAGTGGCCGATCTGGAGCAGCTTGCCGGCTCGCCCGGCGGCCTCGATCATCCGCCGCCCGTCGGCGGGATTCAAGGCCATCGGCTTTTCACAGAGGACATGCAGGCCCGCGGCCAGGGCGGCGATCGAGCACTCGGCATGCAGGTGCGTGGGCACCGTGATCGAGACCGCGTCGAGCGTTTCGCGGGCGAGCATCTCGCCGAGGTCGGCGTGGATCGCCGCGTCGCCCAGATCGACTTCGCCCTCGGCGCCGGCGATGTTGCCGCGGGCTGCTCCCGCCTCGCCCAGCGCGCCCGGGTCGGCGTCGCAGACGGCCGCAACCTCCACGCCCTCCAGCGCCTTGAAGCAGCGGTAGTGCATGCGCCCCATGAATCCGAACCCGGCGATTCCAACTCTCAGCACGGCGGCACGCCTCCTTCTGTTCAGAGCCTGTTTTCGGTCGGGGACCCGCCGCCGGTTGCGCCGCCGGCGGCCGACAGGGTTCGAGCCTTTTGCCCGTCGAGCATGGCGGCCAGCCGGGCGTACGTGCCGGCCAGGTCGTCGTGAATCCGGCAGTAGACGGGAAACAGCTCGGCGTAGAGCGCGGCCGCCGCCGGGTTGGGTTCGAGGCGGTCGCGGATTTGCACGCACTGGTTGACGGCGGCCGCCTCGCTGGGGAACAGGCCGATGCCCACGCCGGCCAACAGCGCCGCCCCGAAACTCGCGTCGCACCCCGCGGGGCGAACGATCGGCATGTTGAACACGTCGGCGAGAATCTGCGCCCACAGGTCGCTCTGGGCCCCGCCGCCGATCAGGCGGATTTCGTCCACCGCCAGCCCGATCTCCTCGATCGTGCGGAAGCAGTCGCGGAGGGAATAGGCCACGCCTTCGAGAATCGCCCGGACGAAGTGGCCCTTGCCGTGCCGCATCGTCGCCCCAACGAAGCTGCCGCGGAGGTTGGCGTCCCAGTAGGGCGAACGCTCGCCCAGCAGGTAGGGGTGAAAGAACAAGCCTTCCGCGCCCGGCGGCGCCTCGGCGGCGATCGCCTGCAAGAGGGCATAAACGCTCGTCCCCTGCTCGGCCGCCCGGCGGCACTCGTCCTGGCAGAAGACGTCGCGGAACCAGCGCTCGGCCGAGGCGGCCGTGTTCGTGGCGGCGACCGTATACCAAAGGCCCGGCACCACGTGCGAATAGGTCAGCGTGCGGGCGTGCGGGCAGGCCTTGGCCGTCATCACGTTCACGTTGCCGGCGGTGGCCAGCTTGAGGATCATCTGCCCCGGGCGGATCGCCCCGGCCGCGTAATCCTCCACCGCCGAGTCGGAGCAGCCGGCCACCACGGGCGTTCCCGCCGCCAGCCCGGTCTCGGCCGCCGCCGCGGCGGTCACCGCGCCGACCACGTCGGTCGGCGCGACCAAGGGCGGCAGGATGCTCACCGGAATCCCCGCCAGGCGGCTCAACTCGGCCGACCAGGTCCGCCCGGCCATGTCATACAGCAGGCTCCCCTGGGCTTCGATGTGGTCCGTCTCCCAGGTTCCCGTCAGCCGGTAGCGGACGTAGTCCTTGGTGAACAGGATGTGCTCGGTGCGGCGGAGCGCCTCCGGCTCGTGCTCGGCGAGCCAGGCCAGCTGCGGCAGGGTCCAAGTGGGCGTCGGCTTCTGGTAGCCGATGCGGAAAATCTCCGCGCCCGAGTCGGCCTCCAGCCGCGCCGCCTGGCGGACGCTCCGCTGATCGGTCCACATGATCGCCGGGCGCAGGGGGCGGAACCCGGCGTCGGCCAGCACCGCGTTGTGCGTCGAGCCGTCGAGGCTCAGGGCCACGATCCGGCCCGCCTGGCACGCCGGGCGGGCGAGCATCGCGCGGAGCAGCCGGCGGGCGACCGCGTACCAGTCGTGCGGATTCTGCTCCGACCAGCCGGCGTGCGGGTGCGCCGTCTGGTATTCGCCCAGCGCCGTATCCACGATCCGCCCCTGCCCGTCGATCGCCGTGATCTTGCAGCCGCTCGTGCCGATGTCGATCCCCAGGAGCAAATCGGTCATGTCAGCCCTGCGCGATCCAGCGGTGATCGGGGTCCTGGCGGGAGAGGAACCGGCGATTCTCGCCGGCCATCACCCACAGGTAATACATCGTGTAGCCGGGGGCCGTGGCCACCGGATGGTAGCCTTCGGGGATCAGCACCGTGTGGTGGTCCTGGACCGTGTAGGTCTCGTCGATCGAGCGGCTCTCGGTGTAGATCTTCTGGATCCCGAAGCCCTCCGGCCGGTCGAAGCGGAAGTAGTAGATTTCCTCCATATCGACCTCGTCGGGCAGGTCGTCGATGTCGTGGCGGTGCGGCGGGAAGCTGGCCCAGTTGGCCGGCGGCACGATCGCCTCGCCGATGAACAGCAAGTCGGCCGGGACCTCCTCGGTGACCATCATCAGCGCCCGCCGCTGGAAGCCCGGCTTGCCCAGCGACATCTCCTTGACGCTTGCCGGCGGGATCAGGATCGCCTGGCCCGGCCGCGTCGAGGGCGCCTGGCAGAGGGCGAACTGGCAGTCGGCCGTCGCCTCCACGTCGCACGCGCAGCCGGCGGGAACCAGCACGGTCCACGGCTTCTCGGTGAAGAGGTCGGCGCGCGGGCCGATCGGCGCGCGCTCCAGGCCGCCGCCGCTCGCGACGGCCGCCCCCTGGAGCAGCACCAGGGCCGTCTCCTGCTCGCACGGCGCCAGGTGGTGCGCCTGGCCGGAGCCAAGCGCGATCATGCCGAAGCTCAGGTGTTTCATGCCGGCGTCGCCCGGCTTTGAAAGCATCGCCAGGCCGGGTCGAGGTTTCCAAACAACGCGGTAGTTCATCAGAATCCCTTTCCAGTCAAAGACGGCCCGCAGGCGTCGACATCCAGAGTCTCCAGGTCCAGCCAGCGGGCGACGCGCCGCAAGTCGTCGCGGATGTCGGCCTGCACCAGCGCCGTGTGGTGTTCCAGGCCCTCGCCGATGATCGTCTCGACCAGGCGGCGGATCGGCGCGTCGAAGCGGACAGACCAGCTGTTGCCGGGCAGGTTCGCCCGGGTCGGAACCGCCTGGCCGCCGGCGAAGAACAGCCGCATCCCGCGGGGGCCCACGCCCAGCCGGGCCATCGTCACCGGCCCCTCGCCCGCAATCGGGAAGTTGACCGTCACCCCCCGCTTGCCGCCGCCCTCGACCGTTGCGTGCTTGCCCAGCCGGTTGCAGGCCCCTTGGGCCATCAGGCGGGTGGCCGCCGAGCCGCAGTGCCAGGCCAGCCCCTCGTTGCGCTCCTCGTCAATCGCGATGAAGTCGGCGAACATCGCCGGGCGGCCGCTCAGATAGTTGGCGATCAGCATCGTCACCGTCCCATAGATGTCGCCTTCGCAGGCGGTCAGCAGGCCCTCGTCGTTCAAGCGGCTGATCGTGCTACAGGGCATGATCCCATAGTGCGGAGTGAACTCCGGCCAGCACTTGACGGCAAAGCCGGCCAGCCGTTCCCTGGCGGCGATCTGGCGAAAGGCCAGCATCAGCCCACCCGCCTGGTCCAGCTCGGCCGCGGTCGCGTCGCAACCGCCGGCCGCCGCCCGGATCGCCTCGGCCTCGGCCTGCCGCGGCCCCGGCTCGATCGCCCGGGCCGTGTCGAACAATTCGGCCGTGGTCAGATGGTGGACTTCAACGCCCAGCAGCCGCCGCAGCCCCAATTCGTCGAACGTCGACGTGTAGAAGCCGGGCACGCGGTAGCCGACCAGTCCCAACCGCACGCGCCGCAGCCGCCGCAGGCAATCGATCACGCGCAGCGAGGGCGCCAGAGCCTCGGGCGCCTCCTCGGCCTGGCAGAAAATGTAGTCGTACTTGCGCCCCAGCCGCATCAGCGTGTGGGCGTTCATGTTGATCCCGCAGAACGAGTTCGATTGGAGCTTCGGCCCCTCGAGCCGCGGTTCCGGCACGCCCCAGAGCACGATCGGCGCCGCCAGCCGGTCGGCGAAGATCGGGATCAGCGTTCCCAGGGCGAACGTTCCATACTGCACAACGATCGCGTCGACCCGTTCGGCATGGAACCGCTCGGCGAGCGATGCGGCGTCCTCCTCGGTCACGGTCAGACCCGGCCCGTGGATCCATTCCACGTCCATCCGCGACAAGGCTTTCACCGACCGTTCGAAGAGCTGCTGGGCATAATCGCTGTCGAACGTCAGCCGGGCGCAGCAGACGTAGCCAACGCGCAACTTATCCATGGTTTCTCCTCAGGCGCTTCGACGGGTCCAGGGCGAATCCACCGACTGCCGCGGCGGGCGGCGTTGCACGATCAAACGCACGACCTGCGCGGCGCGGGCAGCGGTCAATCGCCCTGGAGGGCCCGCATCAGCCCTTGGCGGGCACCTTGGCCCAGTCGGCGAGAAATTGTCGCAGGACCACGTCGGTCATCGGGTGTTGATAGAGCTGCTCCATGACTTCCATCGGGGCGGTGCAGACGTCCGCGCCGGCCAGCGCCGACTCCAAGACGTGCAGCGGGTGGCGCGCCGAGGCCACGAGAATCTCCGTGGCGAAGTCGTAGTTGTCGAAGATCGTCCGGATCTGGTGGATCATTTCCATGCCCACCTGGCCGACCGAATCGAGCCGGCCCACGAACGGGCTGACGTAGGTCGCCCCGCACTTGGCCGCCAACAGCGCTTGCAGCGGGGAGTGGACCACGGTCACGTTGGTCTTGATCCCCAGTGCGGCCAGCTGCTTGACGGCGATCAGACCCTCGCGGATGATCGGGACCTTGACCACGACGTTGTCGGCGATTTCGGCCAACTGCCGGGCCTCGGCGACGATCCCGGCGGAGTCCAGCGCGACGCATTCCAGGCTCACCGGCCCGGGGACGATCCGGCAGATCTCCGCATACAGCTCGCGCGGCTCGCGCCCCGTCTTGAAGACGAGGCTCGGATTGGTGGTCGCCCCGTCGATGATCCCCCAGCGGCAGGCCTCGCGGATCTGGTCCAGGTCGGCCGTATCCAGAAACAACTTCACCGGTCATCACTCCTGCTGGCTTCTCAGCTCAAAAGGTCGAAAGCGGCGTCGAACGCAGCCGCAGCCGGCGGCGCGTCGAGCCGCTTGATAAATGCCAGGGCGTCGCGGGCGCCGTGCTCGCGATTCATGCCCGAATCTTCCCATTCCACCGAGAGCGGGCCGCGGTAGCCGATCTGGCTGAGCGCCCGGAGAATCTCCTCGAAATCGACGTCGCCGTGGCCCGGCGAACGGAAATCCCAGCGGCGGCGCGGGTCGCCAAACCGCAGATGGGAGCCCAAAATGCCGGCGGTTCCGGCCGGCCGCACGGCCGCGTCCTTGATATGCACGTGATAGATGCGGTCGGAAAACTCGCGGAGAAAACG
>Ga0209612_1002800_pt1 | contig 12101 bp, 9 predicted proteins | sample BioC12SIPDNA_FD_185746 | JGI IMG/M metagenome (GOLD analysis project Ga0209612, IMG submission 185746) | Anaerobic biogas reactor microbial communites from Washington, USA - Biogas_R1_B C12 SIP DNA (SPAdes) (version 2) | ecosystem: Engineered > Bioreactor > Anaerobic > Unclassified | place...
CGATACCGACGAGACAAAGGCTGCGGAACTGGCGGGCAAGTTCAATACCACCGCCTACCCTTCGATCGAGCCGTTGCTGGGCCGTGTCCAGGCGGTCACCGTCGCCGTCCCCACGGTCGCCCACTTGCGGGTGGCCCGGCCGTTCCTCGAACGCGGCGTGGCCGTTCTCATCGAGAAGCCCTTGGCTCCGGACTCGACCGCTGCCCGCGAACTGCATGCCGTCGCCCGCCGCCACAATACCCTGCTCCAGGTCGGGCATACCGAGCGATTCAACCCGGTGGTGCGGGCCATGCACCAGATGAAGGTCGAGCCCCAGTTCATCGAGACCCACCGCATCAGCCCGTTCACCTTCCGGTCCGCGGACATCGGGGTGGTCATGGACATGATGATCCATGACATCGATATCGTGCTGTCGCTGGTGCGCTCGCGGCCGGCCCGCGTGGACGCCGTCGGCGTGAGCGTGCTCGCCCGACACGAAGACATCGCCAACGCCCGTGTCACCTTCGAGACCGGATGCGTCGCCAACCTGACCGCGTCACGGCTGGCCCTCAAGACCGAACGCAAGATCCGCGTGTTCAGCCAGGAGGCCTACCTGTCTCTGGACTACCAGAAGAAACAGGGACTGGCGATCAAGAAGGATGCCAACCTCGACCTCCTCAAACTCGCCCGCGAACGCAACGCCGAGGATCTTTCGCAACTGGCGGGCGTCGACTTCGGATCGATGGTCAAGGTCGAACCGCTGCTGGTGGATGACGTCGAGCCGCTCCGAGCCGAGCTCCAGGCCTTCCTGCGGTCGGTCCGGACCGGCGAACCCCCGGCCGTCAGCGCCGAGGAAGGTGCCGCCGCCGTCGAACTCGCCGAACGCATCGTCGCCGCGATCAAGGAGCATGATTGGAAAATCACGGATGTTCGCGGCGATGCGTGAGATCATCCGTCGCAAGCCACAGACCATCGAACACCACCGCGTGCGGCACTCATCCGCAAACGACCGGCAGGTAGCCGCCTCCGTTTCAGAAGCGGCCCGACGAACCTCGCCATGCGTACCCGAGGACATCCGTGAGTATCGGTATCCTCTATGCCCTGGCCAGCCTGTGCTTCGCGGGCGTCAACGACTTCGCCTTCAAGCAGTACATCCAGCACGGCCGCCGTCCGCTGGGGCTGTTCGTGATGGGCGTGGGCGTGATCTGGACGGCCGTGTTCGGGGCGGGCGTACCAGCCAGCTCAGCTTCATCGTCACCGCATTGCTCGGAGTCATCTTCCACCGCGAGCCCCTCGGCTTGCGCAAAACCCTCGCCCTCACCACCGCCGTCGCCTGTATCCTGACGCCGGCGCAGGGGTGAAGGTAGGACGAAGGGGATCTTCGCGCGGTCTCCGCGAAGCGGCAAGCCGGTCTGCGCTTCCTGTTCGCAGAGGCCACATGCGCACAAGGTTCATCAAACCATGCATCCTTGACGTGACCCTTCTTCCTGTGGATAATCCCATCACCTTTCGCAGGTTTGGGGTGTTGACAGGATTACTATCGGTTGTTGATCATCATTCGAGATGTCCTCAAGGAGACGAACATGGCGGAGCCAATTTGGCTGGACGGATACGCAGGACAGACGGTTGAGCAGTTGCTCGCCCTGGAGGGTACCCACCGCATCGATTCTCTGGTCGTCGCTTTCGAACAGGCTCTCGACCAGAAAGCCGCCCGCGAGGGCGACCACAGCCTTACGGACGAGGAGCGAGTGGTACCTGCGGTCGAGGCTCTCGAACGAGAAGTCAACAACGGCGGCTACGACCAGTTCTTCGTCAATTCCTCCTCCGAGTACGCCTCAGTCATCGTAGACGCTTTGCGGAAGATCGGCTGTCCGCGAACAGCCGAGATCACCCAGTCAGCCATCTCGGCTCTCGGTCTTACGACGTTCGAAGCCGACGCCATCGAGGAGGCGATCCACGCTGAGAATGCAGGCAGGGATAGTACCCTGAATGAGTGCGACTCGCGTTATTTCGATAACGATGAGGACATTGCCGGGCGGCTCTTCGCTTTTATCAAGGCGAACAAGGACAAGATCAGGCTGTAGCGGTGTTCCACCGCTGGGTCTCAATCGTGGCCCTGGTGCAGGAGCGGAGACGACGGCTGCGCTCACTGGGCCTCGACGGTGGCGGTTACCAGCGCGCGAGACGCGGCGTGAGCCGGAGTCTCCTCCACGGCCGGCGCGCGGCCGATAGCGGCGGCGATCAGCTTACCGATCTGTTCGAGGCGAGCGGGCCAGGACTCGGCCGCCATGAGCCGAGCCCGGTTGACTCTGGCCGCTTGGGTATTGGATTCAATAGCCTGGGCGCAGCCAGCCACCGCACCGGCCACGTCGGCGGCGAGCCAAACGGAGCCTTCCAGCTCGCGCACCGCGGGAAGCGGGGTGCTGACCACAGGCAGACCCGCCGCAAGGTATTCATACAGCTTGATCGGGTTGGCGTGGTGCGTCAGCGGCACATCACGGAAGGGAATCAATCCGACGTCAAAACCGCGCAGGTAGGCGGGCAGATCGCTGTGGTCCTTGGGACCGAGGCAGTGCACGTTGGGCAAGTTCACCAACGAGCCGAGCGGCGTGACCGACGGCCCGATGAGCACGATCGAGGCATCCGGCCGGCTACGAGCCAGCCCAGCCAAGAGATCCAGATCCACCCACTCCCCGACCACACCCACAAAACCCAGCACCGGTCGAGGCAAAGCAGCCAGATCCGGCGGGACCGCGATATCCTCCCACACCGCCCGCGACAGATGCCGGGCATTCACGCCGTGCTCGATCAAATGCACGTTGGGGTGCAGCCGACGCTTGGCCTCGTACAACGGCCGCGACGTCGTCAGCACCAGCCCGCACTTGTCGATCAACTCGCGCTCCCGACGCAAGATCAACTCGCGGTCGTACCCGGGAAACTCGCCGAAAGCATCCACACAATAGTAGATCGCCAGCTCTTCGTTGAACCGCCCAACCAAGTCCCCGATGTCCGGGGCGAAACTCCATACTTGCACCGGTCGCGGCGGCAGCGAATCAAGCACCTTGCGAACCGCCCTGCACACCAGCCGAGCGGTGATGCGGCGAGCCAGCGTCGAGCCGGGTAACGGCACCTGAAGCGGAGTGAGAACGGTCATCTGCTCGGACACCACCCGCGGCCCACGTCGAATCTGAAGCAGCTTCGCAGCCATCGTGCACAGATCGCTCGGTCGAATGCTGGGCCGACGCGACGCATGCCAATTCACCCAAATAACGTTGTTCCGCTCCGCCAACTGGCGCATGATGTGATGTTTGCTCGTCGGGTGGAAATTCCACCCACTGGCAAAGCAGATGATGTTTTTGTCGCTGATCACGCCGGACAATCCTCACGTCAACCGGGCATCACTCGCGGCCCGCTCGCCTCCTGGGCAGAATGGCGAATGTCCAATACTCAATGATCAATCAATCTCCCACACCCACCGCCACGGCCGTCAACGGATCGACCGCTTCACACGCGTGTGCCTTCGCGAGCTCGATTTCACCCGCCTCCACCCGATCCTCGTCTCCTTCATCACAAGGCACACCCGTCAATAGGCTCTCCAGCCGCATCAGCCCAGGTACCGGATCCCAGCGGCGCTTCACAAACTCCCGACCGGCACTGCCGATCGCCGCCGCCAACTCCGCGTCCCTGAGCAAGGCAACCACCGCCTCGACGAACTCCGCCGGCGAATCCGCCACCAGAATCTCGCGACCAGCCTCAGCGCCAATCCCCGCGGCCACGCACGAGGTCACCACGCACGGCCGACCCATGTCCATGGCCATCAACACCTTGGTCTGCACGCCCCGAGCCAGCCGCAACGGAGCCACGTTCACCCGCATCGCCTCGACATAAGGCTCGACCGCCGGTACCGTCCCCGTCACCTCGATCCGATCTCCGTCCGCCAGCTCACGCACCGCCCGGGTCGGCGAACGACCCACGATCGTCCAGCGGGCATCCGGACAACGACGCAACACCTCAGGCCACATCGCTTCCGCAAACCAGCATACGCCGTCCGCGTTCGGAGGATAATCCATCGCCCCGAGGAACCCGACACGCGGCTCGGCCGGCAAAGGTAGATTCGACCAACGCTCGTCCAACTCCCGCCGACGCTGCGGGTCAATCTCGAACGCCGCTCCCGTCGCAATCACGTGCACCTTCTCGCGACAGGGCTCGTCGCCCAACAACTCCACCTCGCGACCCGTGCACAGCACGCTCGCGTCAAACGCGTTCATCCATTCCAGCTCACGCTGCCCCAGCCGACGGGCCTCGGTGCCGTAAATCAGACTCATCGGCCAGCGACCCTGCTCGGCCATCTCACGCCACTTGTGACTGTCCAGATCCACCAGATCCAGCACTCGCCGACCGGCCGGAATCTCCAAAGCGAGAGGAGCCATGCTCGATGAATAAACCAGCACCGCGTCGAAGCGAACCTCCCGAGACCACGCCAGCACCTGCCGCCGCAACGCACGCGACGCAAAGTAACCTTCCGTCGCAGTGCCACCCGTCAACAGAGCCAGCAGCGAACGAAAACCAGCTACCATCGGCCGGAGCGGTACCGCAATCAGATCACGACAACGCGACCGCAAGTCCGCAAGCGACTCCTTGATCACCGACGGCGGATCGGCCGGGTCCGGCGGATCAATGAAGCCCGCACACCAAACGTTGTGCCGTTGCGTCAACCAGCGAAGCTCCAGCGAAGAACGCAACTTGGCCCCGCGATCCAAGGGACAAGGTAAGCGATGCACCAACACCAGTAGATTCATACCCGCCATCAGATCCTCTCTGACTATCACCCCGGAATCGACCGAGCCAGCCACGCTCCCAACGGACGAGTCACCGCCAACGGCAGCCGGGGCCATACCCGACGAGCCAACTGAAGCCGCGGATTGTCCGGATGCAAATCCGGCACCCTGCCCCCTTGCGGAACATAGTACTGATAGTGCAACTGCGTGGGCTCGAAACCCTGGAACCGCTTGAAATTGTACGAGCCCGCGTTGTCCACACGCGTCCGCCCAAAATCAAACTCCCGACAGCCGATCGCGACACCCTGCTCCATCGCCGCCAGATAGAGGAAGTTATTCGGATGCATTCCTTCGTAGCGCTCGTCGCAGCCGGCAAAGTAGGGCATCAACGTGTCGCGATAAACGAAACTCAACAGACCGGCGATCGGACGACCTTCGTGCCGAACAATCTGCACCAAGTGCCCCGGCCGAAGATTCGCTGGACCGCTCGCGGACCGATCCATGCCCGACACCGTGTGATTCACCAGATACTCAAAGAAGCGCATGGGGTAGTTCACCGAGGCCACGCGCCGCATGCTCTGACTGTAAAGCGTCCACACAGTGCCAAGCTGGCCGGCGTCAAAATCCGCTTCCAGGCCATAACGCTCGCGCGCCTGACGTGCCGCCGCTCGGGCCTTCCGCGGCAACTCCCGCAGAACATCGGCCGGGTCGTCCGGCAAACGCTTGCGGAAAGTGACATAACGTTCCACCACCGGCAATTGCGGCCATTGGGCCTCGGCCGACCGAATGTCAACCCAGCGAGCGTTCACCCGACAAGCCAGGTCCTGCGCCGCCAACAACAGAGCCGAATGAGTCTCCTCATCATCCGCCAGTGTGCCCCCGTAAATGCCATAAGGCACACTCACCAGAATCGTCCCCGCCAGATGGCTGCTCACCGCTGCCAACGGAAACACGCCCGCCAACCGATCACCACGCCACGCGGTCAAGTAGTGACTGCGATGCCCAAACGCATCCTCTACCGCCGATCGCCATAACAGCGTGTGGAACAGCGTGCCTCGCGCATGCCGGGCCACGTAGTCCTCCCAGCACGAAGCCCCTACGTCATCCAGCTCGCGCACCTCGACCGGCAGACGCCTGGCCCGCGAAGACGACACCTCACAGGCCGACGACCCGTCGACAAGCTCAAGCCGCGATTCCGCGACGCCGGCGTCCAACCGGCAGGCTTGCTCAACCTCGCAACAGTCCCCCGAAATCAGCCGAAACATACTGCCCCACCCCGCGAAGCGGGAGATTGTGTGCTTTCAGACTCAAAGGCCGCCCCAGCACCTCTGACATACAGCGACCCACAGGCCATCGCACCGCTCCCAAATCTCTGACGCAACACCGTGTGTCGCCCGTTCACCCCTCCGCCACGTAGTAATCCTGGTTGTCCCCGTAATACGCGGCTTCATCGCTGCAACCGGCCAGCACACACCCCGTGATCGGGAGCTGGTTCGCCTGGAGCATCTTGACGCTGCGCCTCAGCAACGGCTCCGGGGTCTGGTTCATCCGAACCACGATCAACACAGAATGGCATAACGGGCCGATCAGCCCAATATCCGCAAAGGCGTTGATCGGCGGCGTGTCCGCAAGCGTGTAGTGAAACCGCTCGCGGATTTCTTTGAACACCTGCGCAACACGGTCACCCGCCAGAAGGTCACTCGGGCTTTCCTTCTGAGGATCGCCCGCCGGCACGAAAAACAGGTTCTCACGAACCACCGGCACACAAACCTCCGCCAGCCGTTTCTCGCCCCGCAACACTTCACAAATCCCAGGCAGCTCACGGGCATGCAACAAAGCCGTCAGCCCCGCCCGCCGCAAGTCCAGATCAACCATCGCCACCCGCAGGTGCCGCAACTCCGCCAGACTAAACCCCAGATTCGCCACCGTCACCGTCTTGCCTTCACGCGGCAGCGTCGAAGTCACCGCCAACACACGGGCACTCCCGCCCGGGTTCGCCGTCAACAGCCGAGTCCGTACCGAACGATACTTCTCAGCGATGGCCGAAGTCGGCTCGTGAAACGCCAGCACCTCACGCCCCACGCCCGTCCCCTCGATTGGTACGGCGTTCACCGTGAAAGGTAACGGCGGCGGCGGCGGGCGAAAAATCGCGCTCAGCTCATCCGTCGCGCCGGCCATGGCCGGTACGTCCGCAATGAGCGCTTCCGACTTCTCAGGACGCGATGAGGACTCCACCGGCAGGGCACTACTCCCACCCAGCCGCTGCGCTCGCTCATGCTGCGCCCTTCGCAATGCTTCCGCGATGCGTCCCATACGTCACACTATCCTGGCCCCGCGGGCCATAACCCTCAAGCACCAAAGAAGCCGGCCGCTACCCTCTCGGGCAGAGCCTGATCGATCACATTCCTGTACATCTCCGGATACCGAAGATTCATATACACCAACGCCCCCAGGGCCATCACCACCAACGTCTCCGCACCGGCCACGGCGGGCATCAGCAAACGCCGACTCCACCAAGCCTGCTTCAACCCCGTCCGAATCTCCCCGATCGTCTCCAGAACCGGAATCCCCAAGGCCATCCGCACCTTCGCCGGATCACGCAATGAACGATCGAACACCTCTCGCAAGAAAACCGCCATCGCCCCAAGAGCCAAACCCACACCGGCACTCAACAGAAAGACGCCGGCCAACGTCGGCGACGCCGGCCGCGACGGTACACGAGCCTTCTCAACCGTCGTGAACCCTACGCCTCGACGACCCTCCTCGGCAGCCAAAACTCGGCTCACCATCTCAACATGGTCGTTCCACACCTTCCAATCCGCCTTGGCGCTCTGGGCCTCCTGCTGCAAAGCGAGATAATTCTGACGCCGCTCAAACAGCAAGCCCTTGTCCTCCTCCAACTGCTGCTTCTGTACCTGGTACTTGGCCAGATTCTGGTCGATCCTGGCGATCACCTCAGACAACGATTTCAGCTCGGCGTTGGCCCGACGGCGATCCTCCGCAATCGGGTCGAACCCCTCGGCCTCGACCGGCTCCGAAACCGCCACAATGGGCTCCGACAACTGAGCGGGCTCACGCTCCAGCTCCAGACGCAACTGCTCCAGCTTCTCCCGCAAACCCATCACGTGCGGATGCATGTCGGTCATCTGCTTGAGCGCCTTCGCGTCGGCGATCTGGGCCTTGACCTGATCGATCGCCGCCGATAACCGCTCCCGCTGCGGATTCGACCGCCACCGCCTGTCCGCCGACGCCTGGCCCGAGGCCGGCTGCGTGGTCGGTAACCGGGCGGCATGCCCCTGATCCAACTCCGCCAAGTACTCCTTCAGACTGTTGACCTTCGATTCCGCCTCCGCTCGACGAAGCTGAAGATCCTCAATCGCCAGATTGGTCGACATCAGCCGCTGGCTCAGCAAATCCGGATCGGCCGGGTTGACCCCCGGATGGGCGGCCGCCAACTGCATCAGCTTCGCGTCCAGCGTGGTCGCCCGCTCACGACGCTTGTCCGCCTCCTGAGCGAAGAAATCCTTCGACTTGTGCAGAATGTCCGTGATCCAGGCCCTGGTCCGGATGATGTAGTTCTCCGTCAGCCGAGCCACCAACCGCTGACCCAACTCAGGCTCGCTCCCCGAATAACGCACCTGGATCAGATCCAAAAAAGTACTCTTCTCCAGAATCCTCACATCCAGTGACGCCGACAGGCTACTGACCAGCTGCTGCTTGCGAAGCTGACCTTCCGGCGTCAGATTGCCCTCCGCGTCGCGCGGATAATCGGCGGTCAACTCCAGATCATCCACCGCCTGAGCCAGCGCCTGATAACCCATCAAATCCAAACCCAGCGACCGGCGAATCGTCTCAAATGAATAGGGCGAATTGCTGCTGATCAACTTGGTCAGCACCACGTCGTCGCGACGCTCGAAAATGGTGTTCAACTCATACCGCCGCGGCAACATCAGGCTCACCGCCAGCGAAAGCCCAATGCCCGTCAACAACGGAATGACAAACAACCAACGGCGATACGCCAAAATGGCGGTCACCTTGGCGATCACCTGCTGAAGGTCGCTCGTCACCGACTCGGCACCGGGTGCCACACCGCGCGACGCGAGAAAGCTGGATATCGGTTGGACACTCATTCAACTAACCCCGGCTTGCGTCAGGCCGATTACCGCAACATCAACATCAAAGCCTGACGACGAAGCTCACGATCGTCACTGCTGTCGCCCCGACCCGTGTTGCCCGCCCACACGTCGTACGCGGTCCGCGCCTGGGCGCCTCCCGTATACGCCGAGTAAACCGGCTCGAACGGCCAGAACAACTCACGCACCTTCAACCCAAACCACGCCAACGGCGTCGGGGGAACATACACAATGTCCCCTTCCTTCAGCAGGAAGTTCTGCTGCAAATCACCCGTCTGGGTAATCTTCTCCACATCCACGGTGATGACGTGTCGCTCACCCTCCGAGGCACTCGGGCGAATCACCTGTACCCGCTCCCGCCAGGCCAGGAACGTCGGTTGGGACCTCGCCACGATATCCATCACCGTGTCGCGGCCGGTGTACGCCAGCTTCCCAGGTGTGCCCACCTGACCGAAAACGTAGATGTTCTTGCTGTTGTATGCGGAAACCTGAACGTTGACCTGCGGCGAAACATAATACCGCGCCAACAGTTCCTCGATCTTGGCGGCCAGCTCGCGCGGCGTGAGCCCCGATACCTTCACTTCGCCCAGCAGCTTCAGCGAGATCTTGCCGTCGCTGCGCACCATCTGCATCGTGCCGTCCACTTCCGGGGCGTTCGGTGAATTGATGGCCACCACGTCCGGCGGCTCAATCCGGTAGTTCGTCGCCGAAACATCCTGCTCGTGAGACTGGGAGAAGTGCTTGAGGTCCGTGTATTTCGTGGAACAGCCCGCGACGGCCATCAGACAGGCCACCACGATCCACAGTGCCGCGTGCCGCAATCCCTGCTGCTTTTGCCGCATGGCGTCATCCCTGACAGAGAAACCGATCCGTCATTCCCCGCCGCCGGCTTCCTGCCGACCACCGTGCCCGAAGACACGGCCACGGCTTTCAACCAGCCGCCGTGGTTGTCTGCTGTCATCGGTTCGATAACCGCGCCGATGCACTTATCTCCAGTTTTTTCTACGCCGCCTCCCGGCTTCTCAAGACCCAACGTCTAAGGTCCGATAGAACCGCTTGGACGATTGAACGCGCTGGCCGTCCGATAACCTACAAGGAAGGCGGAGACGGCCGTTAAGGATGGAGCCCGACCATGTACTGTACACACTTCGGCCTGCACCGGCCGCCGTTCAACAACACCCCCGACCCCACCTTCTACCTGAGCACTCCAGAGCACGAGGAGGCCCTGGCTACCCTCCAATATGCCGTCACCCAACGCAAAGGGTTCGTCCTCATCACCGGCGAGGTCGGGGCCGGCAAAACATTGATCGGACGCATGTTCCTCCGCCAGATGGACCGCAACGCCGCCGTCGCCGTCATCACCCATACCAGCCTATCCGGGCGACAGCTTCTGGCGGCGATCTGCGCTGAGTTCGAACTGCCCGTCCCACCCGAAGCCACCAACCTCCAACTGGCCGAACAACTGCAAACTTTCCTGCTCGATCAGTTCGCCCAGGACCGATTCGTCGTCGTCCTCCTCGACGAAGGCCAGAACCTGCCCGATGACAGCTTCGAAGAACTCCGCATGCTCGGTAACCTCGAAGCCGACGACGCCAAACTGCTCCAGGTCTGCATCCTCGGACAACCGGAACTGCGCGACCGGTTCCGGCAGCCCAGTCTCCGACAACTCGACCAGCGGCTCTTCCGCCGCTTCCACCTCTGCTCGCTCGACCGCCAGACGACCGAGACCTATATCCGACACCGTCTCGCCGTAGCGGGCTACGCCGGCACCGACTTGTTCACGCCCGAGGCCCTCGACGCCATCTATGCCGCCAGCCAGGGAACCCCGCGCATCATCAACCAGATCTGCGACAACGCCCTGCTGACCGCCTACGGCCAGGAGGCCCACCAGGTCGACAAGAACACCATCACCAAAGTGCTCGAACACGACCCCGTACTGCATGCACCGCCACCGGCCCCGAACGACCGGCAGACAATCGAAACAGCCCCGGCTCTGCCCGCAAACGACACCAGCGGGACGCCATCCGGACCGGATCCAGTCTCCAGGCCGGCTGACTTGCCCGTGGCCAGTCGCGAAGAACTTGACGCGCTCGCCGAGCACGTGAACCGCCTGAAGCGTCAGGCCGAGAACCAGCTTGAAAGCTTCCGCGAAGACATGCGCGCCGCGCTCGCCCAGGCCCTCGACCAGTACCGGACCATCCAGCGGCAATTCGAGGACATGACAGGCAACACGGCCGCCGACGACCTCGACCGTATCCGCAAACAACACCTGAGCGAAACGCGACGCATCATCGCCGAGATCACCCAGCAAAAAGAGCAGTTCCATCAACTGCTCGCCGACGCAAACCAGCGCTGGACGGAAACCCAAAACCAGATCGCCGCCCACTCCGACCAGCCGCTGCCCAGCAAACGACTCGCCGAACTCGAAGCCGAGTTCGACGGCCGACTGCACGAAGTCCTCGAACACCTCGACCTGCAACGTCAGCAAGTCGCCAACCTCGCCCAGATCCTCCGCGACCACTGCGAACGAACGCGACAGGATCTTGATGAGGCAAGACAGAACCAGATTCAACTCCATGAACGCATGACCGCCGACGCTCAAACCCGATTCGACGATCTCCGGGCTACCCTCGAAGCACGCCTGCGCGAACAGGATAAGCAACTGCACGCCCTCGACGAGACCCTGGCCGCCCGGATGGCCGCCGCCAGCGAGGCCGTCGAGAAACTCAACGCCCGGTCGGCGACCACCGCGGAACTCGATCGCATCCGCAGCGAGCAGACCGCCGCACTGAATCAACTCCTCCGCCAAATCGGTCAGCAGGGCGATGAATTGGCCGGCCTCGAACGCCAACTCGCCCAGCAGTCCGACTCCGACAACCAGCAGCGCAAAGCCGCTCTCGACGAACTCCGAACCGCACTCAATGAGCAGGATCAGCGGGTGCGCCGCCTCCGCCATCGGCTCACCGAACGGCTGCAGGAAGCGGAGAAACGACTCGTTGCCCTGGATGAGCAGTGCGCCCGCAAAGCGGACCTGGAAAACCTGCGAACCAGCCAGGAAGCACGCTTTCACGAGGTCCGCGACGCCCAGACCTCCTCCATCGCCAAAGTCCGCGAAGACCAGCAGGCGATCGCCAAGATACTGCGCACCCGACAAGAAGCGGATGTCCAAACCCTTCGTGCCACCTTCGATGCCCGCCTGCGCGAACAGGAG
>Ga0209612_1002805_pt1 | contig 12075 bp, 7 predicted proteins | sample BioC12SIPDNA_FD_185746 | JGI IMG/M metagenome (GOLD analysis project Ga0209612, IMG submission 185746) | Anaerobic biogas reactor microbial communites from Washington, USA - Biogas_R1_B C12 SIP DNA (SPAdes) (version 2) | ecosystem: Engineered > Bioreactor > Anaerobic > Unclassified | place...
TGGATACCTTAGAACAGCACACAAAGCGAGACGTTCCCACCAGGGGACACGTATGCAAATTCCCAAAAACGTTCTTCATGAACTTGCCGACGTAATGGGGAGCTATCCCCCTCCATAATTGATCCTCATGTAGCACAGATCGGGATCGCTAATGTACTCCCATGAGACATCTCCTTCGTCTCGTTATCGACAGTATACGACCAGCGGCATCCGGTGGCTTTGAATTCATAAATGTAAAGGCTTTTGTGGTTATCGATGGGTTCTGCTCTGACGGGCGGAGGCAAGGGAACCGCTCCAACATTTTTGCCGGTATCAAAATTCCGGTCCACTGCGAACAAATGTTTTGCTTGCTCCCGTGACACGCGCCCGGTGCTAATAATAGCCACAATAGCTAGAGCCAACACCGCGTTTTTCATTGCTCAGCCGTTAATCATGTGTTGCCTCATTCTCTTCGCCCAATGGATGCCCGCACCGAACGCAGTTCCTCGGAATAAAGGGTGTCCAAAGACCGTAAGGGCCCGTTCTGAACACCGGGTTCCCACATTTGGGACAACGCAGCAACCTGTAGTTAACGACGATATGAAGAACAAAGAACAAGAAGAGTAAGACAAGAAACAAGCGTTCAACAACACAAAGCAGAATAATGATGAAACTGCCAAAAAGCCAAAAGAATAGCCAGAGATACGCCTTGGTCCCTATATTCATTGATCTTCACTCTCCTATCGGGAACCCAGAATGTCATCGACGGTCATGTTATTCTTGAGGCAATATGTTTCCGACCTGGTCACCGAACCGCCCGGGTACCCAGGACCAACTCCCGCCGTTATACCAGCCCACGTCGACGATCCTGGGTCAACAGAAACAGAGAGACTTACAAGTGCATAAGATCCGTTGATATTGGCCGTCACAGGGGCTTTCAGGTTCAGTATCCCAACAAAAACGTCACCAGAATTGTTGAAGCCGACACCAGTTCCCTTGGAAAAGCATACCCACTTTCCCTCCATGTTGTATGCATTGAAAGCGCTGCCTTCGGCCACTCTGCCAGCCCCAACGCTTCCACCTGTGCCAAACACGAGCGACCATGATTTCATGGCGTTCCACTGCTCCTTCAAACGCACCACAAACCTATCCAGATAGTTTGAACTGGGGATCTTCTGATTCTCCACCGCCTCGCACGCAAGCATGACGGGCTTGTTGACGTCCCGATATGCCATGGCGGCTGATCCCCCCACCATCGCCCCGGCGAATCCTGCAGCATAGTGCCCTAAGCCTTCCAGGCCACCTGTAGCAACTGATGCACCGGCACCGCCGGCAGCCAGAGCCCAGCTTGGAACACCGCCACAGTAGAGACCGCCGCCCAGGGCTCCCATGGCGCCGCCCATCACAGCTCCCTGAAGTATACCCTCAATCCCCCCGCCGTTCAAGGCAGCCGATGTCGCCCCGGAGGCCATCCCTCCGTAGATGCTCGCACAGAAGGTCGCAAGACCAAGGGTGGCGGTGCCGCCCGTGAGAACAAATACGGCCGCACCCACGGCACCGGCTAGGATGTCCGGCCCGTAATCCCTGAAGAAGTCGCCTATATCATCAAAGAAGTCCCCCAGCGACCAGTGCCCGCTCGGATCCACATACACCAGCGGATTATTCACACAGTAGCTATACCTGTTGAACGCCTGAAGGTTCCCCGGCTCGGGTACCAGGGAGTCGGCGGATATGAACCTCCCCAGCTCTGGATCGTAGAGGCGGGCGTTGTAGTTGTAGAGGCCTGTCTCGTCATCGTCCTCCTGGCCGGTGAAGGTGTAGTTGGCATCGGGGAAGGAGGCATCGAGGTCCTGCCTTACCCGGTAGGTGCCGAAGGGGTGGTAGTCGATCGTCTCCTTCGTGTTCCCCTTATCGTCGGTGATGACGGAGGAGGAGCCGAGGTGGTTCGTGTGGTAGTAGAGGGTCGTGCCGTCGGTGCGTATGGATGCGATCCTCTGGCCGTTCGCATAGACGTGGATGACACCGGTTGAGTCCCTCTTCTCGTAGGCGTCACCGAAGTAGGTGGTGGTGGAACCCGTCCTTAGGTTCTCCTTCTTCACCCTCGTGCCCGAGGAGTCGTAGGAGAAGCGGATGGAGGAGGAGCCGTCCTTCTTTATGAGCACCGGCTTGTTGTCGGGGTTCCAGGAGATGGTGAGGGTGGGGCCGTCGGTGCGTGCCTTCTTCGTCATGTTGCCCACCCGGTCGTAGTCGAGGGATATGCCCCCCGCCTGCCGGACCGCGTGGGGCCTGTCGGCATAGTTGTAGACGTATGTGCCCACGTCGGACTTGTAGGTGATGTTGCCGATGCGGTCGTAGGAGTAGGACTGGCTGTAGCCCTTCTCACCCTCCCCCCTGGCGGTGGTCAGGCGGTTTAAGGTATCGTAGGTGTAGGTGTGGGTTATAGAGTTCACCGTGTCGGTGAGCTTCGTTACGTTGCCCATGAGGTCGTACTCGTAGGAGAGGTCCTGGATGGGGATGCCCGTGCCGGAGGAGACGCCCGTGCAGGTGACGGGGGTGCCGGAGCAGGCGTACCTTGAACCCAGGGGGCAGGTGTGGGAGAGGCAGGTGTCACCGGTCAAGGTGTACCCGTCGGGGCACTCGGGCTCTCCCGCCTTCGCCGTGCACGTCCCTGTCCGCCGGCAGGACTGACTCGCGTCGCAGGCGTACCCGCTGCCGAAGGGGCAGGTGTAGACGGGGGTGCTCGTGTAGGTGATGGAGCCGCAGGCGTAGGTCGTGTAGCCACCGGCCGCCTCGCTCGGATAGCCACCGGTGAAGCTGAGGGTGTTGCCGCTGGCGGATACACTGTACATGTTGCCGCCCCTGTCGTTCGAGACGGAACCGGAGAAGGTGCCGGTGCTGGAGGTGATGGAGCCGCAGGCGTAGGTCGTGTAGCCCCACTCGGTCTGATAACCGCAGGTGAAGCTGAGGGTGTTGCCGCTGGCGGATACGCTGTAGATGCCGCCTCCCCTGTCGGCTGAGGCCGACCCCGAGAAGCTGGCCGGGGCGGAGGCGGTGCAGGTCCCCGTCTCCGCGCAGGCGTTCGTGCAGTCCTCCTGCCGGGAGAATGCCTGCAGGGTCCGGTCGCAGGTGTACGTGTAGGGGACGACGGGCTTGTCTGTCAGCATGCCGCATGCCACCGTCTGCGTGCCCTGGCCCACCTTCTCCGTTTTCAGGGTCGCAAGCCTGCCCGTCCTCGCGTCATAGGTGTAGGCGGTCCGGAGGAAGGAGCCGTCGGACTTCGGGTAGAGGGCGTAGCCGGGCTGGCCCGAGGCGTTGTGGACCATGTACTGCACGTGGTCCTGTCCGGAGACGCTGTCATAGACGGCCACCGTGTTCCCCGCCACGTCGTAGGTGTAGCTGAGTGTATGCGCCTGCATGGTGTCGGGGAAGTAGGTCTGGGTCACCGTCCTGCCCGCGGAGTCGTAGGTTCTCGCCATCGTGACGGACTCGCCGTCTATCATCTTCCTGCTCTTCGTCACCCTCTGCATGATGTCGAGGGCAAGGACGCTGTCCTCCTTCGTCCCCGAGGAGGCGCCCGTCGTCTTCGTGAGCATGCCCCTCGCGTAGGGGATCAGGGGGTCGTCGTAGGTGTAGGTGATGGCGTAGGCCTTGAGGGCGCTCTGGGCCTCCCGGTCGAGGTAGTAGGTGTAGGCCTTCCTCGTCAGGCGGTTCGCCCCGTCGTAGTCGAAGGTGATCCTCTGGCCGTAGGGGTCCGTCTGGGAGGCGAGGTTACCGGATCTGTCGTAGGTATAGGTCCAGTGGCCCATGTCGGGGTCCGTCATGGAGGTCTTCTTCGAGAGGGAGTCGTAGGTCATGGCGGTGACGTTCTGCTCGGGCTTACCCTTCGCGGCGACGACCTTCGTCAGGTTCCCCAGGGTGTCGTAGGTGTAGTCCGTGACCGTGCCGGCAGCGTCCGTCACCTGCCTTAACCTCTTGTTCACGTCATAGGTGGAGGCGGTCAGGTTGCCCCTCGGGTCGGTGACCTGCCGAATAAGTCCCTGGTAGGCGGTGAGGACCCGGCCGCCGTCGGGGAAGGTGGTGGCGATCTCCCGGGAGAAGCCGTCGTACTGAACCGTGGTGTAGACGGGGGTGTCGATCCCCTTAAGGTAGGGCCGGGACTTCCTGGAGGGCCTGCCCAGGGCGTCGTAGGCGGTGTCGGTGACGATCGTCTCCCCGTCCGGGCCGGAGGACCAGACGGAGTAGACCCGTCCCAGACCGTCGAAGAGGGTGTAGGAAGTGTGGTCGATGACCTCCGTCCCGGAGACGATGTGCTCGACCCTCTCCACGTACTGGGAGGAGGGGTTCCCGATGTTGTGGTAGCCGTAGGTCGTCGACCCCCCGTCGGGACGTGTCTCGGCCGCGGGGCGACCGAAGACGTCGTAGGTGTAGGTGACGGCGCGGGCGGTGCCCTGAAGGTGGGGCGGGGTGAGGCTCATGACCTTCCCCGTGGCGGGGTCGTAGGTCTTCGATGTGGTGTGGCCAAGGGGGTTCACGGTCTCTGTGGCGAAGGTCCTCGTCGCGTCGTAGGCGAAGGTGGTCCTCAAACCCCTCGGGTCGGTGACGGATGTGACGTTGCCCTCGGGGGAGTAGGCGTAGGAGACCCTCGGGTTCTGCGTGGAGTTGCGGCCCGTGCAGCCCGTGGCGGGGGTGCCGCTCGAACAGACCTCCTCGGTGAGAAGAGAGCCCGTGGTGGAGCTGTAGTCCATCCACTTGCGGCTGACGATCGAGCCCGACGGGCCCTTCACCGTCACGTCCGAAGGTTTGCCGATGATTGAGAGGCCGGTGAGGTCGGCGTACGTCATGTACGTGTGGATGTCCTCGCTCTTCTCCATGCCGTACCTGTGCTCCTCGAGGATGGTGAGGTACACCGGGTCGTAGACGTAGTCCACGGTGGTGGAGTACGGAGCGTACCCCGCGTCGGTGACGGAGGTCTCTACCCTGTCGAGACGGGGCCAGGTAACACCCGTGGCGGGCGCCGTCGTCGTGTAGGTGTTGTTCACCTGTCTCGTGTGGCCCTCGGCGGCGGTTGCGAGCTGGGCCTCGATAAGGCCCTTTCCCGTGTGGTCCTGGTGGTACCAGGTCTCGGTCCGGGACTCGTAGGACCCAGAGTCCGCCATCTGGTGGGAGGTGGACTTCCTGAAACCCCTGAACTCCCTGTCCGTGTAATCGTAGAGACCGCCCTCGTAGGCGTGCCTGACCGTGTAGGAGTTGCCCCTGCCGTCACTCGTGGTGACGGAGGATACCGTCTGGAGGACGAAGGGGAGGAGAGTGTTCCTGTAGGCGGAGGAGGGGGTGTAGGAGATGGTGGTGGTAGCGCCCAACGCAGAGGTCACCCCGGAGACGAGGTCGGATGGTGAAGGGACGGCAACCGCAAAGGCGACACCGTACCCGTGGACACGTCCCACATCGGTCCTGCCATCCCCGTTGAAGTCGCCGGTGAAGATGGGGTATATGCTGGCGCTGGTGCACCCCTGGGAGGGACCGAAGGACGGCAGGCCGTTCATCCACGTCCAGCCGGTGCCGGTGGAGAGGGCGACGGCGACGCCGGATCCGTGCACACGTCCCACGTCGGTCCTGCCATCCCCGTTGAAGTCGCCGATGACCATGGGAAACGTACCGGCATCCCTGTAGCCATGGGTGGGGGAAAGGTTCGCTATGCCCGCCATGGGGACCCATCCTCCGTTACCATCGGAGAGCATGAAGGCGACGCCGCTGCCATGGACACGTCCCACATCCATCTTTCCATCCCCGTTGAAGTCGCCGGTGAAGATGGGGTATATGCTGGCGCTGGTGCACCCCTGGGAGGGACCGAAGGACGGCAGGCCGTTCATCCACGTCCACCCGGTGCCGGTGGAGAGGGCGACGGCGACGCCGGATCCGTGGACGCGTCCCACGTCCGTCTTTCCATCCCCGTTGAAGTCGCCGATGACCATGGGGAAAGTGTCCGCGTTCGTGTAGCCATGCGTGGGAGACAGGTTCGCTATGCCCGCCATGGGGACCCATCCTCCGTTACCATCGGAGAGCATGAAGGCGACGCCGCTGCCATGGACACGTCCCACATCCATCTTCCCATCCCCGTTGAAGTCGCCGGTGAAGATGGGATACCGGTTGGCGTCCGTATATCCTTCCGCCAGGCTGAACGAGCTCGTCCCGCCGATCATGGTCCACCCGGGGGCGCCCTGATGCCAGATGAACTCCGTTCCCGGCAGGCTGCTTGTCCCATCCTTACCATACTGTGTCACGGAGGTGAGAAGGGATCGGCCCGTAGTGCTGCTCGTCGCATAGTTCCCCTTCATGACGTAGCTCTTCTGCAGGGCGTTGTTGACATAGATGTCTATGCTGCTCAGCCGGTACGCCGTCGTGACCGGGCGATTGGCGGCATAGAGCGGCGGCGCATCGGGTCTGCTCTCGAGAGGGAACCGGACCGCAACGGTCGGGGCAAGGCCCGTTTTCTCGTTCCCCGTGTAGAAGATGGAGTTGAGGTATATCTCCCCCTGGTCCTTCGCGTACACGACAATCATGTAGTTCCCGTGGACGTCCACCACCCTGTCGAGGCACCACTTGAAGACATGGCTGCCTCCGTCGAAGTCCTGACGGGAGGCGGGGGTGGAGCCATAGTAGTACTTCGTCCCGTCCCGGGAGGTTACCTCCCAGCCGCCGGTGGAAGAGTTGTAGCGGTACTTCGAGAGGGCACCCTCCACGGTCGCCCCGTAGTAACCGGAACCCCAGTCGCCGCGGGGGGTCAGTTCCGCCATGGAGCCGCCTATGGACGCCACGAAGTCGTGGGCGCTGTAGTTCACACCCCTCTTCGTGGACCTCTGGATGGACCCCATGTCGAGGTTCCACCCCACGCCCATCCATCCGTTACCGAGGTAGCTGTTGTAGGTGAGGGAGAGCCGGGGCGCCATGTTCATCCGGCCCGGGGGGACCTCGATGGGGACCGTGATGGACGCCGCCCCGGAGAACTGGGATATCTCGACGGTGGGGGGTAAGGGACCGGCAATGGCGCTGCCGCTGCCCTCCGATGATGACGCGGACACCGTGGCGGGTGCGGGCTCGGCTTCGGACGTGGTCTTCCCGTCCTCGCCTGCGGTGTTCTCGCCGGTGCCCGCCGTCTCCTTCACGGCAGGCCGTACCTCGTCCGTCACCCCTTCGGCCTCAGCGGCCAGGACCTCCGACACGACGAGGCGGAGCATGAGGTCCCCCAGACCCGACACCGCCAGCTCCACATTGGGTGTCGAGCTGAAGAGAAAGGCACAGATGACGAACCACACGAAACGGCGATAGAGGACGGAGCCGGCATAGCACACGAATGAATACCCCCTTAACTGGTATGAATTGCGCGCAGGGACCGTCGCCGGTCATTCTGACCTGAAGCGGGCTACCGCCATGTTGGACGGGGTCTCACGGTCCATCCGCGAAGAAGTTACTTGGTTGAGGCGTGTACCATTCTAGGGGGTGGATGGCGGGGATGGCATGGTCATGGGACCAACCTGACCTCAGTTGTTCCCGATGAGCCGAATCCGTGTCCGGCGGGGCAGGTTGAGGATGGGGGTAGGACGTTACCCCCTTTCCGCGTGGCACGGACCCTTTGTTTGTGATAGAATAGTGAAAAACTCAGGATGGAGGGTCTTCTTGGAGCGTAAGAACATACTCTGCATAGGTGCCGGTTATGTCGGCGGGCCGACGATGGCCATGATCGCCTATAAGTGCCCGCAGTACAGGGTCACCGTGGTCGATATCAATCATGAGAAGATCGCCCGCTGGAACTCCGATGATCTGCCGGTGTATGAGCCGGGGCTCGATGAGATCATAGGGGCAACGCGAGGGAAGAACCTCTTCTTCGAGACCGACATCGACAAAGGCATCAGGGAATCGGAGATCATCTTCGTCGGGGTGAACACTCCCACGAAGACCTTCGGCGCCGGGGCGGGCAAGGCGGCTGACCTCCAGTACTGGGAGAAGACCGCGCGGCAGATACGGGAGGCCTCCGAGTCCCCGAAGATCGTCGTCGAGAAATGCACCATCCCCGTCAAGACGGCCCTCGCCATGGAGCGGATCCTCACGTCCAAGGACGGCAATATAAGTTTCGATGTCCTCTCCAACCCGGAGTTCCTGGCGGAAGGGACGGCTGTGCGGGACCTCGAGTTCCCCGACCGCGTCCTCATAGGTTCCCGGGAGACACCGAGCGGGATAGAGGCGCGCAAGGCCGTCGTCGATATCTACCTCAACTGGGTGCCGCGGGAGAAGATCATCGAGAGCAACATATGGAGCAGCGAGCTCTCGAAACTCGTCGCCAACGCCTTCCTCGCCCAGAGGATATCCTCCATAAACGCCGTCTCGGCGCTGTGCGAGAAGACGGAGGCCGACGTGGCCGAGGTGTCGCGGGCGATCGGTCTCGACAGCCGCCTGGGACCCAAGTTCCTCAACGCCAGCGTGGGCTTCGGCGGCTCCTGCTTCAAGAAGGACATCCTGAACCTCGCCTACATATGCCGGTCCTATGGCCTCGACGACGTCGCCGATTACTGGGAGAGCGTCGTCGACATCAACGAATACCAGAAGGAGCGCTTCATCCTCGGTATCCTGAGCGCCATGTTCAACACCCTGGCGGGAAAGCGGGTCTGCCTCTTCGGCTTCGCCTTCAAGGCCGACACCGGCGACACCCGCGAAACCCCGGCATTCACCATAGCGCGAAGGCTCGTCGAGGAAAAGGCCGACCTCGTCATCACCGACCCCAAGGCCCTCAGCAACGCGAAAGTCGACCTTGCCGACCTCGACGGGATCACCTACGAGCCCGACCCCTACACCGCCGCCCGCGGCTGCGACGCCATCGCGATCATGACGGAATGGAAGCTCTACACCGAACTCGACTACAAGCGCATCTACGACTCAATGGCCAAACCGGCCTTCATCTTCGACGGCCGCAACATCCTCAACCACAGGCTCCTCCACGACATCGGCTTCAACGTCTACCCCATAGGCAAACCACCGCTGGTGCACTTCTAAAAAGACGGTTGGAGCCGTTAGAACGGAAAGAAGAGTCGGAAGTGATGGCTTGAGGCGTTCAACGTGGGCGACATGGGTTGAAATAAAGGTTCCATCTGATATACTGTACCTGCAGACTGCGGCACAGAAGAGGTGAGACAGAATGAAATCGAGGGAACTTTCTTTCAGGGTTGTCTTCAGACCCGAGCCCGAGGGCGGCTATACAGCGACGGTCCCTTCGCTGCCCGGTTGCATCTCCTATGGCGAGGACATCAAAGAGGCACGAGAGATGATCAAGGATGCCATCAAGGGATATCTCGAGAGCCTGCAGAAACATGGGGAAGAGCTCCCTGATGACTCGGATACCGTGGAAGCCGTACTTACGCTGAAATATGCCTAAGGCCCCGTCGCTCACCCCCGACAAACTGATCAAGAAGCTCATTCAGAACGGTTTCGTTCTCGATCACCAGACCGGTTCCCACAGGATCTATTACAACAAGGATACGGGCAAACGAGTCGTTGTCCCCTTCCATAGAAAAGACCTCCCAAAAGGAACCCTTCTGTCAATCTTGAAAGCGGCTGGCCTCGAAGACCGGATCAATTAGAACTCTATCCCCCATTAATGACAAATCATACGGAGCATTCTGGCAAGAAATCGCACAAGAAAGCTGCTACCGTCTCCACATCCCGAATACAGAGCACGCATGTTGCTCCCTCCTCACCCCGCGCATGCGGGGTGCGAGAAGGCCGCCGGATTTTGGCAGGCTCCGAGATCCGGCGGCAATCTTCTCTCTCTTTTTGTCTCTCTCTGAGATCTCCGCGAACTCTAGCGAAGCGGGCGTGAGATAAGTCTTTGCCTTTCGTTTCAGGAGTGATCGGTAAAGAGTTCGCCGTCCACCATCGTGAGCTTGCGTTCGCCGACCGCGCCGATCTCGGGGTCGTGGGTCACGAGGATGAGGGTTGCGGAGATGTTCTTCTGGATGGTGAGGATCTGGCGCATGACTTCGCGGCCTGTTTTTCTGTCGAGGTTGCCCGTTGGTTCGTCGGCGAGGATCACTTCAGGTTCGTTGATGAGCGCCCGGGCGACAGCCACGCGTTGCTGTTCGCCGCCGGAGAGTTCCCCGGGTCGGTGGTTCAGTCGGTGGGTGAGCTCAACGGTCTCGAGGAAGACGCGCGCCTTCGCTTCGGCCTCAGCGGGCTTCATGCGCCGTATGAGGAGCGGCATCATGACGTTCTCGATGACGTTGAGGTCCTGCAGGAGGTGGTAGAACTGGAAGATGAACCCCACCTTCTCGTTGCGGAACCGGCTCTGGTCGTCCTCGTTGAAGGTCATGATGTCCTTGCCGTCGAAGAGAACCTTCCCTTCCGTCGGTTTGTCCAGGGTGCCGATGATGTGGAGGAAGGTGCTCTTGCCGGCACCGGAGGGGCCCATGATGGTGATGAACTCTCCTTTGTCCGCGGTGAAATCCACGCCTTTCAGGACATCGATCACGATGCCGTCCTTCTGGAAGGACCTTTTCAGCCCCGAGACCTCGATGATGTGATCACTCATAGCGCAGGGTCTCCACGGGGTCGATCTTCGCCGCCTTGTAGGAAGGATAGATCGTTGAAAGAACGCATATGACCGTCGTGACGAGGGCGATGAGCGCCACATCGACGATGCTTATCTTCGCGGGCAGGGTGGTTATGTAATAGACGTCCTCGGGGAGCCGGATGAGCTTCGTGCTCTTGATGATCCAGCAGAGGAAGTACCCGGTCAACGAGCCGAAGAGGGCGCCGACGACGCCGATGGTGATCCCTTCCATCATGAAGATCTTCATGATGCTCCGCTTCTTCGCGCCGATGGACTTCAGTATGGCGATGTCCTTCTTCTTCTCCATGACGGTCATGATGAGCGAGCTGATGATGTTGAAGCTCGCCACGAGGATGATGAGGGCGAGGATGATGAACATCGCCAGCTTCTCGAGCTTCAAGGCCGAGAAGAGGTTCCGGTTCATCTCGATCCATGTCTTCGCGAAGTAGTCCCGCCCCAGTGCCTTGAGGATCGTCCACTTGAGGTCGACCGCCCGGTATTCGTCGACAAGCTTGACCTCGATGCCCGTCGCCCCCACCCCCATGGCGGATTCCACGTCGGCAAGAGCCATGACGACGAGGGTGTTGTCGATCTCGTACATCCCCGTCTCAAAGATGCCGCCCACCCGGCCCCGCACCGTCTCCGGCATGGAGCCCATGGGAGAGAAACCCCCGAAGGGGACCATGATGGTGAAGCTGTCGCCCACGAAGAGCCCCAGGTGCTTCGCCAGTTCCTTCCCCATAAGGACGCTGCCCTTTCTCCGCAACACGTCGATGGAGCCTTCCTTCACCAGCTTCGACATGTACTTCGCGTCTCCCGGGTCGATCCCCTTCACGGCGACGCCGGAGAACTGCTTGCCGTTCTGGGCCATCGCCTGGAAGGCCGTGAAGGGGAAGGCCTCCACCACGCCGTCCACCTTTTTGACCTTTGCCACGACCTCGCCGGGGTTACGGATCTCGCCGTTCACGTCGAGGACGAGGATATGGGGGTTGATGCCGAGGATGCGCGCCCTGATCTCGTCCTGGAAGCCTGTCATGACGGCGATGACCACGATGATGGCCATGACGCCGATGGCGATGCCCACAACGGATATCCACGTGGTGAAGGAGATGAACGCCTCCTTGCGCTTCGAACGCAGGTACCGCAGCCCAATTGTGGTCTCGTAGTCCATGAAAGTGCTAATGTCTTACCACAAGGAGGGGGAAAAGGGAAGGAAGGGAAAATGAAAAAGAAAATGACCAATTAACCAATGACCAATTGAACAAAGGGAAGGGCGCAACGGACTGCCTGTATCGTTTCTTGGTTGTTGGTTATTGTCTGTTTATCTGGTCATTGGAATTTGGTGAATTGGTTATTCCCTCCTCGGGATTCTTCTGAAAGAAATCGGCGGCCCTTTCTTCGGCCTGTGTCATGGTGCGGCTGCCCTGGACGCGTGAGCTGAGCTGGTGGCCGAAGGTGTAGTTCCCGGCAAAATAGTGGGTGAACTCCTTGAGCCTGCC
>Ga0209612_1002828_pt1 | contig 12004 bp, 19 predicted proteins | sample BioC12SIPDNA_FD_185746 | JGI IMG/M metagenome (GOLD analysis project Ga0209612, IMG submission 185746) | Anaerobic biogas reactor microbial communites from Washington, USA - Biogas_R1_B C12 SIP DNA (SPAdes) (version 2) | ecosystem: Engineered > Bioreactor > Anaerobic > Unclassified | place...
TTCGTGGGGCATACGCATATCTATGACACGCCATTCGTTCTGTTCAGACCATTTATGTTCATTGTCTTTGGCCTTTCTTAAAGTGCATTTTTCAAATATACCTTTTATCCCATCGTTAATATTAAGACTCAACATTTCAGCCCAATCCTCTGCCGTAATGAACAGGTCTTTTTCGTTCATATATTCTACCGGTTGGGCAATATGCCACGGAGACTCTGGATGATCGTCTCTACAAGCTAACTCTATTACCACCCCCTTGTGTTTCTCTGCATAGTCGTTCCAAAGCCGATGGTTATCATTTTCTATACCAAGACATATTATTCGAAAATCGTTTCTAATTTCTTTCCAACATTCATTTAATGCAGCAATACTTTTTGAAATATCAATCATCCCTTTTTTAAGTTCTGCAATAGCTGAAGCTTTGTCATTACCAGATAATGAGATACAATAACACAAACAATTAAATATTTCATTGGTATTGTTTTTGTTATAATTCGCCGGAAAATTTGTAGCCAAGTCTATCACAGAGTCCTGAATTCTTTTTTGCTTCTCATTGTCCATTTTTCCATCACAGACCTGTGCCACATCAAGTGTGTCATCAAATTCGCTGGGGTGACTCCAGCGTAAAGTTTTGTTTTTAAGTACTTTCTCAGCGGTTGAGGCTGTCATATATTTAAAGAAACTTTTTGGTTGAGAATGGATAGCATACATTTTGTATATTCACATTTAAACTGTATTTACTTTTTTACGCTTATACTTCTCCCAATTAGACGGATTACTAATCAGATAATCAGTGGATTCATAACCAAGAAAATAAAATTTACATTCATCGTTACCTATAGTTGTGGAAAATGTACGATTATCAACAAAGAAAGCACCCAATAATTTATTTTGATATCTCAACTTAATGGTACTAAAAATTTCACGCATCTTTCTGGTTTCTTGCGACTCGATAGAACTGACAACTTCATGAATAGATATCTCCGAACGATTTGTATAAACTTGAACACGAACATCAGTATATGAAAGTAGGCCCGATTTAATTCGTACACTAAAATGGTGCAAATGGGAATACTCCCTGTTTCCCTCATCGGTACCACCTTTTTTGATTTTCACTACCTTCATTTTTCCATCCTTTCCGCCTTGCGGAAAATCAAAGGAGTCGGACACTTTCTCTCCTTTTCCTTATTTTTCGTCTTCACTTTCACTTGTTCTCCTATGGCCGATAGAGCACAGCATACTTTTCCTTAATAGTGTTCTGCATATACTCCCGCAATCGTTGCGTCGCCCACTGGCGAAAATGGGTGGCAATATGGGATTTGATCCGGTAGCCGACGGATATAATCATATCCAGATTGTAATGGTCCACTTCACGGGTAACCTGACGAGTCCCTTCCGTTTGAACTATCCGGAATTTCCGGATAGTTGCCCCCGGCTCAAGTTCGCCTTCATCATAAACATTTTTCAGATGCCCATTGACTGTTTTGACCGAAACCTGAAAAAGTTCAGCCATCAGACGCTGCGACAGCCACAGGGTTTCGCCTTCCAGCCGGACCTGGAGTTTGGTCTGGCCGTTCTCGGTCCGGTAAATCAAAATATCGCCGCCCCGTGACACAAGTCCGTTTTCAGTCATTTGTCAAATTCCTCTCTTTCTTCCTTGAAGGGGGCAAGAGCTTTTTTGGGTTCAGGCCAAATAGCCAGCTATCAGTCTTTTATTGCCACAGAGAGCACCGAGACAAAATTAATTCCAACTTCGATCTTCTAACATCTAACCTCTATCTTCTGACTTCTCTTCACTGTCCCCTGTTCTCAAATATCAGGTACGGCTCGATGTTTTCGACCGTCTTGGGACCGATGCCGCGGATGCGTTCAAGCTCGGCGGCGCTGTCAAACGGGCTGTCCGATTGTGCCTTGACAATATCCATTGCCCGCACGCGGCCGACGCCCGGCAGCCGCATCAGGCTTGGCGCCGTCGCCGTATTGGGGCATATCCGTTCGGGCGCCGTCAGTTCCACATCGCAGCGTACCGCCCGCACGGCAACAAAGCCGCTCCACAACACAATCACCAGTCCAATCACGAACGCGGTGGAAGCGGTATAAAGAATCGGTCCGGCCGTTCGGCTCGGCGTCGCGCACTGATATGGGATGGCTTGTTCAGTCATCCCACGCGGCTTTCTGACTGTTTCGATAATGAAGCATTCTTCGTCACAGACAACCGATCATAAACGGTGCATTACTTTAAATGTTTGAGAATCGCCTTCTGAAATTTGGCGACGACCAAAAACGCCTGTTTGGGGCTGAATTTTTCGTTCAGCAAGCCGCAGCCGGGAACCTTCATCTCCGGCAAATCAGCAAGATGCGAATAGGTGACCGTATTGATATACGGCCGTCCGAACGCCACTTTATAGAACTCTTCCAGCCATTGGGCCTGAACGCCGGGGTCCCATTCCTTTCGCCATGTGCCGGCAAGTTGCGGGGCAGTCCCGTCGCTGCCGCAGCGATCCGGAACAGACACGCCCGTAATGTGAAGGGTTTTCGGTATCGCCGCAAAACAGTCCAGCCGCGATGAGATTTGCATCATATCCCGCACATGCATCCCCGGCTCGTTGCCGCCGAAATGGAATTGCAGGCCGAACGCGTCAAAATTGATACCGCTTTGAATCAGCACATCCGCATAGACCAGCGGCGGAACCGTCGTTTTGTCTTGGGCGTAATATTCGCCCCAGGGGCATAAAATTTCTACAATCTTTCGCGATTTGGTGTCGGCGGATCGAGCGGCCAGACACGCCGTACGCGTCATTTCAAGCACCTGCTCAAAATTAAACCCGAAACAGTTGCAGGCATTCATTCCGCTGATCACACGCCAGGCGTGGATATATTTGGCGTAACGGGAGACAATCTTGGTGACAAACTCATACGCCCGCTCGCGAATTTTTTCAAAATCGTTTTTTTCTTTGAGCAGCCAGGCGGGGACCATCTCCGGCGAGAAATGCAGCAGCGGCCCGGCACAGAGCGCCAGCCGTTTTCCGCCGAGTGCATCCATACAGCGGTCCATCTCGGAAAAGTCGTACTCGCCGCGGCTGACTTCAATCGCGGCCCAGTTGACCGGAACAGTCACAAAGGCGAACATCTCAAGCAGCCACTTGCTGTAACGCGGGTTATCCAGCAGGGACGGCTCGACGGCACAGCCGAGACTGTGACGCCCCAACCCGCGATTCTTGAACCGCAGTGAGAGGTATTGCTCGGCATGCCGGGCGGCCAGTTTTTCGGAAAACGCGATCCCTTTGGCCAAGGCCTGGTCGGCCAGAACGGACGCCTTTTCGGGTTCGGAAATGTACTGCAGCGCCTGAATAAACAATTCCTGCGCTTCCTTGGCCTGAGATTCCAGCACATCGCATGGATCGAACAGCGCCCAGTCTTCACGCTTGAGCGTGATCTGCATCAGGCGTGCCCGCGCCAATTCCACATTCAGGATATACGGCTCGGCACGCTCCGGAATCCGTGCGGTGCTGAGCAGCAGCCGGCCGAAGCCTTCCACCGGCCACAGCAGCGAAAGCCCCGCCGAATCCTGGCTTTTTTTGGAACATTCGATCACCCCGTCCGCGAAGGCAATGCCGTCAATATGCCGAAAGGGAATCAGGTCCGCGCCAAATAAATAGGCGCCGGACAGCGTGAAATCCTTGCTCAGTTGACCGTCTTTATATACGAGAAATTTCAAAATACCCCTCTATATTTAAAGGTACCATAATCGCATCAGCGAACCCCGCTGACAAAAGCGGAATTATAGCAGACCGCCTGAAAAATGCAAAACATTCTTTGTTTTCAGACTTTGCAACTCTTGAAATTCCGTTGCTGACAGCCGTGCATTCCTCTGAACCGTTTATTATAAGTGCCGTATATCAGCTATGCAGCGTAAAATACAGGAGAAACCTATGAAGCATGGATTATTTGTACTATTTGTAAGCCTGCTTGTCATAACGACAGCAGTGTCCGTAAAGACCGGCGAGGCCGAGGCGCCTGCTGATCCGAATGCAATTAAAGAGGTAAACTATATGGACATTGAAGACCACGAGTGGAGACAAAAATTAACATTGTTGCAATATCATATTCTCCGCGAAAAAGGTACCGAACGCCCAAATACAGGCATATATAATCGCCATTTCAGGGACGGGATTTACACCTGTGCGGCTTGCGATAATACGATTTTTTCCTCTGAGGCCAAATTCAAAACCACCTGCGGCTGGCCGGCGTTTTCGCAACCTGCTGACCCTAATCACGTTACGGAAAGTCTGGATACGAGCCATGGAATGATCCGAACGGAGATTACGTGCTCTCGCTGCGGCTCACATTTGGGGCATGTCTTTAACGATGGCCCGGCCCCGACCGGCTTGCGTTACTGCATTAATTCGGCAGCTATGAACTTTTCGGCCAAAGAAGAAGCTGAAAAAGAGGCTGATAAATGAGCTTTGGCCATGGGCACCCCATATATTATTAGTTTTTTTGCGTGAATTTTCTTGCAATACCCTCGTCTTTTATATATTAATCTATGTTTACCGGCTTTTCGGCGGCGTAGCCAAGTGGTCCAAGGCGACGGTTTGCAAAACCGTTATTTCGTGGGTTCGAATCCCACCGCCGCCTGTTGTTTTTTGCTCTGAAAACCCCGTTTTTCCACTCAAATTGGCGGTTTTTGGGCTTTCCTGTGTTCCTGTCAACTGTCCAGAATAATCTTGATTAGAAGCCCGAAAATGCCCCCGTTTGGATATGCTGGAGGATATGCCGTTTTCGTCGTAAGTCCCTGTTTTTACGGCCTCATCGAACACCGGCTCAAGCACCGGCAACGCCTCGACCGCCGCCGATTCCTGCCCCCGGTAAACGTGGGAGTACCGCCCCAGTGTCAACTCAACGGTACTGTGCCGCATTATTTGCTGTGCGACCTTCGGGTGAGCGCCGCTTTGTGCCAGCAGTGATGCGGTTGTATGCCGCAACCCGTGAAAGTCCACCACCCGCCCGGAATCGTCCCGATACTCAATCCCAGCCGATTCCAGATCAGCCCTCAGCATCTTCACGACCCGGTTAGGCTCCGGCATTGTGAATACTCTGGCCTTCGGCAGCTTGCCCCAAAGAAAGCCCCGCAACTCCTCGGCGGTGTCTTTGCGTAGCGGCAGGACGGCCTCTGTACGGTTCTTTGTGTATGCCGCCCGGACTGTTACCCGCAACCCGTCAAGGTCAAAGTCCATCGGGCGTAAACTTCGCATCTCTGACGCTCTCAAGCCGCTCTCAATCGCCAAACGGTAGCAGGCGTATCGCTCACGCCCTGTCATCCCGAAACGCTCTCCTGCGTCGATTGTGGCCCCGTAGAGCCGTTGTATCTCGTCGGTCTCCAATGCTCGCCTATCGTGCCGGCGGTCGGTCTTTACATTCAGCCGGGACAGATAGGCCAGCGGGTTCGCATTTGCCTTGCCGCCCTGAATCATCCACTTACAAAACTGGCTGACGGCCTGAATGTAAAAATTATTTGTCTGTGCGGATATGCCGCGTTTGGTTTTGGTGATGGCCTTGCCCGTGTTCGGATCGATCTGGTCGGTCTCGGTGAGCGTGTCTTTGCGTAGCTCGGTGAGGAACTTCTGCACCTTCCCCGCGTCGATCTGTGTCCACGTCCCAAAGCCGCACCCCTCAAAAATCCGTGTGGCTCTGGCGTGCAGCAAGTCGGCGTGCTTGGCTGTATTCTTGACGCTGACGGCCTGCCGCCACTGTTCGAGATGCTCTGACAGCAGGTTTCCGGCGGCGGCCTTTTCTTTCGGCAGTAAGTCCCACTTGACAAGCCGCTTGACCATATCAGCGGGCAAGCCCTCAATCCACTTGAGCGCATCGACCGGCAGCGATTCACCCGCAACTCGCGTTGCGATCAGTCGATCAATCTGCCGCCCCAGCGATTCCGACAACCGCTTATCCGCAAACGCCGGACACTTACGCCGCTCTTGCTGGTGGTCAACGAAGTCCAGATACCACCGATTCAGCTTTTTGGCGGCTTCGCCCTTTTTCTGATATTTTGGTTTGAACAGTCTCATCGCTTACCTCCTTTTGTTTGCCGCAGTTCCAACCCCAACAGTTTACCGATCTTCTCGGCGGTCGGAAATGTGATGTTGCGTTCGCCCCGCGTGAATCGGGATAGTTGGCTTTGACTTACGCCCGTTCGGTGTGCAATCTCAAGCAGCGTCAGTCCGCTCTTCTCAATCGCGTCCCGCATCAGCGTTTGCCAGTCTGATTTGTTTTTTCTGTCGCTCATACATACCACCTTAATCAATCTGTCGGTTTATGTCAATATGCAACTGAAAGATTTTCAATATTTTTTTTCATTTGTGCGATCTGGTCAAAAGCGTAGGCCAAATACCCCTTGTCGTCGGTATCACCCTTGATGTCTTTGTATGGCCTCAAAATCCAGCGAATCGCCCTGGTCGTCCACACCTGCCCGCGTTTCGTGATTCCTCGGCGATCCAGTTCATTGGCTATCCAAGACGCAGAATATCCGCATCGTCGAGCGTACCGCATCGCCGTAATGATGCCCTTCTCGTACATGCTGCCCAGCGCCCGGTATCCGTAGGGCGTGCTGCGTGCCAGTGTCGGGCGCCCGTCTTGTTCTTCGTTGTAGGCGTTTTCTTGTGCGGCCTGCAATTGGTTCACGAATTCTCCAAGTGCGTCTTGTTCCGGTCGCTGTGACTTCTTCTTTCTCATTGTGTCCCCTTTTCTATCAAAATTTTATCCGTTATCGTTCCAGCGACACCAAGCCGCCGGAGTTCGTCCATCGCCATAGCCGCCCGCTCTACGTCGCCGTCGGCCTGTGCCTCGATCAGTACCGCCGCCCAAATCAGCGGACAGCGTAAGTTCACGTTTTCAGTCATCGGTCAATCTCCACTGTCTTAGAGAGGCCAGAGAGATTAGAGAGCTTATAGAAATTAGAGAGTATCATCGTGAAGAAATCTCTAACATCTTCTAACATCTCTGATCTCTCAATTGTCTCTACCATCTTCTGACCTCTCTAAGAATCATTTGGTTTTAACTGGCGGCGACCCTGTGAAATAGTACCGCGTCGCTTTCTTCTGATTGCCTTTCTTTGCCACACAGATAACACCTTTTCGAATAAAAACCCCAAGCGTCGTATAGCCCCGTTTTTGCCCTTTTATCCTATCAAGCCCCAGGATTTCAGCCGCATCGTAACCGGACAGGAAAAAGGGTTCCGGTGTGGCCATGCTGTTTAGTTCGTAACAAACCAACGCAAGCCGCCGAACTGGCTTTTCGTCGTACCCATCAAGCTCTGGAATTGTTTCATCGTACCGGCTGTCTGCGTTCACAATCGCTGCGGCAAGCTGACCGCCGTTTGAATACTTGATTTTGTCCCATAAATCGTCGGCCATAACAACGATCTCGTCAAATGGAGGAATCCGTCCGTTGCTGTCCGCCAGCGAGCCGCGCCACCGGTCATACCACCGTTGAAGATGATGTTCTATGGATGCGTCAAAAAATGGCGCAACTGTCTTTAGCCGGTGGCAAAACTGGAATAGCCCTTCATTTCCGCAGCGTCCGCCTGTTTGGAATCGCTTTACGGCCTTTTCTGGGTCACACTGCTGAATGATGGCTTCAATATCATCGCTCTTTTTCATTTCCTTTTTCCTCGTTCTGGGGTTCCTGTTGTTTCGTGATTTTTAGTCCAGCGGCTTCGAAACCGACCTGGTTCTGTCCTTTGCGTTGGCGCATTGTAATTGTCGCGACGGTGCGACCTCGCTCGTCAGTCAGTGCGAAAGTGTCGCCGGTTCGGTATGTCGTTATGAACATGTGGGAGCCTCCTATTTCAATTCTACCGGCGTTGCGCGATACATTTCCTCGTTGACAAAGCCGACGCCCTTGCACGCCTTGCATTTGTCCGCGTCGATGCCGCTGCAATACGGGCAGACAGCGTGCGGCACAGCAAATCGGAATTGACGCCGGACGTTCGCCAGTTCGACCTCGAACGGATTGGTGCGGAAATACGACCACAGTGTCGGGTTCGCCTTGATCGCCTCTTTCGTGTCGCTTTTCAGCCGGTCGAGCCAGCCAATGAAGTCCTTGATCTCCTGTTGCCGGAGGAAAATATCGCGCAGATTGTCCGGCACATTGTTCCCCACCGCATCGGCGACGTGTGCCTTACCCTCGATTTTGGCCGATGGCGTGGGCTTTAAGGCCGAATCCGCCTCGTTTTCCGGTTCTGGTATTGCGGAGTCTTCTGTACCCGACTTACGACAATGGCGCAGGTTTGCACTTTCAAGGTCTGCAATCTCTGATTGTAGCCTTTGGTAGTGCCTGTTTGACATCGAGGCCATCTTTGCCTTCTCTTCGCCTGACAACAGTTTCCACTCTGAATCGTTCTCGATCCGCCTGACGACTTCCATTTTTGTCGCCTTGTCGCGGTTCAGGCCGTTCTCGTTGACGCCCATCGCCATTCGCTCGGCGTCGCGCTTTGTGCCGGTGTGGACGTTGGCGACCAGCAGCTTGACGTTGGCTTCTTTGGCGGCGTGGACGCGGTGAAAGCCATCGACCAGCCAGTACGCCTTCGTGTCATAGACGACCGTGATCGGGTCAAAGTCAACACCCTCACGCATCAGTTCGGCGTATGCCTCGATGGTGTCCAGACAGGTGGTGCGCAGTTGCAGAGTCGGGTCCATCTTGACCACAGACAGGGGGAGTTTCATTGGTTTCATTGGTTTGTTTCCTTTCTTTCAATATTTTTCGTTTTGACTTGTCATTTCCGCTTGGGGGCTGTCATTGCCTGAATTTTCTGAGATCGACGATTCTGCGCCGATATCTTGGCCGTCAGGGGCATCTTGTGCGTCTGTGTAAGGGCGATAGGGATACAGCGGGCAGGCATAAGACGTGCAAATCCTCACTTCCACACGTTCCCATTGGCAACACTCCAGGCAAAAGGCGTGCATCGCCGCCCGTCGGCTCTGGCCGGACATTGCGCGATCGTAGTTTTTTCGATAGGCTTTCGGCATATCCGCGCGGCGTTTTGCGATTCGTTCAGCAGGGGTTTTCATTGACGCGCCCCCTTCCAATGCCACTGACGGCGCGGCGGCATTCCGGCATCGACCCAGGCGACAATTTCCCATCGTCGCATAAGCAGCTTGCGACCCATTTTTAGAACGGCAGGGGCAAACTGGCCGGACGCTCTGGCCTCGAAGAACTTCGCGCGGCTGATCGACAGCATCCGGCAAGCGACGTTCACATCTACCAGCAGGCTTTGATCGTCCGGGGTAAGGTGTTTATCGGCCATCGTTCACCCCCCGACGGCGGCGTAGCTTCGCCTTTAATGCTTCGGCTTTCTTTTGTGCGGCAAGGATTTTGTAAAGCTGCTCCAGTCGCCGCATCCGCTGTTCGATGATTTGGATTTTGTTTTTCATGATGGCTGACTATACGCAGCCGGAAAAGCAAAGTCCGCAACACGATTGTATCGTTATTGTATCGGGGCCAAGCGGTAGCCATAGCCGGTAGCCGATTCGATTTTGAATGGGGTATGCTTCTTGATGATGTGGTCGAGTTTTGATTTCTCGTTGCGTAGCTGCTCGCTCGCTCCCCCAGTGATACCCTTCCCGCCGAGGTCGTCATAGCTGACACTTCCAGGCATACGCTCAACCAGTAAAAACAATATCTCCGTCGATCTGCCGGCCGGAATGGGCAGCCGGATTTCATTGTAAAAAACCTCTGCGACATCTTTCCCGTCTTTTATAAACCGAAATCCGGCGCCGTCGGTTCTATCGCTTGCGGGCTTCTCCCCTACATCCTGCATGCTCTGCAAACGGGATAAATATTCGCTTTTGTTTTTTGTAATATCATTGAGAGTATATCGCTCGATTTGGCTTTGACATTGTGGGAAATAACCCTCAAAGAATGCCGTGCCCGGCCAGCCGATGAATTTGTCTTCAAGTAAACCGCTCTGTCTTCTTAGCCAGCCACAGATAGCGTCGCATAATGCCGATGCGTCCTCGAACACCCATAAGCTTTCAATTTCTTTCTCGCCAGGTATCGGCTGTATGGGACCATCACAGAAACACAGATCGTCCCTGTAAAATACAGGGTTTTCTTTATCAAAAGCTGGTTTATCCCAATTGGCGAGACATTGAACATGCTCCCAATCTGACGGTTCATACCACTTGTCGGCATCATCGATAACCCATTCGCCCCGAAAATCCTCAATCTTATCGAAGCCTAAAATAAGCAATTCTTTTCGACTCAGCCTGAAAAGAAATTCTCCGTCTTTTTTATACGCACTCAGCAACCGAAAATATGCATCAGCGATTAATTTGAAATCTTTGACAGACTGACGGGATGCTTGCTGTTTCATGAGCTTACCACAAAAAAAGCCGCTCCCGGCGGTCTGGCTTTGCGGGGCCTTATACCGGGAAACGGCTTCCATTTTTCATCGTTCGCAAATTCGACCGGGCGCATCTTTGCATAAAAAAGGTTCAATGTCAAGTATGGAAACATTAAATGGAACGCGCGTAAGGGTGAAAAAAACACGTTCTCCGGTCTCTGTTCCGTACCTCAAGCCCCTTTCCGCACCCTCATCGCCCTGGTCATTGCCCGTTTCCGTGGGTTCAATTCAGGCACATACAAAACGACCATCGGCTGTCCGTCTATCGACTGACGATCTGCTGCGTCCCTATTCGGCGGCGCTGCCTTCTCTCTGTAAGTCGCTGACTGGCTCCCGACGTTGGCGTGTGTGCGGCTTGCGTTTCGCTCTGGCGGTGTCGTGTTGGCTTCGGCTGGCTGTCGTGGCTCTGCTGTGCTGTCCGGGGGCTGTCTTGTCGCGTGGGGGGCTTCGGTCGGACAAGTCCGTCCGTTCACTTCGACGGCGCTGCGTGGGACTGTATCGGCGGCTGTCAGATCAGCGGTGGGACTTGTCCGACTGCGCCGCGGTCGTTCTCGCATCAAGGCCGGTATCGGTCTACCTGTGCGGGTGTCTGCTTCCGGCGTGGCGTGGCTCTGTGGCGGCCTGTGCGTCGATCTGACGGCCTCGGATATTCAAGAGCGTATCGGTAGGGCCGAGCGGTGTTCGCTGTCTGTGGCGTGCTGTGCGTCCCGCTTTCCGGCTGTTTACCCGCCGCATCATGCGCCAGATTCATTGGCAGGGTCTGAAGCTTGTTTTGCGATTTCAGGGCGTTTAGTTGTTTCTTTTAAACACAAATTTATTGATAAAATAGAATCCGCAACCATGTATTACTTGTTGCATAAAACACAATTTGAATAAACCAGGGTCAATGTTTATCCAAAACTGTCCGGGATGAAGTAATAGTATTTCGCCAGGGACAATACAGAGAACAAAAGTAATTATCAGTTCGGTGTCGCCGTCACGCTGAGCATTTTCAGATTCCTTAAACAGATCACGCAAACAATATGACCAAAGAAAGGTTAAAATAGACATCGTCAACGAATATCTTATAAATGGCCATTGCGCGAATATTTCTTTGTCATTTGCCAAATAGATTGATAAAATCGTAGTTGAAACGAGAAAGATAAAAATTAAAATAGAAAGCTCTTTCCCCCTTGTTCTGATGACATTTTGCATAGTTTCAACCTTTCGATTTGATGCAACGATTTTTCAAATGCTGCGATAGCATTTTTTCTATCAATCAAACTCCCTAAACAGAAATCGGAGAATTGGTAAAACCTGCAATACGGCCATTTTCTCGCCCCTGAGCGTCGATCTTGGCAAAAGGGTACATCCGCAGGGTCAAGCGGTCGATGCGATTACAGGGCATTTACGGGGCTGTTTTCCGTCGCGTCTTCAAAATGGCTGTTGCCCCCAGCGCAAACAGCATCAGTGTCGTAGGTTCGGGGATGATATGGATGGTTGCCGTAGAATAATTGGCTCTTCGGAATAATTTGTGGGTAAAAATAATGGGAATCGCCTTCGGCGATGCTGATTTATGCTTTTCAAACACCCCCCAACCGAAGCCAGATTTTTAAAAGGGAT
>Ga0209612_1002830_pt1 | contig 12000 bp, 11 predicted proteins | sample BioC12SIPDNA_FD_185746 | JGI IMG/M metagenome (GOLD analysis project Ga0209612, IMG submission 185746) | Anaerobic biogas reactor microbial communites from Washington, USA - Biogas_R1_B C12 SIP DNA (SPAdes) (version 2) | ecosystem: Engineered > Bioreactor > Anaerobic > Unclassified | place...
TGGTTGCCCAGGCTGTCTTCATGCGCCAATTTACCCTCCACCAGGTACGTGATCGTTTCGATCCCACGGTGGGGGTGCATCGGAAATCCACAGATATAGTCGGGCGGATTGTTGGAATCAAACGAATCGAGCATCAGGAACGGGTCAAAATCCTCGATCGTATTTCCACCCAGTACGCGTGTCAACTTCACCCCAGCACCATCCACCGCTGGAACTCCTCTGACTACCCGCGAAATTGTTCTTGTTTTCATCTATTAAAACCTTTCAATTTTCACTCCCTCCATAATGTGTTTCTTGTTTTCACCCCCTCCAAGGACTGCTTGCGTCCCGCTTGCGGGAGTGGGGATTGAGGGGGTGGGTTCCTTCCTTCTCCTAAAAATCAATATCCCATCTGTCCGTGCAGAGATTCATCTTGATCAATGTAATCCTGCACCTTGATGACGCGGTAATTGTCTTTATCATCCCGAATATACACCATCTCGATACCGGCGTTAATGATCATCCTTTTACACATCGAACAAGGGTTGGCATTCTGGACGTAATTGCCATTGTCTTTCAGGTCGATACCCGCCAGGTAGATCGAAGACCCCAACATGCGTTCGCGGGCGGCACTGATGATGGCATTCGCTTCGGCGTGCACACTGCGGCAAAGCTCATAACGCTCCCCCCGCGGCACATTCAACTGTTCACGGATACAAAAACCGAGGTCAATGCAATTTGCCCGACCTCTTGGCGCGCCTACATAACCGGTGGAGACAACCTCGTCATTCTTGACGATCACGGCACCATACTGCTTGCGCAGGCAGGTTCCACGCTGACTTACAACCTCAGCCAAATCGAGATAATAGTTGATCTTATCACGTCTGATCATTAGCAACCTCTTGCAGCAAAATAACTTCTGAAATTGTAACCGACAAAGACACAACAAACACAATCACGAATGTTCAGGTTTACAAGCCTTCATCTTCCACGAACTGGTAGAAGGCTTTTTCGGCTTTCTGATTTGCCTGAGAAATGGTGCCTACTGGGCAAGCATAGACAGTGAATTCTTCTTCCCCATCCAGTCCAAAGATTTCATCACATACTTGCATATCAAAAGCTGCTACCGCGCAGGTACCCAAGCCCATTGCTGTGCAGGCAAGGTAAAGGTTCTGAGCCACATGACCAGCATCCATCAACGCTGGTCGGTGTGCCCAGATGCCATATCGCCATTCACAGCGGTAAGGCACGAAACTCCAGTAGAAAATAACGCTGGCTTTGCCTGCCCAACTTTGTTCCATCAGGGAAACTGAAATCACTTCAGGTAGTTCATCCACCGGGTGAAGGAATTCGAGCTGGTGATTCATGGGAAGGTAATGGTACGCTCCCGGTTGCAAGCCCTCCACATGCTGCACCAGCAGGTAGGTTTCAAACGGATGCCGCGCTCCTCCCGAAGGTACGGTTCGCAGGGTGGCATACGACTTCCCGCGGATATCCTTGATCCCCTGGGTTGCCCATAACAAAAAAGAGAGCTGCAGCATGCTTATTGGCTGCTGAGTATAGACCCGCGAGCTTCTTCGTTCTGTCAACAGGCTGATGAAATCGTTTTGTAAGGCAAGTTCCTCAAAATTCCTGGGAAGAGAGATGAACTGATCAGTCATGGCTTCTTTAACCAAAGGAGGCTGGGGTAATTTGCGATCCTGGTCTGACTCAAAATCAACATAGGGGCTGATGGAATCACTTTTCATGAAATTCCGCCCTTCCTGGATTAATCTCTTTTGTACTTCCAGATCGAGCATAGTAGGACCTCCGTAACATATTTTGGTAGGGAACGGCCTCGTGCCGTTCCGGTTGGCATCGTTCCGGTTATCTATCAGGTATTCTTGTTTAGGTGTATCGGAAGGGGTCAAGCCCCTTCCCTACATATGGATTATTTGTCCTTGTCATCGAAGGCAACAGCCTGGCACCGTTCCAGTCGGAAAATTACTTCCCTGAAATGGTCACACCCTTCACCCTGACCCAGGGCAAGAGCCAGTAACCCGAGTTTTCACGTTCCTGGCTGACCGCGACAGTGTCGCGCAGCATATCGCCCAGGTTGCCGGCGATCATCACCTCGCTCAGCGGCTTGGTGACCTTGCCGTTTTCGATCAGGAAGCTATTCTTGGCAACCCCGCTCAAGTCTCCTGCCGGGCTGGGCTCCCCACCGGAGAAGCGACCCAGCAGGATGCCATTCTCAACACCATCAATCAATGCTTCCAGGGGGGTCTCACCGGAACCAAAAACATAGATATTGCCACTGTTGGCAGAACGCTCTAAACCGGTCTTGGCAGCACCGTAACGGCTGAGGCTGAAGTTCCTGAGCATGCCAGCCTCGATCAGGGGCATATTTTCAGCCACATAACCGTCGCTGCTCAGGTTACCGGCAGCCGGAAGTTCCGGATGTTCGGCTGCCAGCGAAAAGTTGACCAAGGGGCTGGCAACCCGTTCACCGAGTCTGTCTTTCCAGGGGCTCGTGCCGGAGATCATCGCGCCGTCCTGCAGGTAAACATCACCCACAAACCAAAGGATATTTTCAAGACAACCGGGTGTGATCACTACATCGCCCGTAAAACTACCTTCAATCTGTTCAGTCACGATTTGCTGTTGGGTTTCGTCCAAAAGTCGTCTTACTCTGCCAGATTCGGTCACGCGTTCAGCTGGATCGTTGTAAACTGTTCCAAAGTAATTAAAAGAAGAAGTCAGATCGCCATCCTTCGCCATGAACATGTTGCTTAACTGGTAGACGCCCTGTTCGTCAGAAAGTCGCACTCCATTGGTGTTGGCATAAACCTTTTCGCTGTAGTTATGTTCTACACCGATCGAATCAAAACTGATCTTCGGGAAATCCATCCTGACATCTGCCAGCAAATCGGTCAACTGCTGATACATCAGGTCCAAATCCGGTTTTCCTTCCCCGGAACTGAAACTGACATTCTCCTGAAGTTCCGCGATGCCCTCGGCTTCATCCGGTGCTGCCGATTGGGCCGCTTGCCAGGCATCTGCAACAGCCTGTTTGATATCAGCCGGATCGAAGCTATTGAGATTGATTGTGCCTTTACGTTTGTCCTTGAGTAGTTTGATGCTCACTTTATCTGAAAAAACAGTGCGCACCATACTGATTTTGCCCAGCTCATAGTAAAGTTCGGTCAACACATTCCGGCTGACCCAGGTTTCGCCTTCGTCAGCGCCGATTGCTTTGATTTCAGCCAACACGAGTTCGGCTGCAGCCAGGATCGCCTGGTCTTTTACTGCAAATGCCTTCTTCACGCCCTACCTCCCACGTTGATCTTCACCTTGATTGCCGGTCCGCCCATCCCCACCGGGATCATCTGCTTCTTGCCGCACATACCCGAATTGGTCCACGTAACCGTATCGCTGACCATGTCAGCGGTTTTCAAGATATCAAAAGCCACCCCTGAGACGGTTGTGTCCTTGATAGCCCGTCCGAGTTTGCCGTCCTTGATCTCGTAACCCATGGGTACGCCAAACATGAATTCGCCGGTCGAATCCGCCTGACCGTTATTCATGTCGGTCAAAAAATAACCATCCTCCACAGACGCGATCATATCTTCCAGCTTGTCCGTTCCGGGCAGGATGCAGGTATTGCGCATGCGGATCAGGGGTTCGTCAGAAAAATCGTAAGCGCGGGCATTGCCATTGGCTTCGTGCCCAAACTTATGCGCCGATTCTTTGTTGTGCATATAGCCGGTCAGGATGCCGTTTTCAATCAGCATCTGGTCCTGCGCGAGCGTGCCCTCATCATCCACGAATACAGGAACTGGTGCCGGTTTGCCGAAAGCCGTATGGGCGATATCAACCAGGCTGACTTTCTCACTCGCCACCTGCTTGCCAAACATCGGACCACCCACCGAGCCGGTCTGCACAAAGTCAGCTTCCACAGTGTGACCAACCGCTTCGTGAGCCAGGATACCCGCCAGGTCAGAGTCGAGAATGACCGTCTGGATGCCTGGTTTGGCGTAGACACCTTCTGCCTTTTTCATGAGAAGCTCGTACTGCTTTTCAAGCTTTTCAAAGTAATCTTCAGCATTTGAAAATTTGTCCGCGAAGTTGCCATAGCCGCCCAGCACCTTATAGAGTTCCACGGGCTGACCATCTACGTCCTGCATGGTCATGGATATATAGACATTGGAGCGGGGGACAAACGAATGTGAAACCACACCATCACTGGTGTAGAGCAATTTTTCCATGTTGAGAACGCGTGCGAACACTCGCCGGCTGAGCAGCCTGGGAAAGCGCTCAGCGAGGTAGCTGTCAAGGTCATCCGCGACACCTAAAAGAAAACTCTGTTCGACGGGCACGTCTTGCTCAAGCCCGTCTATGCGTGAAAAAGGCTGAACCGTAGCAAAATCGGGCATACCGCGTTGAACATGTCGGTCGAGGAAAGCGGCGTTGTCGCTGGCTGCCCGAACGATCTGGGCTATCGCCTCAACATCATCACCATAGCTGGTGGCAGAAGCAAAACCATAGGCTCCGCCTTTGACTACTCGGGCAGATACCCCCCGGCTGATCCCACTGGAATTGGACACCAGGCTGCCGTTGAGCATCACCACAGAGCGGTTGCTATTCTGCTGCGCCCGCAGCTCAGTGTAGCCTGTGAATCCGTGTTTCAAAACATAATCATGCAAGTGATCCTGAAGCATAAAAAACCTCCATTCTTGAGTGATTGATATGATAACACTCCATAAAAAAATTCCGAAGAATAATTACATTTGCATTATCAATGCCCCACAAACGATTGAACAATGTGTAGCAAAATCAAGTGAAAAAAAGCCAGCTGATCGGCTGACAATCAGCTAGCTGAAATCTTTTATAGCCTAAGGTCTTGGAATTACCGGTGCGATAAAGTAATAACTCTTCGAATAATCACTTTCCCGCGTCCATCCTTCGATATCAGAATCTTCAGATCGAACATACCACCACACGCCTGTCTTACCGCTGCCGCAAGAGGGGCCTTCCAAAACCTCCATGTAGCTTCCGGGTTCCATACGATACAGCAGTTTCGTAGAATCAATTGCTGGTTCCGGATAAATGCGGTTGAAGTCTTCTGGTTCTGGTTCAACAAACGCCCTGTCACCGACCCTCAGGCGAGTGGGTTTTGCCCCGGAACACACATCGTATGTGGTAATCGGTACAACCCAAAATTCAATTCCATCACCCTCCGGGATCCAGCCTGTTTCGCTGTAAACCGTCCGTACTTTCCAGAAAACCCAACCAAGGTCGCATTTGGGTCCATCAATGATGTGAAGTATCTCGCCTTCCTCCAACTTTCGCACAAGTTTGTCGCCAATGGTTGCGACTGGTTCAGAACGCATGCCGATCCTGCCAGTTTCGTAATTAACGTAAGCTGAATCTCCCACATGCAGTCTTGACGCTGCGCAGCGGGAGAGCGGTGAATAAATCTGGGGTGTTGGCGTATTGTTGGGTGTCCTGGTTGGTGAAGGTTGTTGAACCACCACAGGGATAGAGGTGTCTGTTGGGCTGGGGGTTGAAGAAACCAACGGGATCGATGTGGAAGTTGGAGGGAATATCAGGTTCATGTTGGGCTGGGTGGCAGTTTCTTCCAGCAGGTCATCCTCTTGTTCAGAAAAAACGGTAAGGTCATCATCTGCTGGTTCTACTTCTACTCGTTGATACCTATTGGTTCCATCGTCAAATTGGATCGAAAGCACATTTTCTTCAATCGTGAAATCTGCAACGATTGGAACCTCGTCGATCGTAAGTTTCATCTTTCCGGGTCCTATGACAGCATAACGCAGATTCTGATTGGCTCCAGTGAGGGCGTCAGTTAATGCTAGGGATTTCGCTTCTCCAAACACTAAATCGCCTGCCAGGTAGGTGCTGCTGCTTGAGAACCAGTTCAGTGCCCAGGAACCCTCCAGGCTATCCTGTGGACTGGAACCACAACCGATCAAAAAAGTGCAAATTATTATGAGCATCAGAACAATGCCGAGGGCTTTTTTTTTGTTCATATCAATATTTTCCACCAATTTACCATGATTTATTTCACTTTTTCGAAACGGAATAAGAAGGGTTCGAACCCCGGCGTATTGATGATTGCCTCTCCGACCTGCATATTGGCAATCTCCCAATCCTCAACAACATTCGCATCACGAATCTGCTCCACAATACCCCTCGCAGACACTGAAGACATAAAGACTTCTTTTTTCCTGTTTTTACCAAGTAATTCCTGGATAAACTTCCGTGTAGCCGCATCGTTGACCCTGAAAGCCACAGTAGTCAACAAGCCCGAAAGGATTGAGTGTGCCTGTGCTTCGCCGTAGGCATGAAACACCTGCTCAATATTCTGGACTCCAATGATAAATTTGGCGCCCATACTTCTGCCAAAGTTGATGCCATCATCTATATGTTGCAGATTCGGAATCAGACGAAATTCGTCGATGATAAACCAGACATTCCCTTCACTTTTCTTTCGACTCAGAGCTTCTTTGATAGCCATATCCAGCATGAGTTGGTAAATAGGGGTGAGCATACCGCCTATCCCCAGGTCGTACTCAACAAACACCAATCGTCCTTGTTTTGCTCTGATTGACTTACGAATTGAAAGTGAGCCTTCTTTCCTGAAGTTTCCAATAAAGATCTCGCGTAAATGCTGTTGCAGCTCTGAGATCACACCCTGGGTTTGTGGAGAACGATCATCAGAAATGTAGGATGTCATTGCTTTGAGATCCTGATGCTGCTGGAGGATTGCCCGGATTTCAGCTGAAGGTGTTTGATCTAAGAAGTCGCGCAACACCGCGTTGTTCTTAATTCCTCCCATTCGATGAAAATGCAGCATGATCCCTGTAAAAAGGTCTCGGGCAGCGTTTGGAAAGAAAGGCTGACTGGATTTATTGCTTCGCTCAAAAAACAATGCCCTGGCAATTTCAACTATCTCCTCTTCGGTGTTGGCTCCTGCGCTGATCTCCTCAAAAATGTTCCAAAAATCTTTACCGTTAGGACCGGTCGCCTTCTCATCATTACTGATGACAATATCGCCTGGTTGGTAGAAAGACTCGTAGAAATCGCCCTTCGTATCAAAGATCAGCATGACATCATTGCTTGTCATGTGATTGCGCAACTGGGACAGGATTTGAAAAATGCCATTGGTTTTCCCCATTCCAATCCCGCCGATAAAAAGTAAATGTTTACTCAAGAGGTCGTCACTAAGGGGAAAGGATACGCGTCTGCTTTCCGCGTCTGTACCACGAATAGCACAACGGGCGTTATCCGAAAGGACAGCAGGCGCCTGTCGATTTAACTGGTTCCCCTCGAAAACGGTGGTCTTTGACATCGTGTTTGCAGGCTGCATGGCTTCTCCAACATTTACATACCGATTCCGTAACAGTAATCGTCGTCCAAATCTCTGTCTCTTTCCTCACCGGCAACTTGTGGGTCGCTTGTCAGGTTTTCTTTTTCCTGAATAGATGCTCGCTGGAATTCTTCTTCTTGCCTCTGATAAACTTCTTGTGCTTGTGAAGCAGTCTCTACCCCGGTCAGACCGGTGCCTTGAATTCGTTCGGTCAATGCGTTCAGTTGTACTTCCGTCGGGTTTTCAGGTAAATAATAGTTCTCAGGGAATTGTTTGGCACGTTCTTTAAGAAGTTCTCTCATTTCAGCAACATGGTCTTCAGGAATGCACAAAACCGATTTGTTTTTTAAATACTCTGTAGTTTGTTGCAAATTTGCATTCGCAATTTCCTTTGGCATAGAGGAACCTGCTGGTAACTTGTAGATTAATGCTTTTGCGTCGTTCTCCACAGAATCTATTGACCCACTACGACCAATCATGCGGCTGAAATTGTTGAGGTAAGCCTTTTTTGCTGAATCTGTGAACTCGCCTTCGATACTCATATGAGATTTCACACTATAAATCCCATCTGAGGATATCAAATCGTAAGTTTGAAAATTTTCTCCAGCCAGATCATTGACATTAATTGCATCACCACCTATTTTTCGAACTGCTGCATCTTCCTGCAGGCGACCCTGGATCTCAATCATGCCCCGTTTTCTACTGTAGTATCCCAAAGTGATCCTCACATACTGGCACCATAGTAGTAATCTTCATCTTCAGATTCTTCGTGCTTTTTATCCAACTCATCATTTGAGGTTTGGTTGTTACTTTGAGACAAATCTTCCAGAGCACTCCCCTTCACAGCCTGTTCAAGCCCTGAATTTTCGGTTGCCTGAGCTAGCTTTTCTGCAGATATAAGTTCCTCTAAAGCGCCATCTCTATTCTTCATTAGATCTCCCAGAATTTGATTGGCTTCAGCCATGTTCTGTTTTGCCCGTTCAACTCCAGGTAAGTTGTTTTCAGCTTGGAACTTTGCTAGAAGGTTTGCGTTCTCTTCGAAGGACTTTTGAAAATAAGTCGATTCCCGCTCGTAACTCTCCAGAATGCTCTTTTTCTTTTGTTCGAATGATTCGTCAGCCATCAGGCACCTCAATATTCAGCAGGAGCGGCAGGAGCAGGCCGCTCTGACCATTTCTCAACGGCAAGATCACCCGCTTGCTGCAAATCCAACACGAGCGCTCCCAGCTCCTTAGCCACAGTATAGGAATCAGCCGTGGGCACAATTTTTCCAGGTGTGGCAGGGTCCTTTCCAATCAAAGACAGAAAACTATTCGAACTGATAGTTAAGCCAGACCCAGAAGCAGAGCGGGCTGAGACAGAAAGCCCAAATTCATCCTGAAAACCAATGAGAGAAATATAGATATAACTAAAAACGACCAGTGGTAATAAAAATCTAAGAACTCCTAAGGTTCCGGACAATTCATAGTTATTCAGGATACTACCAACAAACAGCACCAAACCAATAATGAAAATTGTCCGCAGAACTTTACGCAGGGTCTGCCCCGGTGGACCAATTGTCCTATGTTTATCATTGCCCATTTCAAGGTTGTTCATGATCCGATCAAATAAATCTTGGTTCAGGATGTTTTTTTCCATCAACCAAATGACGATGAAAGGCAGCATCAAGAAAAAGCCAAACAACCAGTGGGTCATAAATTCGGGCAAGGCATTACCAGTTGTTGATGCGATCAATGTCAGAAGGATTACAAACGGAAGCAGCAGAAGGATGTTGAGCGATCTGCCAACATATGAAGTAATTGATCCCACGTCTTCAAGGGGAACCTCAGACACCAGGAGATTACTGGATCCGCTCGATTTGGTGCTGTTGGCGTAAATGACGCGTTTGTTCGTTACCTGAAGATAGCCGTCACTAGCTTGTGAAAAAGCCGATTTTTGAACAGAGCATTGATAGCTGCGTATAACGAATTCTCCTTCTGAAAGTTCAACAATTTTTCGTTCCATTGCGTGCTCCATCATCAATGCTGCTTCCACTTGGCAATACCATAATCGCCAAGTGTCTGAATATCCGTGATCAGGGCCCCAATTTCATGCAACATGGCTTCCGAATCTCTACCTGGGAGCGCATTTGGGATAGTTGACATGTTCATAAAGCCACCGGTACTAGCAATTCGGATGGGGGTGCTTGATCCGCCGCTTGAATTGATCTCAAGAGAAAATGTAGGTCGACGTGCAAACCATGCCGCGCACACCAACATGTAAATTAAGACTGCTAGTAAAAGCAAGAGAATCCAGAAATCACCGCCTTGACCTGAAAGAGCTGAAAGGGCATCCATAATGCCGATGCCAGCCAGACCCAGCAGTGCCCCTGCCGATGCTCCAACCAAAAAAGTTCGCCATGTGGATTTGACAGAGACGAAAAATGAGCCGGCAAAAGCTCCAAGTGCTATTAGCCATCCAAACACCTTAAAAAAGGTGTAAGACTCAACTAAATAGCCCAGCCCAGTCAAAAGAACAGGTATGATAACGATTGCTAGAGTAGCCAATAAGAGTGTCCCGATAAACTCGAGAACATTAAAATAATTGCCCTTAAAGCTATTAATGCCCGAAACATCTGCAATTGGAACTTCGCTTTGAATCAGAGTCCGTCCTGCGGTTGTCTCTCCAGCTGCCTGGAAGATCACTCTTTTATTCGTGATTCCCAAGAATCCTCCCGCTTTGAGACCTAAAGATTTTTCCCGATAATATGTACAGTGGTACGTTCGTACCGTTGCCTCTCCTTCTGCTGGAGTTACACTGCCTGCCAATAAATCCATATCCACCTCCTGATTGGGCAAAATTGTATATTGGTTATTATAAACTTCTTCAGTAAAAATTCCCTTATGAATCTGGAAGAATGTTCGGTGAATTACTTTCGTTTATACTTAATACCAATGTGTAATTCCGTCGGTTTTCCTGGTATCCCTGTATATAAAATTACCTCCCTCCTGTCACCAGATAGCATCTCGATTTTTGACCATAAACTGAGAGTCTACTCAGTCGCAACAGAAGACAATCGTATTCCGAGTCTACCAAACAACAGAGTAGTATTCTTCCAACTTCCTCCTTCATCCTGGCTGCATTTGGCAAAGATCGATGATGCGCCTGTATTCGTGCTTTCATGTCCGATTGACCAGGATCAGGCTATGTATCTCACGTTCCCTTCAACTACGCGCATCCGTGAACTGGAAGAAAAATTGGTTTTGCTCAAGGATGCCCTGAACAATCGAACTGCTGATCAAAGCGCTGACATTGCTCTGGAATTGACTGCTGACGACCTTAAGATCAGGCATGCCCACCTGCCTGACCAGGATGGTTTCCTTTCCATTTTCAGCGATCTGGAAAAGTCGGTAGCGAAAATCAGTCACAAAACCCTCAACGAGGGTGACACGCAGCCCATATCCCTCTGATTTCCCCAAACCTGACACCACCCGTGGGTTAAGCCAAACCTTGAAGGTATACTAAAGACAAACCTCTCAAAAGGAGCTGATCATGCCAAAAATCCTCTATTTACTCGATGGTCACGCCATCGCTTACCGGGCTTATTTTGCCCTCACCTCTGGCAGTTCCACCTATTGGACGAACAGTAAAGGTGAACCCACAGCCGGCGTTTACGGCTTTGCCAATCGACTGATCCGCTTGTTTGAGCAGGAAGAACCCGACTATGTCGCTGTCAGTTTTGACACTGGTCGCACTTTTAGGCATGAGATGTTCGCTGAATACAAAGGCACCCGAGCCAAGATGCCCGACGACCTGAAGGTTCAAATTGAAAGAATCCGCCAAATGGTGGATTGCTTCAACATTCCCCGCATCGAAATCGACAATTACGAAGCAGATGATGTCATCGGCAGCTTGGCTCGCTGGGCTAACCAGGAAAAAGGGCTGGCGGTGAAAATTATTACAGGCGACCGGGATATGCTCCAACTGGTCACCAACACCATCGTTGTCTCGCTGCCAGACCGCAAGAGCGGGCAGGATCAAGACTACTTCCCGGAGGATGTGGTCAAACGCATGGGCGTCAGACCCGACCAGATCGTGGATTACAAAGCCCTGGTGGGCGATGTGTCCGATAACATCCCTGGTGTGCGCGGCGTTGGCGAGAAGACCGCCATTGAACTCTTAGGGAAATATGACACGCTAGACAACATCTTTGACCACCTGGATGAGATCAAGGGCAGAGCCAATAAACCACTCAGCCAAGGGCGGGAAGCTGCCTACCTGAGCCAGGACCTGGCGCGCATCCGTACTGATTTGCCGGTCATTCTTGACCTTGAGCAAGCTGAACCGGTAAAGTTCGACCCGTTGGATGTGGAGCATCTTTTCGAAGAACTGGAATTTCGCACCCTCACTCAACGTCTCAAGAAAATGAATGCCCGGCTGCAGCCCTCTTTACAGGGACGAAACGGTTTCCAATCCAGCCTGTTTCCAGAAGAGGAAAAAGCGAAGACAGTCGAAGAGCTGCCTCAAGACGCTTCATTCGAAACTGTTATCGTAGACGATGCTCAGACTCTGGAAACCTGTGTGGATGAGCTGAAAAATGCCAAACGGATCGCCTTTGATACCGAAACCAGCGGATTGGATCCGATGCTCTCGGATTTGGTGGGTATCTCGCT
>Ga0209612_1002840_pt1 | contig 11975 bp, 10 predicted proteins | sample BioC12SIPDNA_FD_185746 | JGI IMG/M metagenome (GOLD analysis project Ga0209612, IMG submission 185746) | Anaerobic biogas reactor microbial communites from Washington, USA - Biogas_R1_B C12 SIP DNA (SPAdes) (version 2) | ecosystem: Engineered > Bioreactor > Anaerobic > Unclassified | place...
AAGACGAGGATCGAAAAATCCGGGAATTGAATCGGATGGTTCTGGAAGGTTGATTCTGGAAGGTTGATCTGCAAAAGCTGATTGAAAAGAAGCATTTCCTTGGTCGATTTCCGAAACCTTGATTGCATTACTGCCAAGACTGATCCATACAGGCTGTTTTTTTTTGTGGACGCCGCGCGCGATAAAACGCGCGGTAGTGCTCTGGCCCCCTCAACGCCGGGGTGGCTTGGATACCCAGATTCCGACGGTTAGGCGAGATTGGCGTGATTTGCTTTTTAGGTCAAATATGCAGATTGGTTAAGGTTAATAATCATAAAGGACAGATGACTGACAAAGCAATATTAGAGGTAATCATTTGCAGCTCGTGATCAATAGCTATGGAGCATATCTGCGCAAGAACGGCAATTGCTTTCTGGTGAAGAGGGAGGACAGGAGCTTTGAGATTGCTGTCGGCAAGGTAAATAGCATACTGATCACTACGGCGGCGTACATCACCACCGATGCCATAAAGCTGGCAGTGGACAACAACATCGATATCGTTTTTCTCGATTCCCATGGAGATCCCTATGGAAGGGTATGGCATCCGAAGCTGGGAAGCACAACCCTGATTCGGAGAAGGCAGCTTGAGGTATACGATACCCTAGACGGCCTGAATCTGGCAAAAGAGTGGGGATTGAGGAAGCTGGAGAATCAGATAGACCTTCTGGGACGGATGGGGAAGACCAGAGAGGAAAAGAGGGATCTTCTGGACGGATACATACTGGAGATAGAAAACTCACGAGAGCGGATGAAGAGGCTGCGGGGCACAATCGAATCCAGGAGGCAGGATATGCTCGGCCTGGAGGGCAAGGCTGCCAGGGCCTATTTTGAGGCCATCTCTTCAATCATGCCGGAAAAGTATCGGTTTGCAGGACGGAGCAGAAATCCGGCCAAGGACGAGTTCAATGCTCTTCTCAACTACGGATATGGCGTTCTTTATTCGCTGGTGGAGAAGGGTTGCATCATAGCGGGGCTTGATCCGTACCTCGGCTTTCTGCACAGCGACTCATACAATAAGAAGTCGCTGGTATTCGATATCATAGAGATGTTCCGGATATATGTTGATGAGACGGTGGTTTTTCTCTTTTCCAGGCGAATGGTGAAGGATGGATTCTTTGAGCCTCTCGAGCAGGGAATGGGCCTGAGCAAAGAGGGAAAAGCAGCGCTGATCGAGTCGCTCAACAAAGCCCTCGAGGAGCCAATCCCCTACCGAGGGCGCAATGTGAAGAGGAGGAACACCATTCAGATGGAGTGCCACAGGATTGCCAATGGGCTAATCCGGCCCGGTCAGGAGATGCCGGATGACTTCGATCTGGATATCCTGGAGCAGGAAGTATGCCGGGAATCGGATGGCAAAGGCAGGGAAGACAGAGGTGAGCGAGAAGAGGAGCAGGCGCAGATGGGCGAGAGCGAGAATGCACAGGAGTGCAATCGAGGCTGATTATGCTGGTCTGGGTGATCTACGACATATCCGAAAACAGATACCGCAGCCGGGTGGCTAAGATCTGCAAGAACTACGGCCTGTTTCGGGTGCAGAAGAGCGCATTTCTGGGAGACTTGAACCGGAATGAGTCCGACTCCCTGACTCTGGAGTGCGAGGCGATTATTGACGAATCGGATTCAGTCTACGTCTTCCCCATGTGCGAGGACTGCTTTGATAAGATCAAGCTGATCGGAGCAGGGTTCGATCGAGAGCTGGTGAGCGGGATGACCATAACCAAGGTGTTTTGAGATGCAGACGGAAGGCGAAACGGCAGCGATACCTGAGCCCGAGCAGAAGATCGAGCAGGAGGTTTTCGTCACAGTCTCCGATGCTTTGGAGTACCTGTTCTGCCCGAGGTTCATATTCTTCATGCACTGCCTGGGCATCGCTCAGCGAGAGGAACGGCGCTACAAGGTCCAAAAGGGCAGAGAGCTGCATGAGAGCCGTGAGAAGGTGAATCGGGATTACGTAAGAAAGAGGCTCAACTGCGTCCGAAAAGAGATCTCCGTTTACCTTACTTCGCAGAAGTACCACTTCAAGGGAGAAGTTGATGAGGTCCTCTTTCTGGAGGATGGAACAGCAGCGCCTCTGGATTACAAGTATGCGGAGTTCAAGAACACTGTTTACAGGACGCACAAGTTTCAGGCTGCTCTTTACGGGCTGCTCATTATGGAGCACTTCGGCGTGGATGTAAAACGAGGTTTTGTCTGCTACACCAGGAGCAATAATTACGTGGCGGAAATCGACTTCAAGCAGAAAGATTATGAGAAAGCTAAGGAGATTGTCCGCGAGATATTGATGATAATTCAGAGGGGATACTATCCCGATGGGACGAAGCAGAAGGCAAGGTGCGTGGACTGCACGTACAGGAATATATGCGTCTAAATATTATAAAGATAATGCCTTAGCCAAAAAAAATGTGCGTAATTGTTCAGTAATATAACAAAAGCTTTGAATACGTTGCAAGAAATAAAGTAATTTAGAGTAAAGGTGGTTAAGTGATTGATGCTGTAAGCAGAATCGGTAACTACATTCAAATGACTTATGGTGGAGATAACTTGCTCTCTACTTTTATAGAGAATCCGAATAGCAATGGCAAGTATAAATTCGTACTAATAGTAATTTTGAAAGAAACTGAAGGAAATTACTTATTTAGCCACATAGCCTTTGATGAATTTAGCGATTATCCAAGATATCTGTATAAAAAAGGGCCGTCAAATGGCACTGATGCTACACCAACTAGCAAAGTAGCAGGGGATATTTGGAAAACCTTTCAAAACAGATTTTTAAAATGGTTCCAGAACTATGAAACCTACGATATCTCAAAAGAAGAAAAAGAATCTCTCAAAAAGATGAACATGGCACTGAGGGATCAAAAAGAAACAATCTTAGCTGAACTAAATGAAAAATTTTCTCAGAAGAGATCCGATGAATATGCCATCATTACCTTGGGAATCGAGAGAGGTGGAAATATTCGTTATTTGGGGGATCTGCAAGCATTTAAGAACATTTTACTCCGGAAAGGCAAAGATAAATACTATCTCAAAAAGTCTCAGGGAGAATCTCTTGGAAAAGATTCTGCCTGCTCAGTTTGCCGGGGGACAAAAGACGAGGTCTACGGCTTCGCAATTCCCTGGACTTTTCACACTTTCGACAAGCCAGGATTTATAGCAGGCGGTTTTAAAGTGAACGAATCCTGGAAGAATACGCCGGTATGCTTCGATTGTGCCAAGCATCTCGAAGTTGGGAAAAAATACATCGAGGAAAACCTCGACTTTGGCTTCTATGGTTTCAGATATCTTCTCGTGCCGAAATTAGCCTTTGGAAGGGATGACAATGAGACACTAAAAGAAGTCTTGGGCATTTTGGGCAACAAGGATCAAAAGAGGAATCTAAAAATAAATCGAGAAGTTAAGAACAGAATAACTTCTGATGAAGAGGAGGTTCTTGAATTTGTCAAGGATCAGAAGGATTTCTTCAGCAACAGCCTGATATTTTATAAAAAGGAGCAATCGTCTTACAGAATCTTGCTTTTGATAGACGGGATTCTTCCATCAAGATTGAAGGCTCTTTTCGATGCAAAAGAGAAAGTCGATGAGAGGTTCAAAATTTATAACGATTCAATTTTAAGTGAAGATCAGAGAGAGAAAAACCATCTGGAATTCAATTTCGGAGTCCTAAGACGATTCTTCCCGTCCGAATCAAAGAATAGAACCTTCGACAAGATATTCTTGGAAGTAGTAGACAAGATATTTGTTGGAGATCAAATCAGTTACTATTTGTTGATGGGTTTTATAATGAGTAAGGTGAGAGAGGCGTTCATCAAGGGTTATCCTACCAATATCACTACCCTGAATGGCTTCTTGCTCTTGCACTATATAGAAGAGCTCAATCTTTTCAAAGCAAATAAAGTGGAGATGAAAGACATGAATGAACAGGGAAATGGGGTTCTTCGCATCGAAGAGCTTGAGAGTCTCCCATTAGAGCAACGTGTTGAAAGGTTCTTCGAAGCGAACAAGTCATTCTTCAATACCGACGCTAAGAAGGCAACATTCTTGGAAGGAGCATTGACTCAAATGCTGCTGAACATACAGTGGAATGACAAGAAGGCAACTCCCTTTCGCAGCAAGTTGCACGGCCTGAAGATGAACGAAGCATTGATCAAAAGGCTCCTTCCGGAAATTCAGAATAAGCTAGAGGAGTATGGGAAGAACTACTACAAAGATCTAGAATCACTCATTGCAAATCATTTTGTTTTGGCAGGAGTTAATTGGAAAGAGGTAGACGACGAATTGAGCTTCTATTTCGTCTTAGGAATGGATATGCATAAACTGTTCAGGAATGCAAAAGAGGAAGAGCAAAAGATTGAAAAGGAGGCATGAATATGAGTGAGACAATCAAGAACAGATCTGAGATTCTTTTCCTTTATGACATAAGAGATGGAAATCCCAATGGCGATCCCATGGACGAGAACAAGCCTAGGATCGATGAGGAAACAGGGGCAAATCTCGTTACAGATGTGAGACTGAAACGAACAATCAGAGATTATCTCTACAATTTTAAAGCTCAAGAGATATTCGTAAGGGAGATCATTTATGATACCCAAAATGGTTACATCCAGGATGGGAAAAAACGAGCCAAGGACTTCGAGGATAAAGCAGAGAGGATTTTAAACGAATGCATTGATGTGCGCCTCTTCGGCGGAGTTATTCCACTCAAAGACGACTCGATAACCTATACTGGTCCAGTGCAATTCAAGATGGGGCGGTCGCTCCATCGTGTTAGCATGATGCATATTAAAGGAACAGGAGCATTTGCCTCAAAGGAAGGTTCAAAGCAGGCAACCTTTAGGGAAGAGGACTTCCTGGCATATTCGCTTATCTCCTTTTACGGCATCATTAACGAGAACGCTGCCAAACATACTCATCTAACCGAGGAAGATTTGAAGCTCTTGCTTGAGGGCATTTGGAATGGTACAAAGAGCTTGATTTCAAGATCCAAAGCAGGACAAGTCCCCAGGTTGCTCCTCAAAGTGAATTACAGCAAAGAGAATTATCATATCGGGGACCTCGATAAGATGCTGAAGCTGGAGACCGAGATTCCTCATGAGAACATTCGTGACACTACAGATTACCAACTTGACGTCTCCGAGCTGGTCAAGAAACTTGCTGCTGAAAAGGGCTCAATCAAAGACATTGAGATTTCCGTGGACGACAGAATTCGGTTCAGCAAAGATGGGGCAGCCTTTCCAATTGAAGGATTGGCAGCAGCTACAGGCATCGCCATAAAGCCGATAACGTTCTGAGGTCCAGATGCCGGAGAGAGTAATAGTATTCGATGTGTGGGGGGACTACGCCCACTTCAGGAAGAATTACTCTACCAGCTCTCCACTTACCTATTCTTTCCCACCCCGAACGGCTCTCTCAGGGCTGATCGGGGCCGTCGTTGGTCTGGACAAAGCGGAGTATTTCAGGCACTTCTGTAAGGTTGATGCCAATATCGGATGCAGGATCCTGGCGCCTGTAAAAAAAGTGAGGATCGGAGAGAATCTGATTGACACCAAGAGCGCAGTTAAGATGCATCTGATCAAGAATCGAACCCAGATCAGATTCGAGTTCGTCAAAGATCCGAAGTACAGGATCTATTTCTCTCACTCCGATGAGCAATTGTATAAAAAGCTCAAAGACCTGCTCACCAGCCATCAGTCTGTATATACTCCATGTCTCGGACTGAGTCAGCTCATTTGCAGCTATCAGTTCATAGGAGAGTTTGGATTAAAGAGTTCTGGGGAAGAAGTCCAGGAAATCGATAGTGTCGTGCCAGGAAAATGCCTACTGACCCCAGAATTCGAGGAGGGAAAGGAGTACTTCTCTGAGGTGATGCCGGGCGAGATGGGAGAAGCAAGAGAGGTGACTGACTACAGCGAGATTCTTTTTGAGAGAAATGGAAGGAGCATCAGGGCGAAGGCCAAAGAGCTTTGGGAGGTCGAGAATGGCGAGCATGGCGAGCGAATCGTATTCCTTTAAACTGATGTCGCACCCAGATAAGCGCCTGGTGGATCACTTGAGAAGAGTGGGGCAATTGAGCAGAAAAACTGTTAGAGACAAGTCTCTAAACATAGATGACAAGGATCTCTTGACAGATGCTGCTTACCTGATAGGAGTGACGCACGACCTGGGGAAAGCCACGAAATTCTTCCAGGAGTACATTATTGAAACAGATGAGAGGAAAAAAAGGTCCCTCAAAGCGAAGGATACCACCCATCATGGTCTGCTCTCGGCCTTCTTTGCTTACGCTGTAATCAAAGAATACCTACATCAATCGGAGATAAAAGGAGGATTAGCAGATTATCTGCCCATCATATCTTTCCTTACAGTAAAAAGGCATCACGGAAACCTCATGAATGCCATGGACGAGATAAGCGAAGTGGATGCAGAGAAGGATAAGATTTTGAAGGTAGCAAGAGAGCAGATTGAATCCATGGATATGGATAAAACCGAGCTTAGCGAAATCCTTGAATTGCTTCTTTCCGAAGAGAAGATAAATTTAAAAATAGATATCGATAAAATTCTTGATTACATTTTGCAGGATGCCCCCCGGGAAATCGGTAGAAAGGAAAAACGTCTGGTAAGGCATCTCAATGAAAAGAGCGATCTTTACCTGTATTTCATAACTCAATTTCTTTACTCCGCCCTTCTGGATGCAGATAAGACTGACGCGGGGTTAAATGGCAAAGATCTAGATCGTTTAGACCTTCCAGCAGACCTGGTGGATCAGTACAGAGACCGAAAAGGATTCACTTCCGACAGAAATAATATCAATAGTCTCAGGAATCAGATCTACGAAGATGCAATGGTAGGAATTAGTGATTGGAACCTAGATAATAGAATTCTATCGTTAAATGTTCCAACGGGCACAGGCAAGACTCTTACCTCTCTTTCCTTTGCTTTGAAGCTGAGAGATCGATTGAAGAAAGAGAAGAATTTCACTCCAAGGATAATCTACGCTCTGCCCTTCCTGAGCATAATAGATCAGAATTACGCGGTATTTGACGATGTGGTGACCCAAGGAGGAAGACTTAAAGATTCCAGGCTTCTTCTCAAGCACCATCATCTGGCAGATGTGAGCTACAAGACAGAGGACAACGACGAATATAAGGCCGACGAAAGCCTGTTGCTCCTGGAGGGTTGGAACGCAGAGATAATAGTAACCACATTTTGGCAGTACTTCTACACGCTTTTCTCTAACAAAAATAAATTGCTGCGAAAGTTCAACAAGCTGGCCAACTCCATAATTATTCTGGACGAAGTGCAGGCTGTCCCTCACCAGTACTGGCAGTTGATTCACGACGCAACAAAGATGCTTTGCGAGAAATTCAATAGTTATGTCGTATTCGTTACTGCAACTGAGCCGCTCATATTTGATGAGGCGATAGGAGAGATAAAGGAGATAGTGCAGAAGAAAGAAGAATACTTCCGGGGCCTAGACAGGATTGAGTTGATTCCTAGAATTGAGACCGCTTTGACCCTGGAGGAATTCAAGGTCCTGCTAGAAAAAGATATAACTGGCAATCCTGAGAAAGATTTCCTCATTGTTCTAAATACCATAAGCGCAGCCAACGATGTTTACAATTTCGTGAAAGGCCTCGAGTTAGTTAACACGGAGAATTTTTACCTATCTACAAACGTGATTCCGAAAGAGAGGCTGGAGCGGATAAGAAAGATCAAAGGACCTTCGGAAAAAAGAGAGGCCAATGAGTCGTTAAGGAAAAGAAAGGTCATTGTGAGCACCCAGCTTATTGAAGCAGGAGTGGACATCGATGCAGACATGGTCTACCGGGATTTCGCTCCAATGGATTCCATAAACCAGGTAGCGGGCAGATGCAACAGAAACTCGGCCAAAGCAGATAAAGGCACCGTATCGATCTTTATTTTAAAAGATGACCGAAAAGAATTTTATAAATACATCTACGATCCCTTTTTGATGAGCAAAACCCTGGATACATTAAAAAATATAAATGATACAATTAAAGAATCAGATTTTTTGGAGTTGAACAACAAATACTTCAAAGCCGTGAAGATGGGCATGGGCGACGAGAAATCAAAAGAGAACCTGGCCTGTTTGGCTCAGTTGTCCTTCCGGGATCTGAGCAAAAAATTCAAGCTGATTGAGGAGGACTATCCAAAGGTAAATGTATTTGTAGAACTAGATGAGACGGCTGTAGAAATCTGGAAGAAATATCAGGATATGCGAATGGAAAAGGATCTCAAAGAAAGAATACGAAAAAAACTGGAGATAAGAAAAGAGTTCAGCGAATATGTGATATCGGCACCAGAGAAGTTCGCTCATTCCTTGATAATTGAAGACTCCGAGTTTGGATATATATCAAACGCGGAACTGCCCAACTACTATGATATGGAAACGGGCTTCATGCGGGCTGGAGCCGGAGTGGGCTCCATGATCATCTAGAGGCAATAAATGAACCTCAAAATCCTCCGCCTCACTCTGCACTCGGCCGCGCCCATGCGCGGGGACGCGGCCAAGCTGCGGGGCTTCTTTGCCACCAGCTTCAATGAACATGCTCTGCTGCACCAGCATGTGACAGACAAGCTGATCTACAGGTATCCTCTCATCCAGTACAAGATGCTGGACGGCAGCCCTCTGGTCATGGGCATCAATGAGGGGGCTGAGGTCCTGAAAGACATTTATGATAAATTCGATGAGATAAAATTGGGCGAGAGCAACTACACCATCATGGAGCGCGGCGTGACAGTGAAGAGCGAGGAGTTTGGCTGCACAGAGGAGATCTTAAGCTACAGTTTTGCGATGCCATGGCTGGCCCTGAGCCAGGAGAACTATGCCAAGTATGTAGCCGCATCTGAGGAGGAGAGAAGGGATTTGTTGAGAAGGATTCTGGTGGGCAACATCCTCTCCGCCTCCAAAGGCCTAGGGTATGTGGCGAAAGAGCATATCAGGCTGGATCTGGGGAGGATGAAAGATGAGATCTGCATGCTCAAGGGCACAAAGGTTACAGGCTTTCGAGGGGAGTTCACCACCTGCTTTGCCATACCAGATCACATGGGACTGGGAAAGTCGGTCTCCAGAGGATTCGGCGCGGTTATGAGGCTAAAATAGATCGCTTAATCACTCTTTTTAAAGCTAGGGGCGCATTTTGAAGCTGCCAGGCCGGAACGAATTTATAAGGCATCTGATAAATTCCATTCATGCCAGCGGAGGGCTAAGAATGGGTGGTTTAACGGTGTCAAACGGGAAAAAGAACGAAAAAAAGCCGCTCATCAAGAGCAAGTTCCACGAAAACAAGGATTGAAACTTGATGGGCGGCGAGCTAAGCTACGAAGAGAACCACGGGCATCAAGAGCAAGTTCCACGAAAACAAGGATTGAAACTTGGTACGATAGTACTTTCGCGATATGAGTATATATACATCAAGAGCAAGTTCCACGAAAACAAGGATTGAAACCCAATGACGACGAAAGAGATATGCCCCAATAGGCACATCAAGAGCAAGTTCCACGAAAACAAGGATTGAAACATCCCGCAGCCAGATATCCAGCCGTCTCAGTGAGGCATCAAGAGCAAGTTCCACGAAAACAAGGATTGAAACCAGGCCCGTTGAACCACTTCTTGCAGGTCGGTTTCTCATCAAGAGCAAGTTCCACGAAAACAAGGATTGAAACTTTTAGCCGCGATCTCAGCCGATATGCCGCCTTTCAAACATCAAGAGCAAGTTCCACGAAAACAAGGATTGAAACTACTTTTGCTAAAGGTCGTGGTTCTCTTCATTCTTTGGCATCAAGAGCAAGTTCCACGAAAACAAGGATTGAAACTGGTGAAGTCGTTGACCTGCCAGACGGTCACCTGGCCATCAAGAGCAAGTTCCACGAAAACAAGGATTGAAACTGGTAGATTATTGCTGCGTCAACTACGTTTTCACGATCATCAAGAGCAAGTTCCACGAAAACAAGGATTGAAACTATCACCTTTGAACTCTTTTGTGGGCTTATTCAATGCCCATCAAGAGCAAGTTCCACGAAAACAAGGATTGAAACTGTTTGTTGGTGGGGTCAACCAAGGAAGCTTTGAACATCAAGAGCAAGTTCCACGAAAACAAGGATTGAAACTCTGCCATTTCGTTCATCAAAACTTTTGAAATGTCCATCAAGAGCAAGTTCCACGAAAACAAGGATTGAAACTATGGCAAGCAAGGACAAAGGCGCCAAAGCATACGCATCAAGAGCAAGTTCCACGAAAACAAGGATTGAAACAACTCTTCAGAATCCATATCATCAATTCCTTGATTTTCATCAAGAGCAAGTTCCACGAAAACAAGGATTGAAACACGAACTCTGCCAATGTTGATATGACCAGCGGCTCATCAAGAGCAAGTTCCACGAAAACAAGGATTGAAACTTCAGGTAATATATTGAGCTACCTTCCTTTTTACCGTCATCAAGAGCAAGTTCCACGAAAACAAGGATTGAAACAATATCAATGGTACTAAAGGACTACTATGTCAAACATCAAGAGCAAGTTCCACGAAAACAAGGATTGAAACCCGTTCGGCCATTGCTTGATCCAATACCTGGTGAGAGCATCAAGAGCAAGTTCCACGAAAACAAGGATTGAAACTCGCATTCAATTTCAAGATGGAATGTGGTCATCTCAGCATCAAGAGCAAGTTCCACGAAAACAAGGATTGAAACTCCAGACCACGTTGGAGTAATCGAGATAAGTAAATGCATCAAGAGCAAGTTCCACGAAAACAAGGATTGAAACACGAACTCTGCCAATGTTGATATGACCAGCGGCTCATCAAGAGCAAGTTCCACGAAAACAAGGATTGAAACGTGATCGGCTTACACCCTGCGATAGACGCGATCTATCCATCAAGAGCAAGTTCCACGAAAACAAGGATTGAAACATTGCTCGCATAGTACTATAGTACTACTTATCACTACATCAAGAGCAAGTTCCACGAAAACAAGGATTGAAACTGCGTTCCTGGATACCGACCAGGAAATTCTGTTCTGCCATCAAGAGCAAGTTCCACGAAAACAAGGATTGAAACGATTCTTTCCAGCCAGCCACCGACAAGACTACCACCCATCAAGAGCAAGTTCCACGAAAACAAGGATTGAAACCCCATGATCACCTTCTGGTGGCCGCCCAGGTTGTAGCCATCAAGAGCAAGTTCCACGAAAACAAGGATTGAAACCCCTCCTCTATCGCTATGAGCTGGTCCCTGAGCGAGACATCAAGAGCAAGTTCCACGAAAACAAGGATTGAAACGCCCATGAGCCCAGGCAGGGGCTCACACGTGACGGATGGAAAACCAGATATTTTAATCCGTCCATGTTAAGTCTGATATGGGCAGTGAAGGCTGACAAGTTTATGGGACGCTTGATCCCGCGATTGAAACCAGCCAATATCCCTCGAATACGGGACTGCGTCATAGAACGCGTATGGGAAATTATCCCATATAAGGGAATGATCATCTGCCCATATCAGGCAGAGACATATATGAAAAAACGAAGAGAAAGAGTTTGCGGTGCAGATGTCCATAAAGATCTGATCGTTGCCACAATAACTGGCGACGAAGTGCCGTCGATTCGAGAGAATTTTGGGACAACAAAATCCGAGCTTGATAGATTCAGAAACTGGCTTGCAGACAACAAATGCGAACAGGTTGCATTTGAAGCTACAGGAGTCTATTGGATCCCGATTTATGATGTTCTGAGCCGAACCATAGATACCATTGTTGCCAATCCGCTGCAGATAAAGTCCATTCCAAACGATAAATCAGATTCAAAAGATTCAAAGCGTATTGCAACTCTGTGCTTGAATAATCAAATCAAGAGATCTCGGGTTTTTTCCGATGAAGACCGAGAGCTCAGGAACCTAACGCGAGCCAGGTCAGGATATGTCAAGACAC
>Ga0209612_1002860_pt1 | contig 11916 bp, 10 predicted proteins | sample BioC12SIPDNA_FD_185746 | JGI IMG/M metagenome (GOLD analysis project Ga0209612, IMG submission 185746) | Anaerobic biogas reactor microbial communites from Washington, USA - Biogas_R1_B C12 SIP DNA (SPAdes) (version 2) | ecosystem: Engineered > Bioreactor > Anaerobic > Unclassified | place...
CGCCCTGATTGGGGCAAACGGGGCTGGTAAAACGACGATTTTGAACACGATTTCGGGTATTCTTGCCCCCGATTCAGGGGTGATCCATTTTGAAGATCAATCACTTACGGAGATTTCAAGCGCAGAGATCGTCGAGAAGGGAATTATCCAGGTTCCTGAAGGCAGAAAGATCTTTGCGCGGATGACTGTCCGGGAGAATCTTGAGTTGGGAGCGTATACGGTCAAAGGGAAGCCAGCCATCGCTGAGCATATGGATAGTGTTTTTGAAATCTTTCCGAGGTTGAAGGAACGTCACAAACAGCTGGGTGGAACCCTTTCTGGCGGTGAGCAACAAATGTTGGCTATTGGTCGGGGGTTGATGGCAGACCCCAGGCTGCTGCTTTTGGATGAACCTTCGATGGGTTTGGCACCTTTATTGGTTGAACAAATCTTTGAAGTTATCCAGGATATCAATCATCGGGGGGTCAGCATCTTGCTTGTTGAGCAGAATGCCCACATGGCTCTTTCCATTTCCCACCGAGCCTATGTTTTGGAAACAGGCCGCGTTACCTTGGCAGGTGAGGCTGCTGAATTAATGCGGAATCCATTGGTCAAGGAAGCGTACCTGGGCGGATAGATCTTCCCCTAAGCTGATGTTTGGGTTGAATTGTCTAAATTTAACTTTCTTCAATTTGGATCAGACTGCATAGATGCCTAACAGGAACCGTAAGGCAATGTGAAGGCGGTCGCGCCAAGCCTGTTCATGATGGATGGCGCCTGGGGCAACCCGGGTGAGCCAATCCTTGCCGAAATTGTAGCCTTTCTGGTGCATGATCTCATTCACTTCCTGTTGAAACGGTTGATAGGCTGCATCAAGGTCTGCCGTCCCATGGTCAAAATAAATCCTGTGTTTTCCAGCCCCTGGCAGATAAGTCTGCAAGTAGGGGCGTGTGAGTTTATCCAGAACCGGCCAATGGGTGGAGAAACAGCCAGCACCGCCAAAGATATGGGGAAATTCCACCAGAGCATACAATGAGATCAAGCCTCCCAGCGAGGAACCCATCATAAAAGTGTTTTTGAGATCAGAAAGTGTTCGGAAATCCCTATCTACCCGGGGTTTGACCTCATCCACGATCAACTTGAGATATTGATCGGCAACAAAGCGACTGCGCTCAAATTCCTCGGGAGCTTCTTGCTTGATTTTTTCCAGATAAGCTTCCCCCTCGGGGGTTTCAAAGGGCCGCGTGGGCATATAATCTCCAAAACGGTTTTCCGTATTATCGATTCCCACAACAATTGCTGGGCGGATGAAATTCCAACCACTCAATTTGGTGATCGTTTCAGCCACACCCCACGTGACGTGGGTGTAGGATTTTTCGGGAATGAAGAGGTTTTGCCCGTCATGCATATAGATGACTGGAAAGTGAGCTTCTGGATCCAGATCATATTGCGGCGGCGTCCAAACCCATACATCACGGGGTAAAAGCCCTTCAATTTGAAGGTTGGGTAATGGTGTAAATTAATTTTCATCAGATTTTCTTATTCCTTATGATGGATCAAATTCCCTGATCGGTTCAAGCGGGATGGGTGGATAGATCTGTTGGGGGACGGGCGGCATGGGGCTGTAGACCCAATCCACCTCCAGCACCCCACAACGATGGGGTCCCAGCCAGCGCAATCCCTGGTAGGTCCCCCGTGTGAGTACATCGGTCATGTCCAGTGATAAGCCAAATAATGCCATAGGAATGCCTTTGGGGATCGCTTTGAGTTCTTGGGTGAAGGCTCCGGTGCCAAAAATCAGGTGCTGATCCCCTACCGATTGCGTCTGGATAACAGGGATAATGGTTGGGAAGCCCTCCTCTGTGATGTAGGAGAGGAATTTTAAATTATCCAGTTTATTGAAGAGGGCTTTTGTCCATGGGTTAAGGACTTTATCGTGTTTTTTGTGAAAGAAAAGCTTGGCGCTCATGGTTTTTAAAGCCGCGAGGATGATGGCGGGCATAGGAAGCGGTGTTTTGCCCGTGTGCGCCACCAGGTCCATGTAATAGACCGTGTGAATGCCAAAATATGCGTTGTACCTAAACATGGGCACGTTGTTGTACCAGTCAAAATCCTCCCCCGAGGTTTCGGTATGGGTAAAGTGCCCCCAACCGCGCCACAGGTCTTTTTGCAGGGTCATGATCAGCCAGCCGATGTTGGGATTATGCCGCACATGCTGAAAGCTCATGCCCTCGGTAAACTGTCCCCAAGCCATGGTTTCCTTACCGGTCGCTTTTAAGGTGGAAAGCATGGTGAGGTGCGGATAACCTTCTGGCGAGATGGTTGCCAGCAAACCAATTTTCATCATGGGTTGAAAGGCGTCAACTTCATCAGGTGTGAAATCTTTACGGGGTGTGTTAGGTAGTGTCATCTTTATATCCTGTTGATTGGTGGGTTTCAGGTTCTCATTTCTGTTTTTGCCGCACCTGTGACCCAAATTTTTGAGGATTCAAAGGGACCGGATTTTGCAATGGTATCGCAAGCATCCAGTTCATTCTGGGTCATCAAGGGAGCGGATTCAAACCGCCAAGGTAATCCCAAACGACGGTATTTGTCACGGCAGAGGTTGTTGAAGGCGCATAATTCCCAACGGTCGATCAAGCCATCCAGGTGTTTGTGCAGAAAGGCGCTGATGGCTTGGAGATTGGATTCTGTGGTTGTGATGCCGGGGATAAGTGGGGTGCGGATCCACAGCCGAGGCTGAATGCGGTTTGTGCGCATTAGCTCAGCGATGGTCAGGAGGTTTTGCAGGATGCGCTGGTTATCATGGCCTGTGGTTCGGCTGTGATCCTGTGGGTCGATTAATTTGATGTCGTAGAGGACCAGGTCCGTATAAGGCAAAATAATTTCGAGTGATTGAAATTTGCACAGGCCGCAGGTATCAAGTGCGGTGTGAACCCCACTGGCTTGGAGCTGGGCGAAGAGTTTGGCAACAAAGGATGCTTGCAAAGTTGGTTCGCCGCCGGATGCAGTCACCCCGCCGCCGCCGGTTAGATAGTAAGCCCGGTCTTTCAGCAGTTCCGCAGTCAGGTCATTGATGCTGATCTCCTGACCCAATAGTTCCATGGCGTTGGCAGGGCATGCCAGTGCACATGCGCCGCAACCGCGGCACAGATCGCGGTTCACATTAATTTGACCATTAGGCAGGCGGGTAAGAGCCCCGTTGGGGCAGGTCTGAAGGCAGATGTAACACCCGATGCAGCGGTTTTCCACCCAGTGCACTTGTGGATAGGGGGCGATTGATTCGGGGTTATGACACCACCAGCAGTGCAATGGGCAGCCTTTGAAGAAGATGGTTGTTCGGATACCCGGACCGTCCTCGGTGGAGAGGCGTTGAAGGTGCAGGATCAGGGCGGTTTCGTCATCAGGCATGGGGGATGACCTCGGTGATGAGATTTTCGGGGTTGAGTGCGGTGTAATGGCGCAAGTTATTAAGGTCTTGTTCAGTTTCTGCAATTTCACAAGCCTGGTTTAAATACATTTTTCCGTTATTAATTGAACTAAAATAATGTTTGTGATCTTGTTTGCATATCGTCACAAAATATCGACCAGGTACTGCATAATCCCAATCCGGCAATCTGCTTGATTTCATCCGATATTGCTTTTGAAACAAATTATCCATTAATCTTGATAACCCTACATCCTGTGGGATTCACGGGCGATGATCTCATCCTGCAGCTCTTTTCCTATGCTGGTGAAATAGGCGTTGTATCCCGTAACCCGTACCAACAGATGCCTGTAGTCCTCGGGGTGTTTTTGTGCATCTCGCAGCATATCTGCATCCAGGATATTGATCTGGAGGGCTGTGCCCCCATTCTCGGCGTAGCCGCGCAGGAATGCCTTGAACTTGGCTTTGTGTGCTGGGTCTCGCAGCAGGGCAGGGCTGAAGGACATCGTGTGACTGGCGCCATTGGGCAGCAAGTTGACATAATCTTCCCAATCCCCGTCCCCATTTGTTGCTTTACCGCCCAGCGCCTTCCCCACGGAATTGGCATTGGCGGTTGGTCCGTAGATATCGGCGCCGTTCACCGGGCAGATGGCATTGGACAAGAATTGACCTTTTTTGCGTCCATCCGGGCTGGCGGGCAGGATATCGGCATCTGCAATCCAGTAATTCCAGCTCAACATCCCGGGACGGAATTGGCGGTCGGTGAGCGTTGTCCTGTGCTGCCAGGTTAATTCCGTCCAGGTTTCCATCACCTTGAGCGCCAAAGCGTCTGCCTCATCATCATCACGTCCGTATTTTGGCGCTTTGTTCTTTGCTATCGCTTGCAGGACTTCATGTCCCTCCCAGTTATCCCGGAGCGCTTGCACTAATTCTTCCATAGTGCACACTTTTTCATCGAAAACCAGGTATTTGACAGCAAGCAGGGAATCGACGGTTGTGGCATAGGTGACCGCTTCGATGGTCACAAACCGCAGTTCCGGTCCACCCTGAGTGACATCCTTACCGGATTCGGCACACCCACGGACCAGTGTGGATAAATAGGGTGTGGGGGAATAGGTTGCGCGCAGGGTTTCCGTTCGGTCATAAAGTTCGACACTGTGCTCAATGATATAAGCGGTTTGTTGCACATAGGCATGCCAGAATTCATCAAAACTTGTAAATTGGGTGGGGTCGCCTGTGTCTGGTCCAAGACGTTCCATCGGGTCAGCTTTACCGGTCATTGGGTCGATAAAGGGATGCATGTCATACCCCCCCGTCAGCGCCAATTCCACCGCCTTATACAAGTTCAGGTTATTGTCAACGGTTCCAGACCGATCGTTTCCGCACATGGTGTTTTCCAGGCAGCCAACAGGTGCGTAATCATGGACATTTCCTTCATGGATCAGGTCCTCCACACCGGCTTTTTTTGCTTGCAAAAGCATACCCGCAATCGATCGCTCATCAAAATTGAGCAGGAAAGGCGCACCCTGGCTGTTGGCGACCATGTCAACCACCCTATCCATGAGGCGTTCTGGCGTGCTTCGGTGCAGGCGCACATTAGGCTTGGGTTCAAGAATGGGTGACATCTCGTCGATCACTTCCAAAATTGCATAGGTTAAATCGTTGGTCAGATCCTCCCCTTTAGGACCCAGCCCACCCACAGTGAGAAGTTGTCCATAGCCAGCTGTGATGCCTTGGTTACCGCCGGTGCGAATCATGAAATCATAAGCCGTATTGGCATGGATCCAGAAGCATTTTAGGATTTCTTTGCCAAATTCACGCGGCATTCCCTCATCCAGCGACCGCTGCCATAAGGGGTACAGGTACTGGTCGATCCGTCCAAAAGAGGTGCCCGGGCCGGGATAATTCTCATCGGCCATCACCAACATATGCGCTAACCACAGGGCTTGCACGGCTTCCCAAAAGGTTTGGGGAGGGTCCCAGGGCACTCGTGCCAGGTTGGCTGCCATTTGCTCTAATTCGGCTTTACGTTCAGAGTCGTCCAAATTTTTTGCCTCGGAGAGGCACAGGTCGCGATACTTTTGTGCCAGGTCGCACGGCGTGATGACAGCAGTCAGCATGGCTCGAAGTTGGGCGCCCTTCGCTCCCGATTTTTCTTCTTTTGTCAGCGAATTGTAGATATTCTGAATTGCACCATGAATCCCCGAAAAACCTTCTTTGATCACGCGGGCATAATCGGGGATCAGATGGCCGCTTGTACAGCCCGCATTACCATAACCGTGGTTGTGGAAGTCGATCACCGATTGACGCAATCCGCCTTTGCCGTCAACAAGTTTGAGATAGGCTTCTGCTTGGTGTTTGTCCAGGCAGGTTGAGGTTTGGATATTAAAGCGCGCCCCCGCAATCAGATCGCCCGGCAAAATTTCCTGGGGGAGGTGGTTAACCATGACCTGCTTGAAGAACCAGGCTTTCCGTTCAGCAATGGACCATTTCCAGAAATCAGGGTGAAGGTCAACAGGTCGGGCAATTTGCTTGAATGCGCCGCGAAATGTAGGGAAAAAGGTATAGGTTTCCGGCACAATGTAAAAGCTAAATTCTTCATACTGAAAATCCCAGGGTGTACCTGTGGTCCAGGATGTAGCTTCGTTGTTCCAGTTCCTCTGGGTGCCGGCAAAATAATAATCGCGCAGCCATTGAATGCGCGGGGAAAGATTCTCAGGGGTTTTAATGGTGTATTGTCTTTGAGTGCGGGTAAGGGTTTCGGTCATTTTCACTTCCTCCTTATTGATGTTCAGGTTAAGGTGAATTATAGTACGATTCTTGTTTGCCTTTTATCTTCACTTTTGGATAATTATGGTGAATGTGCGAGTATACTTGAAGAAAAAGGAGGTTTTATGCTGCATACGTTGTACCAGGTGGATGCTTTTACAGACCTGCCCTTCAAGGGGAACCCGGCAGGTGTATGTCTGTTGGGAGCACAGGAACCAGATGCGTGGATGCAGGCTCTGGCGGCTGAAATGAACCTATCGGAAACTGCCTTTTTGCTGCCAGGGGAGTCGGGGTGGCAATTGCGCTGGTTCACACCCAAAACAGAAGTGGACTTATGCGGGCACGCGACACTGGCAAGCGCAAAGGTTTTGTTTGAAAGCCAACCTGACCTGCGCGATCGTCCGTTAACCTTCGAGACACGCAGTGGAACACTCCAGGCAAGATGGGCGAATGGACGCGTTGAGCTGGATTTGCCGGCAATGGTCTATCAGCCTATGACCGTCCCTCATGTCGTGGTGGAAGTCCTCGGTTTTACACCGATTGGTGCTGTGTTTTCGGGTAATTATTACCTGTTTGAGACAATGGATGCACAGCTCGTTAGGGAAGCAAAACCGAATCTTGCCGAACTGGCAAAACTTCCCTATCCTGAGGTGATGATCACAGCCCGGACACCCGATGAGGACTATGATTTCATATCACGGTTTTTTGCTCCTCAACTGGGTGTGGATGAAGACCCTGTGACGGGTTCTGCGCACTGCTTGCTGTCGCCCTATTGGGCTGACAAAATGGGAAAGATGGATTTCAAGGCATTCCAGGCTTCTGATCGGGGCGGCTTATTATATTTGCGCCTGGCTGGTGACCGTGTGAGAATCGCTGGTGACGCTGTCATTGTCTTTAAGGGAGAGTTGTGGATTTGAACGGAAATTTGATCGGTGGATAACGATGCAAGCTCAATTAAGATGTAATGCGTTGTGAAGTCCGGTCAATTCGAGGGTTTAATTTTTTTTGTGATCACATTGATTTTGATGAAAAAGCTGAAAATCGGACAATATTGGGTATAATTGTGTCCACCAATCGACCCTATGAGGTTTTATGAAACGATTTTTATTGGTAATTGGTTTTTTAGGTCTGATCAGTCTGGCACCTGGTGCGGGATTTGCTCAGGCTGGTGAACCTTCTTTACAGCAGCAGGATGAGGGCTACTTCAATTTGCCCCTGTGCCTGCCGGGGATGCAATCCGATGGCACCTGCCTGATGTATGGACCAGCACAGACTGTGGCGGAGATGCGGGCAGAGGGTTTCCCTTATCCTCCAAGGGAGATCCCTGCTGCTTACTTGCCAGCCGATTATGGCGTGATGCCCGTGCTGATTGCTAAAATCAACCTTGCTGAGTATGAATCCGCGCCGATCTATGGCTCCTTTGAAGATGCGGTTGCCGGGACAAACCCTGTAAGCCAGATCGCCCCAGGCACCTTGCGCTTTATCAGTTATATCGATCGCATGGACTACAACGGCAAACCATATTTGCAGCTTTCAACTGGAGGATGGATGCGTGCTGCACCTGCGGCTTATACTGATTTTAAGGGATTGATTTTCTTTGAAAACCCGCGCAATGATTTTGGATGGATTGTTGACCAGACTCCCAGTTACCGGTCCCCTTCCTTTGATGCGCAAGTTACCGGGAAAAATTACGTTAGGGAAGATTTGATCCAGGTATTTGCGACCGTAGAAGCAGGCGGTGTTTATTGGTATGAAATCGCACCCGATGAGTGGGTCAATAGTCTGAAAGCGCGGGCATTTTCAGTTAATCTTGAACCGCCCGAAGGTGTGACAACCCAGCGCTGGATCGAGATCGATCTTTTTCAACAAATCCTGGCGGTGTATGAAGATGGAAAGCTGCGCTTTGCAACCCTGATCGCCAGTGGGTTGGAACCTTTTTATACCCAGCCCGGGGTTTTCCCAATCTATGATAAAAAACCTCTGGAAACTATGCAAGGCGCATTTGAAGCAGATCGATCTGATTTCTATTACCTGCAAGATGTCCCGTGGACCATGTATTTTGACCAGGCGCGCGCCATGCATGCCGCCTATTGGCGAACCTTCTTTGGTTATCCCCAATCCCACGGCTGCATCAACCTTTCACCGGGTGATGCCAAATGGTTATTTGAGTGGGCAAATGAAGGGGATTACGTTTGGGTGCATGACCCGAGCGGACAGACTCCGACAGATCCGGATTATTACGGACCTGGGGCACCGTAAAGGATCGCATTATCGCAGTAAATGCTTTCGAGCAAAGCTATCTTTTGTAAGGCTGGATTACCTGCTTAAAATTTGGCTTTTAGCCCTTCTGCCCACGACCTGATCGCTTCCCAATCACGGATGTCACTGGCGGGCATCTTCCCCATGAACATACCCATTGGGAATTTCAATTTAGATGGATCAAACTTGCCGCCAAACAACTTTTGATCAACGGGGTCTAACCAGGGGAAATCACGCAAAGTTTTATTCAATTGCTCGAATACTTCAGGGTTCTTTTCAGGCGTCTCCTGAGCATCGGTGGGACCCAGGGCAAAGACAGCCACCGGCAGGGTTCGCAGGGCTTCTTTATGACGTTTCAGGAAGTCGGGTGCTGGTTTCAGCCATTTGAACATATAAAATGGCGCCCCAATAACCACTGCATCATATCCTTCTAAAGATTTAACGTTTCGCAGCTCCAGTAAATTCACGGTAGTTCCATCCTCTCGGAGGACATCGGCGATGAAACTTGCCACTTCCTGGGTAGAGCCATATTTCGTTGTATAACCGATAAGAATTTTTTCGACCATATTTCCTCCTCTATTTCATCAAAACGGTTCAACAAATATTGTAAGCGTTTAATTACTTCATTTCAGGCATGTCCCGGCTGGCGATGATATCTATGCCTGTTCCAAACGCGTCTTGCAGAACAACCTGGTTAATCTTGACCGGCGCTTGCACTTCGATTTCACGCAATTTCTTCGCCAGGTTGGGAATGAGAGGCTTGGGGAAGCCTTTGCTGGTGTAAACTGGCACCAGGGGATGCAATCCGCCCTTGACCTTGACAGTTGAAGCCACCATCCGGCGGGGATCCTGAAGCTCACAAATAGCGTAATCTTTCCCGCGCCGGCAGCCCGCACCAATCACCTCTACAACATCTTTGCCTTCATGCCTGACCTGTAAGGTGCACCCCTTGGGGCAAGCTACACAGATAATTTCGTTGGTTTCAACCATAATATTTCCTTTCTAACCAATAAAAACCGGTCAGCGTTTTCGCACGTTGACGGTTAGCGATGCTGCCTTTTGAACAGCGTCATATTGCTGGGGCTTGAGCACCAGCGAGAGGATCTCACCAGGTCGGGCATAAGCCTCGGCTTTTTTGGCGATCACTTCGCCGTTTTGGTCTTCAACGGTCACCAGGACTCGTTCTTCGATGGGTGTGATCGCACGCATCTGCAGGCGGATTTCCTCTTCAGCAAGGTGATCTTTATCCAGCCGATGGGGGACCACATAGCGGATATTTTCACCAGGTGTCAAATCTATTTGAGGACCTTTTACAAGTCTCTCGGCAAGGGCATATTGGGCAGCGCCCTTGCCCGCCGCATACCCTGCTTCTGTGACCCAATCCACCAGGTCATAGACGTGGACGACATTCCCCGCCGCAAAGATCCCGGGGACATTGGTCATGAAATGGTCATCAACGAAAGGTCCATTGGTGACAGGATCCAACAATACGCCGGCTTTTTTCGAAAGCTCGTTTTCAGGGATCAAACCGACCGAAAGCAGCAGGGTGTCACAGGGGATGATCTCCTTGGAACCGGGGATGGGATTCCAGCGCTCGTCCACGCTAACGGCTTCGATCGCTTCCACCCGGTCTCGCCCGATAATGCGGTTAACCGTGCGCTGTTTTTGGAGCGTGATGCCGTAATCGAGCAAGCACTGGACGTAGTTGCGGGTCAGCCCCGTCAGGTAGGGCATGATCTCCAGGACGCGCTCAACTTTAGCGCCTTCGATGGTCAGGCGGCGTGCCATGATCATGCCGATGTCGCCCGAGCCGAGGATCACAAACCGCTCACCAGGCATGTGCCCTTCTACGTTCACGAAGCGCTGGGCAGTGCCGGCTGTGTAGACGCCGGCAGGACGTGAACCGGGAAGCAAGATCTGGGCGCGGGTGCGTTCACGGCAGCCCATCGAAAGCACGATTGAACGGGCTTCAAGGAAGATATAACCCCTGTCCTTATTGATGGCGTAGATCTTTCGATCGGGGGTGATATCCAGCACCATGGTGTCCATCAGGGTTTGGATATTGAGATCCCTGGCTTTTTCGATGAAATGCTGGGCATAGGCAGGACCGGGCATGTCTTGATCAAACAATTCCAATCCAAAGCCGTTATGGATGCACTGGAGGAGGATCCCGCCCAATTCAACATCGCGTTCAATGATCAGGACATCTTCTGCGCCATTTTCCCTGGCAGCGATGGCAGCAGCCAGCCCGCCGGGTCCGCTTCCGATGACAATAACATCATAGGTGTTTTTCATAGCAGGTCCTCTACAGACAGGTGATCCTTTTCCACCCGTTTTGTTTGACGGAAAAGTAATTCAGAACCTTCGCCTTTTTTTGTGACGGCTTCTGGGGGAACCCCCAGTTCACTGGATAAAATTTGAACGACTCGGGGCATATCGAAACCGCCCTGGCATCTGCCCGTTCCCAGCCATGTGCGCCGTTTGATCGCATCATAGGTGAGCGCCGGGATAGGTGCGTGGATTTCTGCCAGGATCTCGCCTTCGGTCACCGTTTCGCAGCGGCACACGATCCTGCCGTAAGCGGGGTCTTGGGCAATCAGATCAGCCTGTTCCTCGCGGTTGAGGTGCCTGAATACAGGGCGGGGAACTCGCAGGGGGTTCCAATCTGGTTTTTCTTCCAAAGTTTCACCTGCATCTTCTAAGAGTTCGATCACTTTTACGGCGATTGCTGGGGCTGAGGTAAAACCAGGCGACTCAATCCCACCCAGGTTGACCAATCCCTGCACTTCTTTGGGGATTTCAATGATGAAATCCTGGTTGTAATTAATCTCCGGGTTAGGCGCGGGGGCGTTACCAGTCGCTCGAAGCCCCGCAAATTGGGCAATGATATGTTTGCGGATGATACTGGGAACGAGTTTATTCCCTCCCGTCCAGACTTCTTGCACACCCTCGTTTGTAACATCTTTGTTTTCCTTGGACTCAACATAATTCGCATTGGGTCCAACGATCACATTGCCGTGAAGGGTGGAGGCAACCAGGATTCCCTTGCCCTTATCTGAGGGAGTTGGGAAGAGGAGCGTTGGGCGGGTGAGTTGGAAATCGGCTTTGTCGAGGATCAGGTATTCGCCGCGACGAGGTCTGATCTTGAAGTCAGGGCGTACGTCGGCTTTGTGCATGACTTCATCGGCATACAAGCCTGCCGCGTTGACCACCCATCGGCAGTGAAAATCACCCTGGTTGGTGCGGACACCCACGATGCGGCTGTCTTCCATGATGAAATCTTCAAAGGCGGTGTTGAGCTTCAATGTGACGCCGTTCATCACGGCGTTCTCTGCAGCAGCAATCGTAGCCCCGAAGGGGTCACCAAGACCGCCTGTAGGTGCCCACAAAGCTCCCACCACATCTGGGCGGATCAGGGGTTCGCGTCGGCGCATTTCGTCGCCGTCAATGATTTCCAAACCGGGCACCCCGTTTTGCTTACC